>Ga0182027_10000060_pt1 | contig 157929 bp, 148 predicted proteins | sample 712E1DmetaG_FD_121300 | JGI IMG/M metagenome (GOLD analysis project Ga0182027, IMG submission 121300) | Permafrost microbial communities from Stordalen Mire, Sweden - 712E1D metaG (Illumina Assembly) | ecosystem: Environmental > Terrestrial > Soil > Wetlands > Permafrost | place: Sweden...
AAGCGGCAGCCTTTTAAACGTCAGCAACGGGTATACAAATATTCTTAATGTTAACTCTGGTGGTTTTATAACAGCCAATGGAAACCTCGAATTCGAACCGTCACGTTTGCTCTATTGGTCAAACTCAACCATAATAAATGCCCCATCTGACGGCAATTTATTACTTAGGAACAACGCTGGAACTGGATTCAGTTTATTACAACTCGGTGGTACTACAAGTAGCTTCCCAGCTATTGCGGTTAATGGTTCGGATTTGCAGGTAATTAGAGCTGATGGTTCAACTAATGCCAATCTCTTGGTCACTGGCAATGTTGGCATCGGTCTTACTAATCCTACCTACAAACTCGATGTCGCCGGCGATATTAACCTCACAGGAGCTTTGAGAGCTTCGGGAAATGCGGGCACCAACGGCCAGATTCTTTCCAGTACCGGCACCGGCGTGGCCTGGCAGAATCTCCTTAATTATTTTACCCGCAACGCCGCCGGCATTCTCTATCCCACCAACTGGTACGACTCCATCAACTTGTTTTCATCCACCGGCGACGGTGCCACCTCTTCTGCCAAGATCCGTCTCTCCGGCGATACTACCAATAATACTTTCTTCGTCAGTCCGGTCGCCATTGGCTACAGCGGCACCATGGACGTCGCTCATGGTAATACCAAGCTTGAAGTCGCCGGCGATATTCTGCCGCACACCACCAACGCTTACTTCCTCGGCGATGCCACTCTGGCCTGGCAAGGTATTTACCTCTCCGGCGGTGTTGACGATACGACCGGTGCCCAAGTCATCGATATTTCCAACCGCCGTATTACCGGTGGTTCTTGGAACGCCCCTTCCGGCCTCCGTGTTGGCGACACTTCTGCCCTCCCGGGAGGCACCGCTTTTTATGTTACCGGCAATGCCAGTATCTCCGGCGTTCTCAACACCGGTGGTCAAGTCACCGTCGCCGGTGGTGCCGGCAAAATTGATGTCGGTATGGTTGACCCTCCGTATACCATCAACGGCACCAAATATGCCACTTATATGGCTTCCATGGTCGGCGCCAAAGAAGAAACCGTCGGCAAAGTCACCACCACCCCGACCGATTACATCGACGGTCTCGGCTACCGCACCCTTATTGACCTCGATCAACAACCCACTGGCTCCGACATCTGGCTTTTTGCTCAAGCCACCAATATCCAAGCCCACATTAACGATCTGGCCGTTTTACTTACTCCCGAGGGCCAAGCCAAAGCTTGGTATGAGGTGGACACCGCTAATAAGATTCTCGCCATTTACTCCTCCACCCCGACCACCATTACTTATCGTTTGACTGCTCCCCGCTTTGATTCCGCTAACTGGCAAAACACCCGTACTTCTTCCTCCGTCGGTTTGGTCCTCACTGACCCCAATAATTACACTAACACCGATAGTCCTTTCGACGTCGCCGCCATTTCCCCCCAACTTATCGCCAATCTCGACGGCAGTTACTCGCTTAAAATCAACGGCCAAAGTAATTTCGAAGTTTCCTCTTTCCTCACCAGTCTCATTGCCAATCTCCAAGCCGGCGCCGCCACCATCATCAACCTCGTCGCCGACAATATCACCGTCACTGGCAAACTTATCTCACCTCTTGTCGACACCGACCAGCTCAACGCTCTCAATGCCTCCATCTCCGGCACCCTTTACGCCAACGCCATCCAAAGTCCCACTGTCGATGCTCTCCACTCTCAAATTGATCTTCTCAACGACAAATACTCCACCGCCTCCGCTATTTTGGCCGACCTTCAAGCGAAATACGGCACTTATAACTCTCTTTTTGGTGCTGTCTCCCAGGCCACCGCTTCCAGCGACCCTCTTGCTCTTTCGCCTCTCGCCACCCAATCCGCCGTTATTCCCTCAGATCTGGCTCTTAACTCTCTGAATGTCCACACTCTTATCGCCGGTGACCTGATGGCCAGCGGTTCCATCTTCTCCAACAGCCTCTCCTCCTACAACACCGACCTCTTCATCCAACCCGCCGGTGACCAATCCGTCCACCTTCTCGCCAACCTGATGACTCTTTACCCCGACGGCAAAGTCCTCATCAATGGCGACCTGCTCATAACGGGTACAATTTTTGCTCAAGGTCTGAACACCCAAACCGCCACTGTTTCTGGAACCTTAGCCGTTGGCTCTTCCCAAATCGCCTCCGAATCTGCCAATTTCGCCCAGTTGACCACCAACGGCTTAATTATTGCTTCCGGTAATGAATCTACGACGAGTTCCACCTCCGCTCAAACCAACTCCAACGCCACCATAGGCGTCGCCACTATCGCCTCTGGATCCAGCGAAATATCCATCGCCAACACCAAAGTTACTCCTACCACTCTAATCTACGTTACCCCAACATCCGACACTAAAGGCAAGGTTCTTTACGTCAAATCCAAAACTGAAGGTATCGGTTTCACCGTTAGTTTTGCCGGTACCGGCACCATCGACACCGATGTTACCTTCAACTACTGGTTAGTCGAAACCAAATGACTCCTGTAAAAACCAATCACAAAAAATTCAAATTAACAAGTCTTGAAAAAAATCAAAAAGTAAACATACTAAAACCAGTGCACCACAAAAAACTCTTCATCAAACCCCTTGGTCAAGCCCTTCTGGCCGTTATTCTCCTTGGTCTCTTCCTTGGCTTCATGGTTCTTCGTCAGCCATCGGCTCTTAAAGCGCCTCCCATTCGCGGCAGTAATGTTACCAGTAACTCTCTCTTCTATGCTTCCAATCAAGAGTTCTCGGTGAAGATCGGTGAAAGGAACACCAACAAACCAGTCATTGAGTACTCTCTCCCAGGAGGTAACAAGATTACCTTCGCCTATACCAACACCCAAGGTAAACTGATTGCTCCCGTTAGTAAAGGCAATACTGTTTCCTTTACCAATGTGGCTCCTAATATTGATATTAACTACACCACTCTCCCCACCGGTCTTAAAGAAGAGATCGTTCTTAAGAAACAAGTCCCTTCCCACATCTTTAACTTTAGTCTCAACACCACCAACGCTTACCCGGAGTCTCAAACCGACGCTCTTTATTCTTCTATCTTTTACGACCAGAAGGGTCAGTATCTCTTCCACTTTGAGAAACCCTTTGCCACCGATGCCAAAGGCAGCCGCACCGACAATGTGGCTGTCCAGATCAAACGGGATACCAAAACCAATGCTTATTTTCTTACTCTCGATGTTGATCGTACCTGGTTTGAATCCCCAGATCGTGTCTACCCCATTATCATTGACCCGACGATTGTACACAATACCTCCACTGTTTTTGCCACGGGACAACTTAATCGGGAAAAGGATACCGGTTCCGGTTCCTCTCCGTCTCTCGAATCCTACTATCAAGAGCTCCCCGCCGACGCTAATACGGTTGGTCTCTGGCACATGAATGAAGCTAGTGGTAATGTGTTGGATTCTTCGGGCAATGGCAACACCGGAACACCTACAGGATCGATCACAGTAACATCCGGAATTTTAGGCAACGCCAGAACAGGTTTTGGAAGTAGTCAAAGTATCAATCTTGGAAGTAGTACCCTTCTCAATCCAAGTACTGCTATGACCATTGAAGGTTGGATATATCCCACAGGAACACCTACTGGAAACGGTGAAATTCTTTGTCATTGTAATGGATCTACTGATGCATATCAGTTTTTTATTACCGGAAGTACACCACACATTCTCAATTTATCTGTCTACAACACCAGTGGAACAAACTACAGTGTTAGTTCACTGGCGATTGTTCCTGACAACCAATGGACACACGTAGCTGGTATCTTCAATTCCACAACAAATTCTATTGATATATATATCAACGGTCAATGGGTTAATAGAACTATAACTTCAGGGACTCTTCGGCAAAGTGCCATCAATGTCTATATGGGAATGCATGGAGGATCACCTACAGCACATTTTTATGTAGGGAAAATGGACGAAATGAGATTAAGTAATATCGCCCGCTCTCCCGAAGAAATCCGCCTCGATGCTTCCCGCCGCCCCTACTCCACTTACACTTCCGATGTTCTCGACCTTACATTTGTCGCCTCTTGGAATCCTCTCAAGTGGACAGCCAATGGTCTGGCAACTGGTGATGGCGAAACAGCCACCACCTCGGCCACCAGTAATCTAGTTGCCCAATGGAACTTTAACGAAACCTCTGGGACTACCGCTGTCTCTGGTGGTACTTGCGGCACTGCCTGCAACGGCACTCTCACCAATTTTGCCAGTACTGGTTCCCAAGATGCCGCTCCCGGCACCGGCTGGACTGCCGCAAACAAGCGCTGGGGCGCAGGCGCATTAATGTTTGATGGCACAAATGACTTTGTCGACGCTACTACGAACGCCTCCCTAGACTTAACAAGTAGCCTTTCCGCCGAAGTTTGGTTTAACACTTCAAATCCAAATCAAACTACAGGATTTATAGTCTCCAAAGATTTCAGTACCGGCAACAGAGGTTGGGGAATCAAATTAGCCAGCAATTTTATCTTTATCGAAAAAGCGGGAACCAATCTACTTACGAGTAAAAAATCTATTGTCGCCGGAACTTGGTATCATATCGTCACCACATTTGACGGCTCAACTTGGAATCTATATATTAACGGTCAACTAGATAACTCAGTATCCGGTACATCTGTTCTAACTAATTCCTCTGCAAAATTTATGATTGGTGCCAGGCAATATGTTGGCGCAGAAGGTTATTTTTCTGGCACTATCGACTCAACCAAAATATATAACCGTGCCCTCACCGCCTCCGAAGTTTTATCCAACTACAACTCCTCTCGTCTCGAACTCCAAACCCGTGTCGGTGCTACCAATACACCCAACGACGGCACCTGGGAAGCTTGGAAACCTACAACCAACGAAACTCAAATTAATTCTCTCGACGCCGATTCTGCAAATTGGAAAATTGATCAACCTTCTACCAATCCTGAGTCCTGTAAAGACATTCTTGACCGTGGATTATCCACCGGTGACGGAACGTACACTATTCAACTAGGAGGACAAAATGTCCAGGTATATTGTGATATGACTACAAACGGTGGCGGATGGACCTTGGTCGCCAATATCGCTCCTGCTGATGGCAACAGTGTTGGTTATAATAATCAAGCCTTCTGGACTGCAAATGCCGAGTATGGAAGTTTTGCCAATAAATTATCAAATGACTACAAAAGCCCAGCGGCATATGGTTTACCTAGTGATCAACTTATGATTGTCTCTGCAAACACAGGTTCTTCTGGTTCAGTTCTCGGATGGCGACAATGGCCATTAGCTAGCCAAACCTTTGGATCCCTTTTCAAAACTGGTATTGCCACAGTTCACACTGCCAGTTGTGCAACAGGAGCCTCCACTGCCGTGAATACTGGAACAACCAGCACTTGGGACGACATTATCAGACAAGGGACCTGTCTCTATACGGACGCAAACTTTAGTGCTTCGGGTATAGCAGACATTATGAGACTTTCCACAATTTCGTATAATGGCACCGACAATAACATGGCCGGCTTCGCCTCTTGCATTGACTGTGGAGCTGAATGGCAAGGAACCACAAGTCCCTACATGGGAATAGACCGTGCCCCATGCAATAGTACAGGTTGTACTTACGCAACAATCTGTAAAATGCCATCGGATGACTGTCTGGGTAACAATTGCACAGCGGCTTATGCTAGCACTGGTGGTACCTGTTCAAGCACTTGGAATAGCCGTTTTTATGTGAGAGGAAAAATCTCAAAACTCTTAAAATCAGACAGTACCACCACTAAGATTGAGGGGTCTGGATCAATGAAAATTCAAACCGGGCTTCTCCAAGCAGATCCTGCCACTGTTGGCCTTTGGCATTTGGATGAAACTGGTGGAACTGGGGCTTACCTTAAAGACTCGTCTACAAATGCCAATAATGGCACCCCCACTGGAACCTCTGTCGTTGATGGAATCTCCGGCAAAGCCAGATCATTCAACGGTACCAGCGACTATTTTACAACTGGAAGTCTTGCTGGATTTAGCACTGGAAATACAATACATACAGTAGAAGCTTGGATAAAACCGAATGCAATTCCAACCACAAGACAATGGCCCCTCCTTTTAGGAGGAGCAACAACCGGCAATTTACATTGGCTCTGGAATTCCAACGGTACACTACTATATGGAATATGGGGTATTAATTCCTGTTCGGTGACCCCAACAGTAGGTGTTTGGAATTATTTTGCAACTACATATGATGGAACAACCGGTCGTTGTTATCTCAACGGGAATCTAATAAGCAGTTTTACAGGATCATCCTTTAATTTCACTGCCACAACACTTGCTGTTGCTCAAGTACAAATTGGGGAAGCTGCTTTTAATGGCTCCATCGATGAATTACGCATCTCAAATATCGCTCGTTCCCCCGAAGAAATTGCCGAAGACTACCGTATGGGCCGTGACCATCGTGTTTCCGAAACTATTTCTTCCACCAATCTCTCTTCCGCCACCAAACTCCCCTTCTATGTTGCTTCCGATAGACTTGGAACTTTTTCCCAACTGACAATCGGTAATTCCGCTTTTGCCAACTACGAACCAGACGCCAACACTGTCGGTCTTTGGCATTTGGATGATGCTCAACCGGGTTTCGCGACATCAGTCTACACCTGCACAGGCGCCGCTCAAACGTATACAGTTCCGGCAGGGGTAACAACCGTTCGGGCAAAGATATGGGGGGCCGGTGGGGGCGGAGGGTACGCAGGAGGGTGGGCACTGGGATTTGCAGGCGGCGGAGGCGGATATGTAACGGGGGATATTACAGTCTCCCCGGGACAAGTTTTAAATATTGTCGCCGGATGCGGAGGTATCAACGGCTCTGCATCCTTAGGGGTCGCTAGTGCGTGGCCTAACGGCGGTCTAGCCTGCATCAGCTCCAGTGATTGCCGGTATGGCGGCGGAGGCGGCGGTTTTTCGGGAATATATAATGCGAGTAGCGTGTATTATCTTATGGCCGGAGCAGGCGGAGGCGGAGGATCAAGCCGGGCCGCAAATGGACAACAAGGCGGCGCAGGCGGAGGAGATTTGGGAGCAAATGGGTCCTCTTATACGACAGCATCCGGCGGCGGAGGCGGCGACACATGGAGCGGAGGCGGCGCAGGCGGAACCGGAACGTATGCAGGGACTGCCGGCGGAAGTCAAGCAGGAGGTCATAACGGCGTTAATTCCTATGGCGGAGGCGGCGGAAGTGGATGGTATGGCGGCGGAGGCGGCGGATACTTAGAACCCAATGATATGGGCGGTGGGGGTGGCGGGTCATCATATTTCGCTAATGGAGCAGCAATAGGAGTAACCAATGCCTCAACAGTTGGTGGGAGCGGCGTCACACAAGGCAATTCAACAGATTCCGACAATGGCGGCTACGGCGCCGGTGGCGGAGTCAATGTAGCCGGAACATCAGGCAAAGTAGTTATTTCAGTTCCGAACCAGACTAAGGATTCCAGCGGAAACGGAAACAATGGATATTTAGCTGGTACCACTCCTACTCAAGGTAAACTCGGTAAAGCCAGAAGTTTTAATGGTACCAGCGATTATGTCAGTATCGGCAATCTTGGTAGCTTCCCAACACAAGGAACTCTTGGATTCTGGATCAACTCCACAGAAATGGCTAACTATCGGAACCCTCTCACCACAAAATTCAGCGGTGGCAACTCTGGCATCCGTTTTGAAGAAAACGCTACTGGTAATTTCGGTGCCCTAATAGGCAATGATGTTGGCACAGCTAATACTTGTCAGTATATTAACTCTGGAATGTTAACTAATACTTGGTATTACGTTGTATATACATGGAATACAGCTAGTAATGTTGGCTATGGATATCTAAATGGCCAACTCGTATGTGGCGGCACTCAAACATATTGGCCAACCACCATCCCCGATCTTAGATTTGGAACTGGTTATAGTACCGATGCGGCACGTCAATGGAAAGGCCTCATCGACGAAGTCCGTATCGATAACGTCGCTCGTTCTGCCGATGACATCCGTCAAGCCTACGAAATTGGCGCCCGTACTCACAACATCACCATTGATTTCAAGGCAAAATTGAATTCGGGAAATTTGATCAGCGACACTTCCGACCTTGGTTTTACGGTTGATGAAACAGCCTACGGTTCTTCTGCCATGGCTAGTCATCTCTTCTTAGGCGACAAAGTCATTGTTGAAGAAAACTACAATGGCACCAATTACGTTGCCCAAGGAACTGTTAATTCTGTCAATTCTGCAACAGGTGCCGTTACTGTTACTTCGTGGGATTCAGGGTCAACAGTCCCTTCCGGCGGTTATACAGTTAATGCGACTGTTTTCAAATGGCAACGGGAATACTTTGACGTCACCAATTCTCTTTCCACCCAAAGAAACGCCATTACACGCCTTACCTACCGTATTACTGATGGCTCGATGGGAGCCAATATCTGGCTTGATGATCTCAGATCCTCAACAGGCTATTTAACCGATCCTTTTGGATCATCTCCAATTACATCTTCTCTCGGAGACCGTTATTTCCAATACCGCGCTATCTTAAGTCAAAACGATTTATCTGCCCCTTCGGCCGGGCTTACTTCCGTGACATTGGACTACACCCACAACGAAGCTCCCAACATTCCCACACTCGACTCACCCACAGACACTTTAGTAGGTGTTCCTCTTCTGGCCGTCCTCAAAACCACCGCCATCGACAACAACTCCGATACACTCAAATACAAGATCAATCTCTGTACCAACTCCGGTATGTCCGTCGGTTGCCAAGTCTTTGATCAAACTGCCTCCCAAACCGGCTGGTCCGGCCAAGACGCCAGCAGTAGTTCCGCCTATGCTTCCGGTACTCAAGCCATTTATACCGTTCAAACCCCTCTTGCCCCCGCTACCACCTATTACTGGAAATCTTTAGCCATCGATCCCGCCGGCTCCAATACCTGGTCAGCTACTCAAGTCACTCCTTATTCTTTCACCACCAGCTATGTTCCGGTCACTGTCACTCTCAGCACACCCACCAACGGTTCCACCGACATTACTCTCACCCCCACTTTTACCATGAGCACTGTCGACACCGATAGCGACTATCTCCGTTACAAACTCAAAATCTGTAACGAAGTTTCCATGGCCCAATTCTGCCAAGTCTTCGATCAAACTACCTCCCAAACTGGCTGGTCCGGTCAAAATGCTAGCGCCAGCTCGGCCTATGCTTCCGGTTCCACCGCCACCTTTGTCGATACTGTCGTACTCACCGCCGGCAAAATCTACTATTGGCAAGCCTTCGCCATCGACCCCGCCGGTTCCAACACCTGGAGTCCCGCCCCCACTCCCTTCTCTCTTACCACCAAAGCTTCTTCCACCATGCCCGCCCCCTGTTCCACGGCCAGAGCCACCGACAACTCCAGTGTCACTATCAACTGGACCGACAACTCCACCAATGAAGACGACTATCAGGTTTGGAAATCCACCGATGGCGGCCTCCCTGTTCAGTTGGGTTCCGACCTAGCCGCCAACACTATTCAGCTCGTCGACTCCGCTGTCTCTCCCAACCATTCCTACGGTTATCTCATCCGTACCGTTCGTTACGACGGCGCCAACGCCATCTACTCCGACTGGTGTTCCACCAACGTTTCCCATCTCCCAAGCTCCCTAAACAGCCTCCTCATCAACTAATTTGCCAAACTTCCCCAAATGGTCAATAATGAATCAATGCTCCGTCTACCCACCAAAACACACTCTGGCTTTACCCTCGCCGAGCTTTTGATCGTCATCACGATCATTGTCATCCTCGCCCTGGCCCTCCTTCTCGGTCTTAACCCCATGGCCCAGATTCTCAAAGGCTTCGACGCCCGCCGTAAAGCCGACCTTTCCAGTATCAAAATTGCCGTCGAAAACTATTACGCCGATCACGACTGCTACCCCGTTTTCCCCCTCACGGACGCCGATGGTCGCCCCTCCTACGCTTGCGACTCCGATTTCCTCAAGCCCTATCTTGCCGCTATGCCCTGCGACCCCAGTTCCCACAAACCATACACCATTTATCTCAGTCCTCCCGGCGACGCCTGTCCCCAGCAGTACGCCGTTTATGCTCAGATCTACTCCTTCTTTGATAAGCAAGCCAATAGCATCCCCGATTGTGCCAACACTTACGCCGTTTACTCTTCAGATCTCAGTTACGGTGATATTGATTATGGCTGTAGCGGCAAAAAAATCTGCACTACCTGGTATGGTTGCAAATATGGAGCTTGTGTTGTCGTCTCGGAAAATGCTTCGCCTACCTGCCGCACTGCCTACTGTGATCCGGACTGCGGCGCCTCCGGCACCGAGAACTGCGGCACCATCAACCCCGACACCGGCACCTACAAAAATCAGTGCATCGACTTCGCCAAATAGCTAAATATTTTTCTCCGTAATCCTCCGAATTAGCTCTTTCATGCCTGTGCCCGTCGCCGCCGAAATTGGAGTAATTTTTATCTTCTTTTTCGTAAAATACTTCACTACATCCGCTATTTTTTCTTTACTCACTAAATCAATTTTGGATAGTACCACCACTTCCGTCTTATCCTCCAAGCCTGCCCCAAAGCCCTTGAGCTCTTTTCTGATTGTTTGGTATTTTTTATAGATAGCCTCAGGCTCATCCTCACTCGCCGGCACCAAGTGGATCAGCACCCGGGTTCTCTCCACATGTTTCAGGAATTTTGTGCCGAGGCCCCTGCCCTCGCTGGCCCCCTCTATGAGGCCCGGAATATCGGCAATCACATAATGCTTGTCATCCACTCGCAAGACGCCCAAATTAGGCTCTAATGTCGTAAATTCATAGTCGGCGATCTTCGGCCTGGCGTTGGAAAGCACGCTTAAAAGCGTTGATTTCCCGGCATTCGGCAAGCCCACGAGGCCTATATCGGCCAAAAGCTTCAGTTCCAGTTCGGCCTCAAAAGCCTCACCCAGCTGGCCACCCTCGGCAATCATCGGTGTCGTGCGCGTTGAGCCCTTAAAATGGACATTGCCCCGGCCTCCCTTGCCTCCACGAGCCACCAGGATCCTCTCCCCGGCCTCCGTCAGGTCTATCTCTCTCTCGGCCTGGCCTTCCAGATAGGTCTGGCTAAAAAGCTTGCCCAGAACCCCCAGTTTCATCCCTTTTACTCTTATTTCTTTCTCTTCAACTGTTTCCGGAATTAGCCTCAAAAGCTTCACCATCGTGCCTACCGGCAACCTAATCTCCATGTCGCCACCCTTGGCGCCGGACATTTTCTTGCCCCCACCTTTTCCGCCATCGCCGGCCTCATATTTTTTGTTGTGCGCAAAATCTTCCAAAGTAGTTAGGTTCGCATCACTTACCAAGTACACGTTTCCGCCTTTACCGCCATCCCCGCCGTCCGGACCACCCTTGGGGATGTACTTCTCTCTCCTAAAAGATACGGCTCCCGAGCCGCCGTTTCCACCGCGCACCATAATTTTTACTTCGTCAACCATGCCTGCATTGTACCATTCTCAGCCATGCATAGCTACTTTTTTCTCCAAAAAAATCCCCCGGTTTTATCCGAGGGATCAAAGCAGTTAATTATCTAATTATTTGGAGATTCATGGATCGTCAATTTCGTCCAATTGGTATTTGCATCAAAACTGTAATCGATATATCCCCAACTTGGGACAGACCCGGGTCGAATCAAAAATGTCTTTCCCGAATCATCAATCGCCGATATTTCATTAACAAAGGCAATTTCCCCGGTACTTAGATTCTCCACGATTTTTTCGGCTTCTGGATAATCCCAAACCACGACCGTTGCCTTTGTATTAATCCAAGCATTGGCAGTTGTCAATTTCGAGAATTGATCCAATTTATACAATACTAGGCTGTTTGTTTCATCACCTACTCCGTTATTAAAAACGTAATAGGTATCCGCTTTATAAAAATCGGTCTTATCCTTAGATAAGTAAATCTCAAACAGAGAATTGGTATAACAACCAACACCATGACCGTAGTCATCATTCACACGGAAACAATAGTGCAACACGTCCCCATCTTGTGAAGAGTTCTTGAGGTTATACGTTTTCCCGCTGAACTCAACCACAATGTATTTTGGATGAAATTCCAAGAACTTCAGAGTGTTCAGTTTTTGGGCTTCACCGTCACTAAACAAATGACTGACGGTCACTGCATCTTTGGGAACATATTCCTTTACTGAATAAAGAACAAGGGCATAGATGGCAAAGACCATCATCAACGACAAAGCCACGATCATAAATGTTTTTTTCAACTCATTCCTCCTCAAATCAAAAGAATAGATTAGAATTTTAATTTACTTGAAACACCCATAATATACCACATTCTCCCTCAAAAATCAATCTTCTAGGATATAAATATTTACTTTGGTAAATATAGTAGCGGATTCACCAACCCATTCGGTGTGCGGATCTCAAAGTGTGTGTGCGTTCCCGTCGAACGTCCGGTCGAGCCCATCTGGCCGATGATGTCCCCCCTCTTCACTGTCTGGCCGACCGTCACGGCAAACTTCTGTAAGTGACCGTAAAGCGTCTTAAAGCCATTGCCATGGTCAATCATCACCATGTTCCCGTAGCCGGTGTTATCCCAACTGGCGTGAATTACGACTCCGGAATCGGCCGCCATCACCATTGGCGCCGCTGGATTGGCGATATCCAAGGCTTTATGCCAAGGCGAAAAGTATTGGGTGATCACTCCTTGAGTCGGCCAGATAAACTGCCCATTGGCGGCGATCGCTCCCGCGTTCGGCGTCATCTGGTTGAAATAGACCTTTGGAGAGGTTATTTCCTCGTTTGGCATTATGCCATCAGGCACGATCAGCTGTTGGCCGATCGCCAAAGCAAAGGTTTCATCATTGGTGAACTCGTTAAACGGGTAATCAACGATCACCTGAGCCGAAACACCATACAATTTGGCAATCGAGTAAATCGTTTCACCACCCTTCACTGTGTGTACTACACCGGTTACCGGCGGGATTTTCAAAACCGTTCCAATCTTAATTTTCTTTTCATCAATTCCGGGATTCAACCAAGTGATTGAGTCGTTATCCACACCAAACATCTTGGCGATCGAAGCTAAAGTATCTCCCTGTACCACGGTATAATCCAAAACATCCGATCTTGGTTTATCCGACACTTGGGTCATTGGATCCACGGTCATTTCCGTATCGGTGGCCAGCCCCAGTACCTGCCCGTCACTACTATTATTCCCTTCGGCAAAAACAAAATTACTTCTGAAAGCCGAGGCTAAAACCGCCTCTGTTTGTGTATCATTTGTTATCAAAGATGGCCCAAAAGCCACTCCCATGACCATTATCGTCACCATCGCTATATTCATAAACAACTGGGCATTTTTCCCCCTTTGCTGGTACATTTTACCCACCACGTTAGACTTAAAAGACTCAAAGATAGCAAACTTCGGGCTCAAAAAATTGACGATGAAATGCGCCAAAATCAGCCTTGTAAATTTTAGAAAGCCAATTCCCCACTCCCTGAAAAATTTTCTTATACCATCCATAAGTTTAGGTGTGTCTATTTTACCACCCCCACCTGAAGCCATTCTCTATTAATTACCATCATCTTCGAATAACATAAAGTACAAAAAAATCCCGCCCCAAACATACTAGTCAAATTGCTAAGTAGAAAAAAGACTATACCGACGGGGTTGTTATTTACTACCGTATTTTTAGTGAGGCCCGAAATAGATAATAAACCGCTGATCAGACCCGAAACAAGCAATAGCCAAATTGCGATCGACAACCATATTGTCAAAATCATCACACTCTCCTTTTAAAGTCCAGTTTCCCGTGTGATATCATAACTATAGGTTTTTTGCAACTTTTCCGTCCTTCAAAATCAGGCTATACGGTGTCACCCCCACCAGTTCATACCCCAGATCGAGCAAATATTTGACCACGCCCGACGTCTTAGGTTCCAACGGCTTAAACTCCAGATCTTCGCAAATCACCACCTTTGGCCGATACTTTTCCCAGTCATTCGACTTCAATACCTCCAAATCCATCCCCTCCACATCCACCGACAGCAAATCCACCGTTTCCACCTTGCAAATCGCCAGAATATCCCGTAAAGGCATCACCGTTACATTAATTTTTTTCTTCAATCTTCTGCCGGCTTCTTTAATGTTTTTCTCCGCCTGTACCTTCGAAAAAGTATTCGTCGCCGCGTCCTTAAACTCCCAGTACTCCAAAACATCCTTTTTTTCGCCTACCCCCATCCCCACGAAAATATCTTTGCGTCTGGCCTTATCAAATAGTTCCTCAGCCTCCGGTCTGGGCTCAATACACACCCCCCGCCAGCCTCGTTTGTAAAACAAATAAGTATTCGAAAACAGCTTGGGGTGAAAGGCTCCTACTTCCACATAAGTCCCCCTCCTTTTCTTTCCCATGGCCACGTCCGCAATAATATCCTCCCCCGACTGGGCAAAAGACCGCTTCCCAAACCAATCATACAGACGTGACAACATTAATTTATCCTTAAGTCTCACCCCTTCATTTTAATTGATATACTGGTAGTATGCTAACCCCAAAAGACATTGAGTTACTGAAAAAACATTTTCTCACCAAAAAAGATCTCCTTAAGAAAAAAGAGTTCAATTTTATTAAACAAGATTTAATGACCAAACAGGAGTTTTTAGATACCATGCAACTTCAGAATAACAACATCTTAAATTTCAAGGACGAAATCATCACCAAAATCAGAGCCCTTCGTCAAAAAACCGATGTCAACTCTTCTTTCCGCCAAAAATTCGACAATCACGAAACTCGTATCCAACACCTCGAAAAAGCCCTAGCCAACTAGCCATGCGTCGGCGGGCCTCAATCTTTTTCCCCCTTCTCTCTATTTTTTTCAGTCTTTTTATCGTTTTCTTAATTCCTGTTGTCCTTTTCATCAAACCTTATCTTCCTTTTGTTAATTATCTTTTAGGCCAAAACAAACCCACTTCCTATCTTGTTCTCCTGGGCAACGACACCGAGATCCGTACCAATGGCGGCTTTGTCGGCTCCTATGCCAAAGTCAGCCTGAGTTACCCCCAATACAGCTTTTCTTTCCAAGATATCTACGTCCCCGATGGCCAACTTCAAGGTTACGTTACGCCTCCCGCCCCCATTCAAGAAGCCTTTCAACACGGTACCTGGCAGTTATCCAATGCCGATTGGGAGCCGGACTTCCCGACAACTGCCACCACTCTCCGCTGGTTTTTTGAGAAAGGGGGCGAAATTAATCCCGACAACCTCGTTCTTCTCAATCTCTCCACCATCAAAAAGGTTCTGGATGTTGTCGGCACTGTTTCCGTTCCGGAATATAGCGCCAGTCTCACCCCCGACAATCTTTATCTCTTTCTCCAAGGCAAAGCCGAGACGAACTTCTTCCCCGGTTCCACCCAGAAAAAAGATGCCCTAACTGCCGTTGGTTCCGCCCTTCTTAAGAAATTCCAGACTCTCTCCATCTTCCAAAAATTCAATATTGCCCAAATTCTCTATCAAGATCTCCTCAATCAAAATATTCTCATCAACTCCACCAACCAAGATTTTCAGGCTCTACTCGAAGCCAAAAATTTCGCCGGCAAACTGACTACTTCCACCCCGGACACCTATCTTCTAATTGAAACCAACCTCGGCGCCAATAAAGCCAACGCCTATGTTACTCGGGAAACCAGCCATGTCATTTCTTTCGAAAATGGCCAAACTACCCACCAAGTTACCCTCAAACTTGTCAATTCCTCGCCCCAATCCAACCCCAATCCTCCCTTTAATTATGGCGGCGATTATCGTGCCTATCTCCGCTTTTATATCCCCGCCTCCGCCCAAAATATCCAGGTCGCCTCCGCCTCCGGCGCCCTCAAATTCACTCCCGTCCAAAAATATGGTCTCACCGAAATCGGTTTCTGGCTCATTACTCCCGCCCAAAATCAAAGCCAAGTCGCCCTTTCCTATACTCTTCCTATCTCCCCGGATAAATATTCCTTAACCATTCTCAAACAGCACGGTCTCGTCTCCTCTCCCCAAACCATCCAAATCAACCAAAAAAATTTCTCCACCAGCCTTACCAACGACTATCTTCTCCAAGGTATATAATTTCCTCCGACTGCACCCTAACATCAAAAGGAGTAATCATGGCCGGAAAATATCTCGATCTTTTCATCAAGCGTCTTGTCACTTCCGTCGCCGAGAATACTCCCGAATCTTGGGGCTACCTCGATGATGGTGATACTGCCGAGTACCTTGTCCAGATTCTCGGACCAATGGGTCTATTTGAACGCAAACTTCTCGCCGAGGTCAGTGTCGACGAAAAACGCCAATTTCTGTACCTTCAGTTTTACCACACTACCAAAACTCAAAAAGAAATGATTTTGGATGCCCTTAGTAAAAACACCACCAAACTTCCCGTAATTCAAATTTAAAAAAGGAGATTGTATGTCTTCATCGAGTCGTTCCACCCGGTCTGTTTTCGGCCAATATTTCTTTCAGTTTGTCGACAGCGAGATTCCCCCCGGCTTCTTCATCACTTTCAATATTTATCACCTCTCTTCGGAACGCTACGAGGTCTATTCTAACCGTCATTACTATACCCACCTCGCCAGTATCGACATCGATTCCGAAAGTCATATCAAACCTATCTTTTTGCTTTTTACCGGTCGCCGAAATAGAAAATTGATCCGCGCCATCCTTGCCGATTTTCAATCTCAGCGACTAAATCAATTATCGGACGAAAAGCCATGACCCCAAAAACCGGAAAATAAGTTCACCGCCCCTCGGGGCGGTTTTTTGTACTTAAAACCCCTTCCGGAATGTCGGTATTTTCTTCAACCAGCCAGTCTTTTTCGGCCTCTCCGGCTCATTTTTTATTTCGTCATTGCGAGAGGAGGTAACGACCTGCCTGTCGGCAGGCAGGCGTGGCAATCCATTCCCAATTTTCACTCTTTCCGCCTCAATTTCTTTCCGCAAAGATTTAAAATCCACAAAATCCTCACCGGCCAGCTCTTTAATTTCTCTCGCCGTTCTCTCAAATCGCGCCAGCACTCGTATCTTTTTCTTTTTATCTTTCAGATACTCCAGTATCGGGGCAAAATCCCCGTCCCCGGACATCACCACTGCCTCGTTGTACTGCGACATAAATCTCATCATGTCAAAAGTCAGGTCCACATCACAGTTGGCTTTGGTTGTTGTCGTCCCCTCGGAGCTGACAAAAACCTTCGTCGGCTTTATCCGCAGTTCATATCCCATCGTCGTCAAATCCCAGTAAAACCTGGCTCTCTTCAAATGTGTCTCCAGCAAAGCCATTTCATCCTCAGTTTTGTCTTTTTTTGCCGTCTCTTCTTCGTAATACTTCACTAATTTCACTAAATCCAGCTCCTTCCCCTCCTCTTTATACTGATCGGTATCCACCCCGGAATAATAGAACACCTTGGTCACTCCAAATTTTTCTCGCAGATACTTAATCAATTTTTCGTAGTCCACCCGAAAGTGCATACTTTTCTCCCCGCCATAAAACAAGTTCGCCGCATCCACAAAGGCATAAGTTTCCTTGCCTCTTCCTTTTTTCTCATTTTCCATATCTTAATTGTATCCTTATTCCGTCATATCACATGCGTCATCGCCCTCCGTCATTGCGACCCCGCCACAAGCGGGAGTGGCAATCTCACACCCTGTCATTTGCGCCTGCCAGGGAATCTACAAAAATTACTCCAATTATTTGATCTTCTGCTGCTGTTTTGTATCCAAGAAATTTTGTCCGTTCACCACTTTCTTTCCGGTTTTCTCTTCCAACTCCAAGCGTGCATTTTTTGCAATTTTTCCGCCTTTATGTGCCGGAGCTTTATTTTCCCAAAAGCCTGTGGCCTTTTCGACCTCCGCAATCTTTCTTGTTGACATCTCGGCTAAAGCCGTAAAAATCAATTCGGCCTCGTCCATATGGTCCCTTAAATTTTGTTGTTTTAGCCCTTTTAATTCCTTGTGTTGTTTTACTGTCAAATCCGACCACTCCTCGTGAATAATATTGGTTAGAATAGCATACTCTTCCGCCTTGCTCACTTCATGCGTTTTCCAATAGTCCGTCAACTTATCTCTCGTCTCCTGTCCCATCATTCTTCGCTGAATCCATTCCTCACTCCGTCCCATCTTTCGCCAATACTCACGACCACGATTGATCGATCTCTCCGGATCAGAAATGTCCTGAACTCTCTCATAACCCACTTTAGCCAGCCACAACTTTATTGGTTCGGCTTTTGGACTGGGAACAGACTGAATCAATCGAAAAAGTGTTTCCGTATCAGCTGCATCAGTTAAGTATTTTTTACCATCGGAAGCTAACATTTTCAGTTGGTGACATTTTGTCACCGACTCATTTCCTTCGTTCCTTAATCTCTCGGCCAGTTTATTCCAGTACTTTCTCGGATCGACACTTCCCGTCAGCGCTCCCACAATATCCACCACCGAAAAATACCATTTTTCTTCTTTCTCGTTCCACTGTCTACGAATGTTCTTCTCTTCGAAAATGGCTATCTCGCTGTGCTCTTTCATACATTCCATTAAACACCATAGATAACCCGAATTCAACCCACTTCAAGGAGTCTCCTTGAAGTTCTCCCCGCATCCAATACTTGATACTTAATACTTTTTCTATCCCCCATCCTTCAGCGACGCCAAAAATTCCTTATTCGATTTTGTTTTCTGCAATCTCTGCAAGAGCACTTCCGTTCTTTCGTTGTCGCCGAGCATATCCAGCATCCGGCGCATCAGGATGATGCTCTGGTACTCCACATTATCAAAAAGTAAGTCATCACGGCGAGTTCCCGATCTCATCACGTCAATAGCGGGGTAAATTCGTCTCTCGGCCAAATGGCGGTCCAGATGGAGTTCCATATTGCCTGTTCCCTTGAACTCTTCGTAAACCAGGTCATCCATTCTTGAGCCGGTATCTACCAAAGCCGTGCCAATAATGGTCAAACTGCCACCGCCTTCGATCTTGCGCGCCGCGCCAAAGAACTTCTTGGGTGGGTACAAAGCCGCCGGATCAAAGCCACCGGAAAGGGTCCGACCGGAAGTCGGTATGGCCAAGTTGTAGGCACGAGCCAAACGAGTCACCGAGTCCAGCAGTATCACGACATCTTTTCCCTGTTCCACGAGCCTCTTGGCTCTTTCCAAGGCTATTTCGGCCACTTTGGTCTGCTCTTCGGCCTTTTCGTCAAAGTTACTGGCCGCGGTTTCGCCCAGCATATTAGAATCTTTGGTAATGGCTTTTATGTGTCGACTGATATCGGTCACTTCCTCGGGGCGCTCGCCCACCAGCACGGCAATGATATGAATTTCCGGATAATTGGCCGCAATGCCGGAAGCAATTTCTTTAATGATGGTTGTTTTCCCGGCTTTTGGCGGCGACACGATGATTCCGCGCTGACCACGGCCAATGGGTGCACAAAGATCAATCAAACGGGTTGACAGGATCTCTTTGCCTGTTTCCAGCTTCAATTTTTCAAACGGATAGATTGGCACCCCTTTTTCGAATCTGGGCAACTCCGCGGCCGCCGCAGGTTCCAGTCCATTTACCTTAGTGATCTGCACCATGGTCCAGTAAGGTTCATTTTCTTTGGGCCTCCGAGCCAAACCCACCACCACGTCTCCGGCCCGCAACTTGGCGGATCGAGACATCAGGGCACTGATAAAAACATCATTCTCCCCTGGTCGATACTCAGCTCTAGCCATCGCTCGGCCATCGGTTCCGGTCAGATCCACAATTCCGGTTACCTCTTCGGTGATTACCGGTTCTTGGATTCTAGGTGCAAAAGCTGGGCGCATCATCGGCCGTTGCTGGAACTGTGGCCTCACGTAAGGTCTGCCCTGATACTGCGGGGGTAATTGATTGCCGGGCACCACCGGACGAGGCGTGGGAGTCACCACAGTGCTAGGTATAGGAGTTGTAACCACAGGGATTTCGGCCACGAGAGTGGCCTCTTTTACGACAACTGGTTCCACCGAAAGAACTTTTTTAACACGAGTCTTGGCTTTTTCTGCCATAGGATAAGGGATTGGATTTATTTAGTAAAAATTTGGAATCTTGAAAATATCATCACGGATGGGGAAATTTGTTGGGAACAACTCAATTCTACAGCAGTCACTCCCCCTGTCAAGCCCGCCGGCACAATGTGACTGTATTTCAACAAAACCTTACAGTCAAAACCTCACCCACAAGATAAATACAAACATGTATCATCCCCGAATTTCGAGGATATTTTTAGAATCAACGGAAGGGAGGTTAGTTAGACACAATTAAGTCGATTAAGGGTGAAACGCGTAAGGCCTTAGCTGCAGCGCCAGGTTTTGAGGAAAGGCACTGCGAACCAAACCCATTTCACCTTTAATCAACTCAATAATATGTCAAACTAGGTGGTAGTATATCACCTGAACCTGTTTTTGTCAAGCCATATGTTCTAGGCCGTACAATATATATCAATCTACCAATTTCTATATCATTGGTCTATAATACCAGCTAACTACTCTTTAACACCTAGAGATTCGGAGGAAAAATGGACAAATCGATTAAAAGGAATCTTGATCGAGAAGAACAAATTAGTCGTTTGGCAGACAAAAAAAGAGCGCATCTTCGCTCCTTTTTGCTTACCGTCTTATTCATCATGAACATCGCCTTAATCATGAAATCAATCAAGTTATTCCTAAAGATGAAGCAGGAATCTGTCCTTCAAGCCAAAATTCACTCACAAATTGAATAGTTAAATACAGCACCCATCCCGGGTGCTTTTTTCTTGCTACACTATATATATGCGTCTTTCCCGCAAGCCCTTCATCACTCTCGGTATCGTTTTGTGGCTCTCCGCCATCATCCTGGCCCTTCTTCCCTCCTGGCCCCATCTTTATTACCGTCTTTTCCCCGGCACCTCCAACACCCTCGCCTCCACCATCGCCTCCACCGTCCAAAATATCTCTCTTACCACCCCTCTTGTCAAAGAGGGGTCGGGGGAGATTAAAAAGCCCCCTCTTCCCGATATCGATCCTTCCCTTCCCAAAGATAATGGTCTGATTATCGACAAAATTGGCGTCAAAGGGGCCATCCACGAGGGTACCGACTGGGAAGAGATCCTTAAAACCGGTATCTGGCGCGTCCCCGACTTTGGCACTCCGGAAAGCAACCAGCTTCCCATCATTCTGGCCGCCCACCGTTGGGGCTATCTCGACTGGTCTGCCGCCTTCCGCAAGCTCAACTCTTTTTACAGTCTGCCCAAACTGGTCGTCGGTGACACCGTTGAGGTCATCTGGAACCAACGCCCATATGAATACAAAATTTACTCAGTCTCCACGGGTACGAAAATCACCGATTATAATGCGAATCTGATCCTGTATACCTGCCAAATGTGGGACTCTCCCGTTCGTTTCTTTGTCTACGCCAATCGAGTGCTATAATATTCCCCAAGCACTTTAATCTAGCTCCAGGAGGTTGTTATGAAAGTTTCAAACCTATATCGTGTAGCCATCGCTGTCCTCATCGTCGCTATCTTAGCCCTCATTCTCTCAATCGTCGGCGTGATCCTGCATACTCTTGTCAATATCATCTTGACCATCGCGGTGATCGCTCTCGCCGTTATCATCTTCGAGATCGCACAAACAAAAGGCAAAACACCCAAATAGCTAATACCCAAAACCCTCCGAAAGGAGGGCTTTTTGTAGTTAAAATCCTTTATTTACTATCCTTGTGTCCCGGGAAACGGTGCCGGTTGGGTTGCGGGGGCAGCTGGTTGTTCTGCCATTTGATCCCATTGAGGAGCAGTTTGTGCTGGTGCAGCCGGTTCGGCCACTGGAGTTACCGGCTGTTGCCATGCCGGAGTTTCCGGTGCCACAGGCTCAGCTGCAGGCTCGGTCATAGCTGGTTCGGCCGTTGGTTCAGTCGGACCTTCGTCGTTCGCCAATTTACCGATTTCTCCTTCAAGTTCTTCCTCTTCAACTTTCAAATTGGCTAGTTTTTCGTCAGTTTCTTTATCCAATTCTTTCATCTCTTCATCGGCGACACCTTCGGCAGCGTCAACCATTTTGTCTCCATCATCAATCTTCTTTAAGATTTCTTCGCCTTCATCCGCCAAAGCGTCATTCATCCGAATCTCATAGTCGATTACTTTCATAATCTCTTCTTTCACTTCCGGTTTATCTGCTTCGGGCAGCATCTTATAGATTAAATCTTTAGCTTCATCAGTCAATTGTGAGCTCTCAACTATTTCTTGAACTTTTTTAATATCCATAATTATTTATATATTTTGATATTTATTATGTCAAAGCTATTGCTATGTTCTTTCTGGTAGTTCCCTTTAACTCATTAGCCTTACTTCGTCTCTCGTTAGCCATCTGACTGATTTCACCATACCTGGCAATATCTCGATCAATCCTCTCCCCAATCCTTGCGACTCTCTTTTCATGAACACCGGCAATCAAATCATGAGGCACCGCTTCCAACCTTCTCCAGCTCATAACCAACCCCTCTTTTCCTCTCTTAATACCGTCGCTGACATTTTCCTTCGTTTCTAAATATTTATTTGTAATATTTACTTTTGTCTCTTCATATTTAATCATCGTCTTCTCAATTCCCAAACTCACCGAATCAACTACCCTATCCGTCGTGGAATCCACAAAATCTTTGATATCATAAGCTCTATCTTCACACCAATTTCCCGCCGCCTCGGCTCCCCAAATTACGTCTTCAACTCTCCTATTCAAAAATCTCTTACCTGCTTCAACTCCTGTTTTAGTGACAATCTCCGCTGTCTTTGGTGCAGCCACAATCTCGCCGCCAAGTGTCAGCATCATTCTTCTGTCCCAAGATCTAGCTTCAGTTATACCTTTTTTTACCTTACCAATCGTTTCTTTAAATTTTGCTTCTCTTGCTTCTCTTCTCGCTGTTCTTTCTGCTTTTTTGTTTTCTCTCTCAGCCGCTCTCTCTACTCTTTTGGCTGCGTCACTTTCAATAATTTTATTTACACTTTCCTGCCTGGCTGTCTTGACCTTATCAGCCAAAGACATTTCTTGTGATGGTCCCATTGTTTTTATGTATTTATAAACCTAACTAATCTTCAGTATGCGCAAAAAAATCCCAGATGTCAAGATGTCCAATTGTCACGTTCAAATCATTATAGGTTGACAAACTATCCTATATGTGTTATACTCCCCAGTATGAAATCAATTTTGCCTATATTCTTGATTATTCTTGCTCTTACGGGCGCCATTGTCTATTCCTTGGCCAAGAGAACTATCTCAGTCAAACCCATTAATAATGTCGGTATCTCCGCCAACCAATTGGCCGTCAACACTATTACTCCTACACCCTCTATTAAAAGTACCGGTTTTGGCAACTCAATCGCTACCCCAACCATTGTTATTCCTACTGTTGTTGAAAAAATCGCTGCCAAACCCGCCGCTAACACCGTTACCACCACTACCACCAGCACGATTTGTACTCCGGTTTACGGCTCCGCCGACACCTGCACCGAGCACGTGGTTGTCAATACCGGTGCCGATGATGCTATCTTCTTTAACTTCGCCGGCCTTGCCTATCTTGGCGGCCTCGTTTCCTTCGTCAAAGCCAAGAGCCTTAAAAAGTAATCGTCTTTAATTGAAATTTACCTCTGTTCTTCAAGCCTAACTAGGAGAGCAGAGAGTAGACTTCATTCTAAAAGAGGTCTGCACCCTAAAATTGGAAGCTAAAAATAATTTTTTCCTTAAAGGAGGAACAAATGTTAATTGCTACTGTAATAATCGTTCTGTTCTCTTTGGTCACCATTGGCCTATCCCTCTGGATTTTGGCCACTGGCAACCTGTTGTGGTGGTTACCAACAATCCTTATCGTTGCTTCCATCGTGATTGGCTGTATTCTATTCAGTTGGTTGTTTCTACCTTTGGCAGTTCTTCTTTTCGCCATGGTCGCCTGGTTTAACAACGCAGGCCTCGCCGGCAGAATCATTTCCGGTATTTTGGCTCTTGTTATCGTCGTTGGTGCCATCTTCCTGATCGCTCCGGCCAAAGCCAAAACCGCCCATATCGCCACACCCATCGTTGCGGCCAGCTGCACTTCGGCCAAAAATCTCGACATCCGCAACAGCGGTATGGTTGAAAAAGACCTCAGTGATGGCGACTCCGTTATGGGCACTATTATCTACGTCACCAAAGACGACACCACCACCGCTCCCGTTCTTCTCGTGGTTATGCCTGGCTCAAGTGTGGATATCGCCTACGATGGCAACATGTACTTCACCGACGACCGGTTCTCCGGTTCACTCGCTGAAGCTGTCTGTCTGGCCGAGTCTCTGCACCCCAATGTCACGAATAAAATCGTCGTTGGTGCTACCGATCTGCCGACCGGCTGGGAAACTTACGCAAAAGTCGACGGTTGGTGGACTGCTACTACCTGGTTATATCAGACAGATGCTATCCAACCGGAAGGTCTGACTTGTTCTAAAGACATCTTCGTTTCTGCAGTTCAGAAATCCCGCACCCTCACCACCAAAAGTGACGAGGTTATCTACGGTCAGTTCTGGATCGCCACTAACCCCGGCCACGTCGTCCACATTCAGGTCCGTCCCAATGACTCTCAGACCATCCTCAATGGCTGGCAAGGAACCTACTGGATTTGGAAAGGTGATCTCGCCAAGGGCGAAGTTAGCCTTCAGAAACGCATGCTTCAAGCTACTTTCCAAGAAGTTGTCCTCCGGGACAAAATCCAAAGTAGCCAAAATGTGACTCTCTTGTCTTGCGGCGCCCTCCCCAACGTTGACAGCTCACTTTTGAGCTTCAAGATGGCCGATGGTACCGTCACTTGGCAAACCAGCCTCACTGGCTGGACATGTAAAGTTTCTAAATAGCTTCCAATTTACCTATCCCCCGAGCCTCGCTCGGGGGAGTTTTCTCTTGAGGCTGAATACGGCCCCAAAAGAAAGCCTAAGTTCATGCAAATCAAGAAATTATCCTCGGGGTTCTCCTCCTCCCCCTTACTTGCCCCGGCTTTTTAGCCGGGGTTTTTTTGGCTCAAAATGAGCCTATTCCCCTGTAGTACTTGACAAACGGATATTAATGTAATATCCTGTATATATACCTATGAGACAACAAATTAATCAAAAACCGCTTATCTCCGTCATTTTGCCGGTCTACAATGCGGAAAAATACCTTTTTGAGGCTCTAGAAAGCCTTAGATACCAGACTTATGCTCACTTTGAGGTAATTGCCATTGATGACGCTTCCACCGACACTTCCTACCAAATTCTCCACAAATACGCCCATATCGACCCCCGCTTCCATATATATCGCAATAAGACCAATCTGAAGATCGCCAAGACCCTCAATTTCGGTCTGCAGAAGGCCAAAGGGCGCTTTATAGCTCGCATGGACGCCGACGATGTTTCCCTGCCTAATCGCTTCCAGAAACAAGTTAAATACCTCCTTACCCATCCCGGTGTGGTGGTTGTTGGCGGCCAATGCCTCACCATTGATAAAAATAGCCTTGTTACCGGTGAAAAAATCTTCCCCACCACCCATATCGGCATCAATGATCTCATGTATACCGCCAATCCCCTCCAACACCCCAGTATTATGATCAATCGTGATCTTCTTCCAATCGACTTCAACTGGTACAATCCGCACCTTACTCCCGCCGAGGACCTCGATCTGTACTTCCGTTTAGGCAAATTTGGCCTCTTTGCCAATCTTCGCAGCTTTATCTTAATGTACCGCCAGCACACCGACTCCGAAACCTTCCGTAACCCCAAATATACCTTCAAAATCACCCAAAAAGTCCGTCGCCTGGCCATTTCCCAATATGGGTATCGTCCCAGCCTCAAATCCCGTCTTGTAGCCACCGCTCAAAACATTGTTATTTCCCTCCTCCCTAGCGGCTTAATCTTCCCGGTTTATAGCCTACTTCGCCGCACCAAAATCAAAGAAACAATGGATAACCTTCACCTCCGTCTTGCCACCTAACTCGTCATTGCGATCCCGCCATCGGCGGGGGTGGCAATCCATTCCTAAGGAATAAAGGGTGTGAACTTCCGGGTATACACCTTCATTGGCGTCGGAACATTCACCATCATGTCCGGCCGATAAGTAAATTTTTCCGCCGGTTGAGAATTGTTTGTCAGTCCTTGGTCTCTTCCCAAATTAACATTCGTCCAACCCACAAACGAGCCCTGTCCCGCAAACTGGGTGTCGTCTTTGTCACACTTTCCGTCACTATTCCCGTCATGACAAAGGATATTAATATTTTCGGCTACAAACCATCCCTGAGCCTTTGTCACGTTCGCATTAAAAGTGATGTCTCCGCTGGCGATTATCCCCAAAAAGGCTCCGTTGGGTACCAGCAAATCCCCATTGACCGTCACCTTTCCATCCACCAACAAGACAGCTTTTTGTGTTCCGCTCAGGCTCACCGCACCCAACGTCACGTCTCCTGTGTGTTTGAATATCTGATACCCGGCGCCACCATCGTTGTAGTTCAGGTCGCCTCCATCCCAAGCCGTCGAGGCAAACACATCCATTCTGGTATTGTAATAGTTGTAGTCGTAGCGCAAACCCTGATAAAGGCTTTGATACTCCCACAGTTTGTCACTTACCCTGGCATTGGGATTGGTTCCCAACTCCTCCGCATTTTTTGTTCCATAAGTCAGCACTCCGTATCTCCCATTACCGTCAGACAGTATCAACCTTTGTGCCGCAGCGCTTAACGTCCCCGGAATCACACTCTGAATTCCATTGGCGCCATAAATATTACCTCCTGTTACCTGCCACCAACCGCCAAATATTCTCCAAAAACCGGTGTCTTTCGTAAAAATCTGACCTTGATCTGTCACCGTTGCCACCGCCGCTTGACATTGAAACTTAACCCCAGCCACCTTACCCGAATTAATCAAATCACTGTAATCATAGGTATACACAGCCGGTAGCGTAGAAGCGTAAACTGCCTCGGAATAAGTTCCATCGGCATTGGTTGAAGCTGGTGGATTTATAATTGGCCAATTACCGGTCAAACCAAACGATTGGTTCCCAATTTTAGGGGGATTGCTACTCAAATCACAAGAGCTCAAATCCGATGCATCAAACAAGGTTCCTTTTATCGTCCCGATGCAATCCTCAGACTGTACCGTGTTCGTTTGACAGTCATAATTCACCGTTCTACTTCTTTGATGATTGCCGTCGCATGAGCCCCAGGCTCCATATGTTGGTCCGCACTCATTACAGGCTGTCCCGTCAGCCACCCATCGAGTACTACCACATCCATCATTTTGTTGGATCTGGCAAGTTGCTGTTCCGCAGTTAGACTGGCACGTTCTTGTCCCGGCCACGTTATTCCAGCTTGATAAACAACAAGATGGCATTGTACAACCCTGGGTCTGAGTAGTGAAACATAAAGCGTCTGTTCTTGTTTGTGTCCCCGCACCTCCGCAAGGACCACCGGAACACGCACTCCAACCGGACCAATTACATGGAGTACAACAATTTGCATACGTATCATAACAATACCTTGTTGACCAACCATTGTTAGACAAAGTCCCCTTACAACGACCCTGACTGTCTGTCGCCGTTGGACAACACACATACGAAGCACCATTTGTATACCACGTTCCATAGTGGTAACCACAAGAATTGGGACAGTCCGGATAACCGGGATTAGTTGCCCCGGTGCATCCAGTGCACGACTGGGCTGCTTCAACGAGTCCTGGCCGTACCAAAAACAAAATCAATATCAATAAACAGAATAGGTACCGTTTCATAAACATTTATCCATATATAAATAAATTGTCTTTGCCGTCATTGTACTTTTATCACCGTAGACCATCACCGACGAATCTATCTTTGCATTTTCCTTAACCCAATCTATCTTGTTGCTCAATGGCTGCATCATATCTTCTTTATTGTAATTTACATATTCATTACTCCTCCGTTTCGTTACACCATTCGTGTCTACATACAAGTCACTGGTACAAGCCGCCGTTGTCTGGTCTGTCAGTTTCCAAGTTACCACGGCGTTACTCCCATCGGAATTAACGATATTTAACCCCATTTGATCACCATCAATTCCTTTGAACAACCCCCTAGTAGAAGTATCCGAAATTAAGGAAGTTTCCACAGGGTTTATCGATGGCGTGCCTGGTACTACAACAAATTTATTTGCCATATCAATATTTTTTTGATTAATTTTGAGCCACCCTTGTTTATACGCCACCAATCCCAATAATCCCAACCCCATCACCACCACCCCCACTATCAGCCACTTGATTAATTTGTCCATCTTCACCCTTTAAGTCTACAAGAAATCTAGTGAAATCTCCACAACCGGTCATCCCATTACTGGCGTGAAGAATCAAGAGAAGCTTGTACCATCTCGCTCATCGTTACTGGACTAATATTGGTCAATTTAATATATTTTTCCAGATCGGCCACATTGGAAGTATCAACATGCATCAAAAATATATCGCCTTTCTTAGGTTTGACTCCTCCGTTCCAATACGGTGCATCGGCATCCCAACCAACGGGGATTAAACTATACTTCTTCGTCATTGCCAAAAATGCTTGATCAAACAGACCACCGGGTGCCCTAGCATATTTTTTTACCCCTTTTGCATAAAGATCGTCCCCTAAAAGATCCTTCATCATCTGTGTCCACTGTAGATAGTCGTTTTCCCAATCGGCCTCAGTCCAAGTCTTGATCGCCTCTTGGTCATGATTTACGCTGTGATAGCCAATCTCGTCGCCATCCTCCACTGCCCGCTTCAAAAGTTCCGGCCCCAGATCATACTTTGCCGCATTACCGATTATAAAAAAGGTTGCCCGGACATTATTTTGTTCCAAAACTGTCAGAATCTCTTCCATGCCTTCCTTGCTATAACCGTCATCAATGGTCAACGCAAAAATTGGCTTTTCCACATTCATTTTTTCAATGAAACCCTTCTCCGGAATCGCTACCTCGGCCAAATCTATCGTTGGTGTCGGCATCAATGTTGGTGTCGCCTCCGGAGTCGCTGTCGGCTTAAGTTCAATCGTCACCGTCTCGGTTGGTATGGCCGACGGAATTTCTACCTTCGTTGTTGTCATTGTTGCCAACGTTTTTTCGTCTACTGGTTCTGTTGTCGTAGCCCCACCAACTCGATCTTTTTCCATCGCCTGTGCCGTGTTTTTATCACAACCCGTTATCAAAGTCCCCAAAGCCACCGCTCCCAATGCCGTTCGAATTACCTTGTCTCTTATACTATTATTACCTTCACTTTCCATAAGTCTCATATTATCACAACCCTCTGTACTCAAATCAAGGCACAAAAAATCCCCCTTTCAGCTTTCGCTTACGCGAGTTCGGTAGCTTTGTGCGGGGTTTCCTTGGTACAAAAAAACTCCGGACATAAAGCCCGGAGTTTTTACGAAAAACAGTTAGTGAGTCGAACTCCTGCTTGCACAGTTTGTACATTCATAAATCACCCTGTTATTTTTCTTTGATTTCCACACCGACATTATTTTCTTTTTCATTTATTATTTTCACCCCCTTTCTTTTGCATATGATTCTCATAATGCTTATACATTTCATTCAAGAACTCAGGTACTACAAGTGGATCACCGGTTTCGGAATAATTATTTCCCATACAAAAGTTAAAAATATATCCACTTTTATCAATTAATTTTGGAGACAAACATGCCAAATCACACATTTGTCTGGACTTCATTATTTTTTCTATTGAAGTTTCCATAATATTTCCCATCTTTTTGGGGAATTGACTACAAGGAAACACATCGCCATTGGCAGAAATTGAAAACAGTAGCCTCCCCGCACCACAAATATGTTTTTTATCAGTAAAATCAGGGCACATAATAAATTCGGGATTTTCATCCACAAACTGTAAGAACTGATCCTTCGTAATATTCAACATATATTTTCCCTTACATCCGTCGTAATATTCGTTAACAATTGGCCAAGAAAAAGATTGGGTGATGTGTCTCTTCGCAAAATAATCCTTCGTTTTCTCTCGTGTCTCAAAATTAAAACACATCAGTGGACTCGCCACCTCTACTCGATAACCCAACTTTCTTAACAAACGGAGGTTTTTTAACGTATTTTTCAACGCCCCCTCTTTGCTTGTCACCAAATCATGGACTTCGGAATCTATCGAATAAATTGATGTTTGAAAACGATTGATTCTAAATTTATGTGAACTCCTGATAAACCAATTCGGAATACTTTGAAGATTCGAAAATATCTCGACCGTATATCCCTGTTTGTCCGCTTCGTTCAAGAAGTTTCTAAAATTGTGATTCAAGAACGGTTCACCACCCGTTAGAACTACCAGAAATACACCCATCTTTTTTAGAGTATGAAATAAATCTCTTATTTCTTTCAATGAGAAATTGTCAAACATTTCTGTTCCGTCATTATTCAAATCAGAAAATGGTATATAGCAGTGTTTACATCTCAAGACGCATCTTCGATTAAGCTCAATATTGACCGTTGTCGGGAAATTAAACTCGGCACCCAACTCCAATAAAGATGCTCTTAGTTCCTTCGGTTTCATTCTCTTCTTAAAATTAAACAGGAACGAAAAATCTTTTTCGGACAGAGTCTCTTTTAAAAAATCAGGATTCTCGAGATTGTCAATAATAATTTTGCCGTCCACCGATTCGAATGATTGGACATTGCCACTCGAACAATTCAAAAAATGAATATAATCACCAACTTTACGATATATTAAAAAATCACTTTCCACCCTTTTTTGTGATTTTATAAACACTCGGTCTCAACCCTCCAACTTCCGGTGTCATGACCTCCTGAATATCAAAGTATTTTTTCATTACGCGTTCAATCAGTTCTTTTTCCTGGGTCAACACGATCGCCAAACCCTCATCAGTTAGAATTTTATCCAGCACTATAGCAAAATCTTGATATATTTTCTCGTTTTGATCATGGCTTCCCACTCTAATACCAAAAGGCATATTAGTGATCACTTTCGAAACGGATTTCACTGTCAGTTTCAGCTTGGCTACGTCACTTTTAAACAATACAAATCTGTCTTTTCTTACCTTTGACGCCTCCCAATTTTTTTGACTAATGTCAATCGCTTTTCCGCTAATGTCCGACGCCAAAGCCTTTTTTATCCCAAAATACATTGCGGCCGTAATTGGTATCGTTGAACCTCCGCAAAACGGATCCAGTACAATGTCCTCTTTTTTTAAGTCTGCCAGATCACACAAAACATAGGCCAATGGCGGCGTGATCCCCGCCGGAACAAACCCTTTTCTCCACTCTCTTTTAAAAAGATCAATATCCTTATGATTTGTGTCTTGAATTCTTATTGGGGACAATAAATAGCGGAAATTTTCCAAAACCAGATCTTCCGTCTGGAAATCGATCTTCTCTTTCGTCCTAGTCACGATTTCTACTTTCGGGAATTTACTCAACAACTCTTTCTCAACAACTTTCTCCGTTCCGGGGATAATGGTCAATCTAAATATATTCATATTTAAAGTCTAACAAATCTACTTGAAAGTTTTTCTGAAAGATCCCCCGCAACCTCTTTCTTTACCACATTCCTCCTACTGGTTACTCTAACTTCTGAGTCATTTTTATCATCGTTGTCCTGTTTTTCGAGACACAAAGGTCTACCCTCCTCATCACAATCTATCCGATCACATTCTATGTTTGTCACAACACGCGCATTCTAGTGGTTATAAAACATATTGTCAAGATATATCCGCAAAAAAACGTTTACCCCCTCTTCAAATCAAAAAAATCCCCCTTTCAGCTTTCGCTTACTTGGGGGACAAAACCTAATTACCGACGTACATCGCCAAACCGGCATCGTCGGTCATTTTAAATTGAATCTTGCCTTGGCCGCTTTGGCCCGGTTGAATGGCTAACGGTTTTCCGGTGACACTGTCGAAGCCAAAGGCTTCGGGCATCACCAGAATCTGGCCGGTAGCCGTATTTTCGATGACTAAAGGCGAGGACGGCTGAGCCCAGACGGAAAAACTCATTTGAGAGTTATTCCATTTCGCCTCGTCGGCCGTTTGGGGCATCATCTCGGCCGGGATCGCCACTAGCGCCAGTAAACCATCGCTGGTCTTGGTGCTCATGATGACCATGTTTTGGCCGGCAATTTGGTCGTAAAACTCTTGCGAAAACATCGGGTAACTCGTGAATTTCATCGAGTTGCCATCCGTCTTTCCCAAGTAGGCCATCGTCGCGGGATTGTTGGCCAAAATGACCATCTTCCCGTGATAGATCACCCGCAGCGTTTGAGACTCCTGGTTGAAAGCTACAGCCTGAAAATCAGGCACCAAGGTCGACCCATACTTCCCGAAGAAATCGGAAAGTGAGAGGGTTTCAGCCTTTTCAACAGGGGCAGGCGCAACCATCTGAGGTTGAGCTACCGCGGTTGGTTTCACATTAACGTAAATCAATGCGGCCGCAATGGCCAAAAACACTAACACGATCGTTGCCATCAATAATTTTTTCATAGCTCCTCCTCAGGAGAAAAAATCAAAGATATAAAATTTCAATTTACTACTGCGTGAAGTATACCACATTTACCCTATAATGTCAAGTCTGCGCCCTATAAAATGCCCCCGGCCAAAGCCAGGGGCAAAAACAAACTTACTCTGAATTGTACTTCTACGGTGTAGCTGTCGCTGTTGGGACAGCTGTAGGTGCCACCGTGGACAGATTAACAGTCGGTAAACCACTTGGACTCCCGATGTTAAAGATGCAGGTGGAACCAGAGTCCTTGCAAGCCGCGATAGAATCAAGCAAACCCAGCCAATAGCCAGCACTGTCGCCATACTTCTGTTTGGCGTTTGCCAAGGCAATTGCATTCAATCCACCTTGTGCCGCTGTACCTGAATCCGTGGTCGTCTTTAAAGGTTCAACGTCTTCGACAGTAAATCGCACCGGACTGCACACGTAGGTTCCGACACCTGGCTTACTCGGATCAGGCCAGCCGGAGTTACCGGAGCCGCAGAAAAGATCTTCCGAGAAACCAAATCTTGCTCGAATTGCGTCGCCAAAATAGCTAGACATTTTATCTGCTAGGGCCTGGTATTGGGCAGGGTCATGTGTCTGCCATACACTATCATCTACTTCGAAAGTGGCCCTCCTGGCAGCGGAATCTACAGCCGGACCAAAGTTTTCCGAAAGCATACCGTTCCAACCTGCCGTGCTGAAGTTAACGTCACCACCTTGGTCACCGGTCGAAAAACAGGTGTATTTGAAACAGACCGAGTAGAAATCCTTCAAGGCTTGGTCAGATTGGTTCAGAGTCCAAAATGCAGTTGAAGCAATCGTTACTTGCACTCCGGATTTGGTCGTCGCTTTGGTTAAAGTGCCACGATCACCGACTTTTTCGCCATTGGCATTTACGTCAGTGCCGTCGTTGATGATATAGTTCCTTGAATTACAAGGAACATATTCCACAGTTTCCCCCTGAAGTGAGTCGGGAATAGACTGTCCGGGATACACAATAGTGTGTACCCTGGCATCATAACCATCAGTACCGCTACCAACGACATAAGCACATGTCGCTGCTTGCGGCGAAACTGAACAAGCTGTCAAAACCAAAGACAAAACGACCACCATCAATACGGCAATTACAATTCCTTTTCTTTTCATTCTTTCTCCTATTCGAATTGGATTTTAGATAAAAGTCCCACGCTGGCATTTGCCTCGCGTGGGACTCCTCTACAAAAGTAAACTACTCAGCCAACGTGGCGAACATATTGCCAAAATCTTCGTCGGCTTTGGTTGCCATGTCGGCAACACGTTGTATGTTGTCATGCGTGTTTTTGATACCCGCTACTGCGGCCGAGATGGTCGCATTAAGGCTACGAATGGTCGTATCAATGTTGACCAAAGCCTGATTACCAGCTTCACTCAATGCCGCACTCGAAACACCTACCTTTTCGGCAGCATCAGCCTCGGCGTTGCGAATATCGACAGCCGCCTTGCTGATACGTAGAGTGGAGATGATGTCCACCACCAAACCCAATTGCAACCCTAAAGTCGCCATCAAGTTAGTGCGGGTGAATACCACATCGGCTTTGATGACCGCCACATTAAACCGGGTATTCCCCAGCACACTGTAGAGGCCGATCAATTTGATTGCAAAAGCTTTCTCGTCAACGAGACGTTTGGTGATGATTTCCATCAAAGCTTCTTGTTCCTGGATCTTCTGCGCATAAACCTGAGGAGGAGTTTCCTGATCCTCATTTTTTTTCGCCTCAAGATCGGCCAAGCGTGCTTTCTCGCGTTCGAGGATACTCACTAAGGCCATACCGGAAATACAGGTATTGTACAAGCAGCTTTTAACCAACGTCTGACGAGCTACTAGAGACGAGGAGACAGACTCCAAAGTCACTTGCTTTTTCGCCAAATCTTGGCCAACGCTGCCCAAACGTGTCTGATAATCTACCACTCTATTCACCGTTTGTTTAAACAAACGATCGAACAAAGCTTCCAAAATCTTTGCGTTTGTCCAGACTTTCAGCAGTTTCTGCGCTTTCTTGGACACTTCATCGGCGGAGATACTTTTATCCTCCGCGATTTTTCTGGTGATACCAGTTGCAGTATCCAGCACTTTCGCCACTTCCAATCGGGCTTCCCCGGTTTCCTTCGTGGCCGCCGAATTCACAAACTGGCTGACCACATTATCTGGTACCGTGCCATAGCTGGCCGCGGTTTCGATATTTAGCTGAGTTTCCTTACGCGTCAGCACCATGCTGGCGGCATTATTGGCTTCGGCTACTGTAAACCAGCCATTTACGACTTTTTGCAGATCAAAAGACCCTTGGTTCGCCTGAATAGCAGCAATCCGTTGTTCAACCGTGGTTTTCGCCAGGTCGATCGAAGTTTGTTGGCTGTCCAAAACAGTCGTGACTCTTTCAGTCTTAACTGCCAAGGCATTTTGAGCCTGTTGTGCCACCTGAGTTCCCTCTTCCGCCGTGAGCGGTTGAGGTGGTGTACCGATATCTGCGAACAGATTATCAGGATTTATTGCATCATTCTGATTCATACTCTCTCCTTTTCTTGACAATTATTTATCTTTAGGTAAAAAACCCAAAGTGTCGATCATTGCGTTACTGGACTCGATAACGGATGTCATCAGCTCAACTGCTTCTTCATTTCCTTCCTGAAGCTTCGTAAAATATTCATCGAAGTTGAGCAATAGATCCTTCACCTGTTTCAAAGTTTCCGGCGGAAGAGGGTGCTTACCGGATTCGTGTCCAAGCAGTGCTCTGACCAATTTATCCATGTTCACCACCGATTTCGGGAATTTCTCTTCCGTGTATCCTTGCGGGGTCTCAGTCTGTTGGAGATTTTCCAGCAAACCTTGTCCCACCAAGCAGGCACTGTTCAATTCATTCCGAATCCGGCTGTCCCTAATATCAGATACTCTTTCCTGAAGATCATTGAGCAATATCTCGGTTGGCTTAAGTACAGCCAAACGTTTGTTCCTTTCCATTGCCTTTTTATTCTGTTCCATAATCGATTTCGCTCTAAAAGCGAAAAGGATAATGATGACAGTGATGATTCCCAACACTACTCCCCAAGCAACCTTGGCTCTCTGCGCGGCTTGCGCCGGCGTTAGAGTTGGCTGTGGTGTAGGTACTGGTGTTGGTTGTGGCGTCGGTGTTGGTTGCGGATGCGCTGCCAACCAGGTATGCATATTCCGGGCAAATGTCCCCAAAGCCGTTACCGGATCATTGGAGACACTATCTGCACGGTGCATTTGGTCAGCCGCTACACCAGAAGGCAGTAATGGCCCATACCCTATGACGTCGTTGCCAATCGCCAATCCGATAGTTCGCTGGTTTCCCAGCTTTTCGGACAAGCTTTTGACCACCGAATAGATATCTGTACCTGTTTCTGCTTCTGCCGGGAGCATGACAAGAACGATGTTATCGTCACTACGCAGCATTCCCTGCAGTTTACTGGCGGTGTCAATGTCGGTTCCCGCGGTTCCCGGTACTACGTAGACCGTCGTTTGTTGTAATGCTTTTGCCGCGTCAGAGACGTAGTCTTCTGCATACACCACCAAACGCGGCACTAAAAAGGCCGTCAAAACCGCAGTCAATAAAAATACTTTCTTCAACCAACATTTCATTCAATCCTCCTTTTCTTATCAATTCTTATCAATTTTTAAGGTTCTTACTATCGGCCAGTATTCTATCAAACATTTTATCTTTTTGCAATAGGGTAGTTTGCACCTGAAAATTGCCGAAAACGACCTTACATTTCAGTATCTAGCCAATATGATATGGGGCCAAAATTTGCCATAAAAAGGGAGCTCAATCCAAATGGATCTCGCTCCCAATTCCCTACTTAGTGTTTACATTCGCCCTTCTGGCGTCCACGGCGTTTGTCGTCGTGGAAAGTCACGGTCACTTTTTTCATCTTTTTTCCTCCTTTCAGCATCAGATTTCCACATTGTTGGCCACTACAGCGGCCACATCAGGATTTTCTGCCATCATCAAAAGCAGTCTTGGCAGGAAATAATGCTCCAGAGTACACGTGTAGGTCGACTTTCTTACTGGCAAGCCTTTCTCCCACACTCCGGCCAAAGGACAACCGCCTTGGCACAGCATTCGCAGATTGCATCCGAGACAGCCACCCCTACCGGCTAGGTTATCAAAATTCTTCAGAAAAGCCTTCTTCTCTGCCTCGATCACTATTCTATCATTGTCTACTTTCCCGTAGATGACTTTGTCGGCATATGGATCGGCCGGTCGGCTTACTTCCAAACAGGCCGTCACCAAACCGTGTGGGGTAATTACTCGGCTCCGACCCGAAATTCCACAGTATCCTTCATCAACCCCAGGAATCGAAAAATAGCCGGTATTAATTTCGATCCCTTTGTCTAAGCTGCAGGCATAACTAATTACATCCAGTAAAGCATCGGCAAATTGAATTGGGTTCGGTTCCGTCCAGTCTGTTTTTCTAGACATAGTGGTCCCTCGCGCCGCTTCAAACTCAACCGTTTTTACGCCCATACTCAGCAGTTCGTCCAAGGTCTGTCGTAGAGTGTTGATTCCTCTGGCCGTTACTACACAGGACACCGACAAAGGCACACCCATACTGGCAACCTTACGAATATTTTCTTGCACTTTTTTCTTACTCGAACTGCCGTTTTGGTAAGGGCGCTGTAGCTCTTGCATCACTCCGTCATAGGAAATTTGTATCTCCGCTTTGGTGGCCGCGATCCAGTCTAAAGTCTGTGTTCCAAAAGTTCCATTGGTCACCACACTGAAATTCACTTCCCTAAATAACGTTTTGGCGTAAGTTTCAGCCCTCTTTACCCAACCTAGGTTCAGCAACGGTTCACCACCTCCCAAAAGGTCAATTTTTAATTTATCGTGGCCTTCTGTTTTTCGGATATCGTCAAGTACCTTCCTGACCACCGCGTCTTCCAGAACCTCCCAACTTTCTCCGCCTCGTGCGTAACAATACACGCAATAAAGGTTACAGCCAAAAGTCGGAATTAACCCAATTTCACTCACTTTAGACTTAATTTCCGGTTTTGCCATGAGTCCCGTCAGACTTACTTCTTTGACTAGCTGACTTAACTCATCGGGAGAACTTACTTCCAAACCATAAACAATCTGTCCTGGAATAATTAGGGCGTAATTTCCCTTACCTGGAAGTTTTACTACGTTCGGTTCCATGCTCTCTCTCCTCTCTAAAGTCAACTTAATGCAGCCTTCACTAGAAAATTTCAAGGTGCTGCACAATAATCTTTATCAAAACTGGCCGTATTCTAGTCCATTGTTCCTATAATGTCAACAAGTGATACAATCTAGGATATCAAATCCGTCGGGTAATATTTTTGTTAAACTTAAGCTGTGGCCAAGAATATTACTAAAGCTAAACATCGCTTCCCCGGCAGGCAAATCCGTCATTTAGGACGTCTTTTCGTCCGCATCTGGCCCATTCTCACCCTTCTTCTCATCACCGGTCTGCTCATCTTCTTAAACTACGAACCAGGCACCTTCCTTACCGGTTGGGATAATCTTCATCCGGAGTTTGACATCGCCGAAAATTTACGCCGTGCTCTCTTCTCCGTCTGGGCCCAGTACCGCGGTCCCGGTCTTCTCGCCGGTATGGCCGAAGCCGCCGATCTGCCCCGGGTTCTCCTGATCGCTCTTCTCCTCGCCGCCAAAATACCCATGGATCTTATCCGCTACATCACCACTTTCTTGCCCTTAGTCCTTGGTCCCTTGGGTGTTTATCTTCTTTTTTATAACCATCTTTTTAAAGGCAAACTCAACGCCAAAACCATCCAGTTTGCCTCCTTTCTTGGCGCCCTCTACTATCTTTTAAATCTCAACACCCTCCAAACTTTTTTTGTGCCCTTCGAAACTTTTACCTGGTTTTATGGCGCTCTCCCTTGGCTTCTCTACTTCGTCATTTCCTATCTCACCCAACCCTCCAAAAAAAATCTTTGCGTTCTTTTTGTCGTTTCTTTTCTTTCCGCTCCCAGTTTTTATGTGGAAACGATTTTTGCCGTCTTTTTTGTTGCTCTCCTGCCTTTTTTAATTGAATTTCTCCGCCAGCAAAGACACCAGCTCAAACACCTCGAAACCACCATTTTTAGCCTCGTTTCTCTTATTCTTCCCCATCTTTTTTGGCTTCTTCCCGTGGCTTTTTTTGCCCTCACGAACGGCCAGGTCACCGAGCTGGCCAAAAATAATCTTCTCTCCACACCCGAAACCTACGCCCGTAATCTCCAGTTTGCCACCCTCCCGGACACCGCTCTGCTAAAGGGCTATCTCTTCAACTATCTCGCTCTCGGTCAAGACGGCAACTACACCTATCTTCTTTCCGTCTGGCGTAGCCAGCTGGCCATTCCCCTGATCAATATTCTTGGTTATCTTTCCTTTGTCTTGATTCTCACCGGTCTTTACTACTCCTTCAAAAAAAAGTTTACTTGGACCAAGTCTTTCGTCGCCCTTCTCGTTCTCTGTCTCTTTTTCCTGCTTGGTGGCGGCTTGCTGGTCAATAACCAAATCCCCTTCATTGGTGAGCTCTTCCGTTCGCCTTTTACCAAGTTTTCCATTCCGCTCTCTCTCGCCTATTCCTTTTTCTTCTCCATCGGCACTATCTTTTTACTGGATCTCTTTTCCTTTCTGCACACGCGTCTTACCTACTATCTCACTCTCTTTACCGTTGCTTTTTCACTCATTCTTTTCATGTCTCCCGCTTTCTCCGGTAATCTGATTTCTCCCGCCATGCGCCAGATTGTTCCCCCGGAGTACTTTGACCTCTTCGCCTACATGCGCACCCAAGATCCCTCCACCCGCATCGCCAACTTTCCTCAATTTAGCTTTTGGGGTTGGGAAAGCTACGACTGGGGTTATCAAGGCTCCGGCTTTCTCTGGTACGGTCTGCGTCAGCCTTTAATGGACCGCGCTTTTGATAGTTGGGACAAAAATTCCGAAAACTATTACCAGGAAATGAGTACCGCCCTCTACTCCGGTAACTCCCAAAACTTCGACGCTGTTCTCAACAAATACTCCATCAATTGGCTCCTTATTGACGAACACATCTCCCTGCCCGACAACGCCACCGACTCCGGCCTGGTTACCCTCAAAAAGTTTGTCACCGACAGCTCCAAATTTACCCTTGATAAGCAGTTTGGTAACCAAATTTCGCTGTATAAAGTCAAATTTACCACCCCCACCGAAAACTTTTTAAACACCCAAAACTCCACCAGTCCCGCTTTTCCTTTCGCCAATCTCTCTCTCCGTCCCAACACCGACTGGACCGTCAAAGGCGACTACATGAACATTACTCAACCCGTTGCCGCCCAAACCGGCGACACCCTCAAAATTCCTTCTCTTTCCCGTACCGAGTCTCTTCTTCCGGTCACCGTCGAGTACCGTAAACTGGGCAACAGCCTTGATCTCCGTCTCACCCCCGTTATTCCTACTGTTTTTGCCGACGATAACCAAATTGATCTCCAAGCCGCTCCCGTCACCATCTCCATTCCCAATCCTTTCGGCACCGGTTTTATCTTGGAGTTAAACCAAAACTATTTTGAACTCCAGCTTCCGGCCGAGTTGGTCAGTTTCTCCGACTTTTACCCCCTGACTACTGTTTATCTCCCCACCCAAAAATCCTTCACCGTCTCACTCTATAGCAGTTCCGAAACCGGTCTTTACGAGCTCACCGATAGCTTGGCCGCAGCCACCCCTCAACAATGCTATACGGTCAAGCCCAATCACAAAGTGGAAAAGCTCACCACCCAAACCGGCGTTTCGCTGATCGGCACCGACGTTGTCGGTTGTCTCTCCGCCCCCCTTCCCTTTGTTGCCAAAGGCAATCTTATTTCTCTCGCTTTTACTTATTCTTCACCCACGCTCACTACCGCCAATGTTAATCTCTCCGGTAAAGATCTTTCCGCTATCAATCTACCCCAAGCGCTGGAGCCTCAAGAAAAATCTACCCGCGCCCGTATTTTCTCACTCTCCACCGGTACCTATCAGCAAGTCAACCTCATTCTCGAAGCCGGCGAAACCAAGTCCGCCAAGGAAATTGACTATGACAATGTCGAGGTCGCCGTTCTTCCCCAAATTTATTCCGCTGTTACTTCCCTTCCTATCATTCCCGAAAAAGATATTATTCTCAAAAACGATGTTCAGCACCTGCAAATCTCCCTTCCCCAAACCACCACGCAATATGATCTGACGGAAACCCCGACCGGTAATAGTCTTTTCCCCGAAAACCAAAATTGCGACCAATTCAATAGTGGCAATACTGTTAAACAAGTCACTGCCGCCGGTTTCCTCTATCAAAGCCAAAACGCCGACGAGTGCGACACTCTCAATCTCCGCCAGCTGCCCCACTCCCTCAATTATTTACTCTCCTTCGATTACCGTTTCCAAAAAGGTCTCCCGACCACTGTCTGTCTGGAAAACTTCACTTCCCGCCGTTGCGACATTGATGAGCGTCTCATCGCCACCGACCAGCTTCAATCAATTATTCAACCCGTGGCTAATCCCGACGAAAGCACCGGCTATACTCTCCATCTTGATAACCAGTCCTTCGGTTCCCGCATCACCTCCAATCTTCTCAAATCCATCTCCATCCGTCCTCTTCCTCTCCAATTCCTGCAAAACATCTCCGTCTCTTCCCCTCTTGTCAAAGAGGGGTCAGGGGAGATTGTTTCCTCCACTCACCCTTACCCCTTCTTTTACACTGCCTCCGTAAACTCGACCGGTAGCGCTGTTCTTAACCTCAACCAAACTCAGAAAGCCTCCTGGAAGGCCCTGGAAGTATCCCCCAAAGACCTCCGGCTCCCTGCCTGGCTAATCATGAAATTGACTCCCCTCGTGGCCCCCTTCCTGCCTCAGCTACCCCACGCCGATACCAATCTCTGGCATAACGCCTGGACCTTGCCTGATGGCACCTCCAGCCTCATCATTGTCTACCTACCTCAATATCTGGAATTCCTCGGTTTTGGCTTGATAATTCTGATTCCTCTAGTCAGTCTCCTTGTATATTTGATCCGTCGTCGCCTTCAAACAAAAATAAAATAAGAGGTGCAGAAGTACCCACAAAAACCCCGGTCTTGGCCGGGGTCACTTAAATCATTTTTTGGGGCGTTTGAAATATAAAACATATGCATCGGCAACGGTGTCGATCGTTCTCTGGCAAACCAGTTCCCATCCACAATCACCGACCGCCTCCAAAACGGTGTCCTCCCATGAGTCACGCAGCCAATTTGTCTGAAAATCTTTTTGTTTTGCCGATTCCAACAAGGACACACATTTCCCTAATCGAAACTTCACCACCAAATAATCCCATTTCATCTTTTCCTCCTTCAAAAATTAAGTGTGCTTTTTGCTTCCAAAAAGCCTCACAATTGGGGTGATGACGTGCCTGCCCAACTCGTCATCACACCCAACTCTGAGGCCTTTTGTTACAGTTGACAGTCAATTTTCTCGGTGTTAATCTGTAGGTGGTTGATGGAAACTGTCCTTTCATTAACCACTGCAAAAAAGCATTGCTATTCGAGTTAGGCTACGGTAGTAATGCTTTTTTCTTGCCTTGGTTAAGGCTTCGAAAAATTCACTTTCTTGAATTCAAATTTTAAAGTATCCGGAGAATTAACGGCTGGCGACAACCAGCTGTTGCCCCATCTTTCCCATTTTGGCTATCTGGTAAGACACGGCTCTGCGCCCAAAATTGCGGCTCTCACGAACCGATCTTTTGCGCGTATTCACTAATTTATTGAGCAGATTTTTCATTAGTTTTTTAAATTTACTGGATCTACAGGAAAATATATCACATTTTGTCAAGCATATCAACCTATAAACAAACCCAACTCTATCCCATATCTTTATTAGCCTCAAAAATCGTCAAATATACCCCCATACGGTCTTCTTTTTATCGTGTATATTTAAATTAGAATGTCCAAATCCACCACCGTCTTTTTTTGTAACAGTTGCGGCAACGAATTTGCCAAGTGGTCCGGCCAGTGTCCGGCCTGCCATGAATGGAACACTCTCGTCGAAGCGACCCCCTTTCTTAAAACTCAGCGTGGGGGTGGTAAAAAATCCTCTACCAAACCGGCTGAATCTTTCTCTGTCAAAGAAGCTCTCACTTCCGAACTGGGGTATACCTTTACCACCGGAATAAGTGAATTTGATCGTGTCCTTGGTCCGGGCCTAACCCGCGGCGGTGTTTATCTTCTCGCCGGTCAGCCCGGTATCGGCAAATCCACCCTTCTCACCCAGCTCGCCCTCTCGGTTCCTCAAGATGTTTATTATGTTTGCTCGGAAGAAAACCCCGCCCAAGTCGCCACTCGTATCAAAAGACTAAGCAAAAAAAACCCCGCCAATATTCATCTTTTAAACACCTCAGTCGTCGATAGTATTTGTGAAACCATTGCCAAAAATAAAAATTCTCTTGTCATCATCGACTCCATTCAGTCCGTTTATACTAACCAAAACGCTACTACTCCAGGCTCTCCGTCACAGATCCGTGATAGTGCCTCACTTCTCATTCAAACCGCCAAAGAACACGGCGTTCCTTTGATTATTGTCGGTCACGTTACCAAAGTTGGCGATATTGCCGGTCCCAAAATGCTTGAACACATGGTTGATACAGTTCTTGAACTTTCGGGCGATAGACAGCACCTTTTACGTTTACTCAGAACTATAAAAAATCGCTTCGGACCCACCGACGAGACCGGTATTTTTCAAATGACCGGTTCTGGCCTGGAAGAAGTCAAAGACCCTGGTGCCATTTTATTAGACGGCCGTATCAAAAATGCTCCAGGCTCTTGTCTCACCATGATTATGGAGGGCACCCGACCCCTCACTGTTGAAATTCAAGCTCTGGTCGTTTCCTCTCCGCTTCCCATTCCCCGCCGCATTGCCAAAGGCATTTCTACTAATCGTCTGCAATTAATTTGCGCCATTCTTACCAAACATTTACATCTTCCTATTTCCGAAAAAGATGTCTTCGTCAATGTCACCGGCGGCATGGACGTCAAAGATCCCGGTGCCGATTTGGGTATTGCCCTGGCCATTGTTAGCTCCGCCAAAAATGTACCCTTGCCCGAAAACTCCATCTGTTTTGGCGAGCTGGGTTTACTGGGCGAAATTCGCCGGGTTGGCTTCTCCGACAAAATGCTCAAAGAAGCCAAATCTCTTGGCTACGAAAAAATCTTTTCCCCCGACACCTACAAAACGATCAATTCCATTCGGCTATCTTCTCAAGCTGATTAGTGCTAGAATCCACACTATCGGTTCTTTTACATCTTATTTTTCTCAAGGAGTTGCTATGGTTTCCCCATCATCCAAGACCAACCCGTTTTTCTCCGACAACGCCAATATCCCTTCACTCAGTCCGGCACACATTGATCAGATCTACACTACCTACATCGAATCTGGGAATCCCCTCCATTACTGTGTTTCTGTCTATCTAAAGAATCTCTGTCTTCAATATTTCCGGATGTATGGTGAAATCCTTGAGGCTATTTATCAGCCGGAACCCCACGACATCGGTATGTATCGCCTCGGACTTGATGCCCCGTTTTCGATTATCCTTGGGGCAGAGCTTAAACGTCAGGAGCCCGGAACCATCTTTATTGGCATTCTTTTGCCATCGAAACGGGAACGAGCCGAAAGCTACACCATTGGCCTAAATAACTTTGCCTCCATCTTCTCAACCACTATCGATCAGACAAACGAAGACACAATTCTTCAGGTCTTCAGCACTATGCTCGAAAAACCTCTCATCCCTAATGAAAAATATTTCCTAGCCGGTGTTGAAACTAGTAAACTTCTGTACCAAAAAGCCGTCGAGGAAATCAATCTTCGTTTCGGTAATCCCTAAAGGCAGGCTAACCCCTGCCTTTTTTGTACTCAATACTTGACATTTCGCTCCTTATATGCTATTATAGGCCATCTTCATAAGCCCCGTATGGGCGTACCTTTCCAACCTATTCTGCACGACTCCCCCAAGGAGGGGGATTTTTATGAACACCCTTCCGTACACTCCGATTAAAGGCGTCATCATCACCCTCTTCAAAAACGGTAAGTTGATTGCTCCCCGAGATGGATATATCCTCGGGATTCTTTCCGATCATACCGAAATAATGATTGAGATCAAAGTCCCTGAAGGCGTTGAACATCGTTGTTTCACCCTGGATCACAAAATGAACCAGGCACCAAAGGCCGCCGTTAAACCCGGTGTCTACCAAAAGAAGATCACTGTCACCAGAACGATTGAAGACGATGTTAAGCTTCCCAAGATCGCCGGCTGGCCATGCAATATGGTCGTCCTCGAAATCAGTGGTAAGGCATACAATATCGGCCTGATTTGTCAGAATGGATGTATATATTTCCACATTGCACAGCAATTGTTGCCGATAGAATTCAATGATGCCCTTCCAATAGGCACTGTTATGTCCAGCAACCCTTTCAGAGGAACGGCCGTCATCAACATTGGGAAATACTTCGAACAGGCAAGAATCCATTACAGCAATATGCCGTATCGAAATAATTTCAAAGTCCGCTTCGTCATTCCCGGCGAAGTCATCGTTTGGAAACCGGAAGATCTAGTCGAGTTGCCAGCCAATGCTGGCACAAACTTCCAATATGAAGTCAAAAATGCAGAATTTTGCTAAAGTACTCCAAAGCCCCGCTAACCCCGGGGCTTTAATTTGGTTATTCCCCTACCTCCCTATTCCAAACATCGTCTTGACAATCAAGTTATAAAAGAATATATTCGAATTATCGAATATGATGTGTCATTCCCGACCAGATCGGGAATCTATATAAATAATATGTATCAACAAGTCTTCCGCCTCCATACCGACTTTCTCAAAGCTCTGGCCCACCCCAAACGTTTGGAGATCATTCACCTGCTTCGCGACCAATCTCTTTCCGTCTCTGATATCCAAAAAATGCTTGACCTCCCTCAAGCCAATCTTAGTCAGCACCTTCAGGTTCTTCGTAAACATGGCATTGTCCGGAGTCACAAAAAAGGTAAACAAATTTTTTACCAAATCACCGATCCCAAAATTATCATCGCTTGCGATCTTCTCCGTGAAGTTCTAGTCCACCAACATACCAATACCAAACTTCAAAAAGAACTTGCCGACCCACTCTCTGATATCATCCCCACCTTTATCGATCCTATCTGCGGTATGAAACTTTGTCACAAAACAGCCGCCTTTTCTCTTACGGATAAAGATGGCACACATTATTTTTGTGCCTCCGGTTGTCTCAAAAAATATAAAAAGTCATTGCGAGGAACAAAGTGACGTGGCAATCCAGGACTTATGACCAAAATAATTATCCCAATCAAAGGTATGACCTGCGCTAGTTGCGCTAATATCGTCAACTGTGCCATCTCCAAAACAACCGGTGTTATTCACTCTACCGTCAACCTGGCCACCGAGAAAGCCACGATTGAATACGACGACTCCTCCGTCGCCTTGACCGACATTAATGCTAACGTCCAAAAAATGGGTTACAGTTTGGATGTCACCAGCACACCCATGGATCCCGGCATGCCCATGGATCATATGCACCACGACGATCACCTTGATATTCTTAATAAACAAATTAAATTTCTTTTCCCTGCGGCCTTAGTTGTTTTTGTCTACATGCTTTACGGTTTGGCCGCTCTGTATCTTCGCCTGCCACCGTTGCCTCTTTCCATGAACACCTTTAACCTTCTCGTCTTTGCTCTCTCTACCCTTGTTCTTTTTGGTTTCGGTCAAGAATTTCTGACCAGTATCCCCCGTTTCGTCAAAACCCGTGTTGCCAATATGGACACTCTTATCGGTATTGGCAGTTCGGTTGCTTATCTTTATTCGGCCGTCATCCTCCTCTTTCCCCAAGTCGCCATCAATCTTCACCTTTCGGAGACCACCTATTTTGACGTCGTTGTTATCGTCATTGGTTTTATTAAATTTGGGAAATTCTTAGAGGCCAACTCCAAGCAAAAAACCGGCGAAGCCATCAAAAAACTTCTAGAACTCAGTGCCAAAACCGCTCTGGTACAGCGTGATGGTCAAGAAATCGAGATCAATATTTCCGATGTCCAAGTTGGTGATATCGTCATTGTTAAACCGGGTGCCAAAATCCCCGTTGATGGCCGGATTGTCGAGGGTTTTACCTCCATTGACGAATCCGCTATTACCGGTGAAGCTCTGCCAGTTGATCGGACTGTTGGTGACTTGGTCACTAGCGGTACCCTTAACAAACAAGGTTATATCCAGTTCCGGGCCGAAAAAGTAGGCTCCGACACACTGCTTTCGCAAATCATCACCATGGTCGAATCAGCTCAGGGATCCAAAGCTCCCATCGAAGCCATGGCGGACAAAATTTCGGCTATCTTTGTTCCCGCAGTTCTTATCCTCTCTCTAGCCTCCTTTGCCATATGGCTCGGCTTTGGCAATCTTTCTCTCGCCATTTCCGCTTTTGTCGGCATTTTGGTCATTGCCTGCCCTTGTGCTTTAGGTCTCGCCACTCCGACGGCCATTATTGTCGGTGTCGGCAAAGGTGCCCAAAATGGCATCTTAGTCAAAGACGCCTCGGTTCTGGAAAAACTCCACTCTGTCGATACTGTCGTTTTCGATAAAACCGGCACCATTACTACAGGTAAACCCCAAGTCGCATCCGTGATTACTACTGGAGATTTAAGTGAATCGGAGGCCCTTTCTATTTTGGCTTCATTGGAAAAACATTCTGATCATCCCCTGGCCCAAGCCGTCATTAAATATGCCCAAATCCAAAAAATAAAAACTCATACCATTCAACACTTCCAAGAGACTCCAGGAAAAGGTATTTCCGGCAAAATAAAAAATATTACTTACTATGCCGGTAACCTCACTCTATTAAAAGAACACAAAGAAGATTTTGATGCCGACAAGATCAAAGAGTTTACCACTCAAGGTATGACTCCCATCTTCTTATTTACCGACAGAAAACTCCAAAGTATCACTCTTATCTCCGACTCTCTCAAAGAAGAATCAATTACCGCCATTGCCAATCTACACAAACTAGGTCTCAAAACTATTATGTTGACGGGCGACGACGCCAACACAGCTTCCTTTATTGGCAAACTTGCCGGTATTGACCGTATTTATGCCCAAGTCCTCCCTACCGAAAAAGCCAAAATTATTCAAGACCTCCAAAAAGATGGCGCCAGAGTGGCCATGGTTGGCGACGGTATCAATGATGCTCCAGCCTTAGCCGAAGCCGAAGTGGGTATCGCCATGAGTACCGGTACCGATATTGCCATCGAATCTGCCGGTATCACTCTGCTCCATGGAGACCTTTCCAAAGTCGCTAAGGCCATCAAACTTTCCCAAGCTACCATGCGCACCATTCGCCAAAATCTTTTCTGGGCTTTCTTCTACAACATTATCAGTATCCCCGTTGCCGCCGGCCTCCTCTACCCTCTTTTCGGCATCATCCTCAACCCCGCCATAGCCGGTGCGGCTATGGCTTTCTCTTCCGTTTCCGTTGTTACCAACTCCCTCAGGCTAAAAACACTTAAATTATAAACATATCTCGTCATTGCCGAGTCTAGTACGGCAGCCGTGGCAATCCAGATACCAATAAAATACAGAATATGTACAATCTCTTTATCATCTTTCTCACCGGCCTCACAACAGGCGGTCTTACTTGCCTGGCCATCCAAGGTGGCTTATTAACTTCCGTCATCGCCCAAAACGAAACTAATTTAGTAAAAACCAATAAATTTGTTCCTACCGCTTCTTTTCTCTCCGGCAAAATTATTATCCATACCCTCCTCGGTTTTCTCCTGGGAGCCCTCGGTCAAACCCTAACTTTGTCTCCCATCACTCGCGGCTGGATTCAAATTGTCATCGGTATTTATCTCTTGGGTATTGCCGGCAATCTTCTCAATCTCCATCCGCTCTTTCGCTATTTTGTGATTAAACCTCCCAAATTCCTTGCCCGTCTAGCCAAAAACGAATCTCAAAGACAGTCTCTCTTCGCCCCTTTTCTTCTTGGACTTTCCACTGTCTTTCTGCCCTGCGCCGTCACCCAGGCTACCGAGGTTATCGCGATCGGCACCGGCAACCCTCTTGCAGGCGCCTTGATTATGTTTGCTTTTGTCTTGGGAACTACACCCACTTTCTTGATTTTCGGTTTCCTTTTAAACTCCGGTGCCAAAACTTTTCAGAAATATTTCCCCGCGATAGCCGCCACAGCTCTCTTCGGTATGTCTCTCTACTCCATTAACAATGGCATCGGTCTCACCGGTTCCGTTTACACTTTTCAAAATTTCTATCAGGCCGCAACGAACTCGTCATTGCGAGAAGGTACTCCGACGTGGCAATCCAGTATCAATAATGGTATTCAAACTACTCTGATTACCGTCACTAGCGGTGGTTACAACCCTCAGTTAATTACTCTTAAAAAAGATGTTCCCGTTCGCCTCACGCTCAAAACAGTCAACGTCCAAACTTGTTCCCGGTCTTTCACCATTCCCGCCCTCAATATTCAAAAATTATTACCTCCTTCCGGTGAAACCATTATTGAGTTTACTCCTCATAATCTTGGCCCCCTGGCCTTCTCCTGCTCCATGGGCATGTACACTGGCCGCTTCAATATTATTAACTAACAAATATGTTCCACTTTCTTAAACCCAAAACCAACGATACCAATCTTGAAACGGTCACCTTAAAACTTTCCGGCCTTCACTGCACCTCTTGTGCCACCAATATAGATCTCACTCTCGAAGATCTTCCCGGCGTTAAATCTTCCGACACCAATTTTCAGAAGTCCACAGCCAAAATTATTTTTGACCCCTCAAAAACCAACCTAAAATCCATCAAGAAAGCTATCTCCCACCTCGGCTACCGAGTAAGTTAAATCTAGCAGAATCTTACTTTTCTTCTTCGCCTTTGACGTCTTTAAGGTAGCTCTTGAACTCTTCCCAAACTTTCTTCCAGTCGCCACCGGCGGCTTCAATTTCTTTGAAAATAGTTTCCACATCCACGAGGATTTGATCCTCTTTGACAATCATTTTAGTTTTAGCCATATGTTCAATTATATATTTTTTAATAAACTCTCGCCTCCCCGTCTCCCCTGTCAAGGGGAGACCCGGCAAAGCCGAGAGGGATTATATTATTTGTATGCGACAGGCACTTCGGTCAGTACCACACCCAAAGACATTCTTCGAGCTTTGGCATCGATCATTTCCACAAAGGCTTCCACCTTGTCACCAATGGCAAACTCTTTGTCTGCCGGTTTCTTGGAAATATGGATCAAACCATCGACCCCCTTTTCGAAGTTCACGAAAATACCATAAGGAGCCAAGCGCACCACTTTACCGGTGTGTTTGGTACCCACAGCGTAATTCTTTTCGATTTCTTTCCAAGGGTCGAGAGTCATCTGTTTGATAGAGAGATTCAGTTTTCCGGCGCCTTTATCGATACCAATAACCTGTACCTTAACTTCCTGGCCGACTTTGAACATTTCATTTGGGTCCTCCACTTTCTCCCAAGAAATCTCGGAAATGTGGATCAAGCCTTCAACTTTGGCTGTTTCGCTGTCTTTTTCCTTCATGGGGACATTGACGGTCACAAACACTCCAAAAGGCATAATACCGGACACGGTTCCTTCAAACTTGTCACCGACAGTGACGAGCTCCAAAGCCTCACCTTTTTTGGCGAGAGACTCGGAATCGGAAACCATCTTCTCGGAGAAGATTAATCTGTTTTGGTCTTTATCCACTTCGATCACCCGGACTTTGAAAGCCTTGTTTAGCAATTCTTCCATATTGCCCAAAAACTTCTCACCAAACTGGGATGTCGGTACAAAGCCGCGGATCTCACCCACTTTAACCACCATTCCACCTTTGTTGACTTCCACACCGGTTACTTCTACCTCTTTTTCTTCTTCCATCAGCTTCTTGAAGCGAGACCAGCGATTTTCATCGGCGGCCTGTTTGAGAGAGAGGATAATCTGACCCTGATCGTTCTCGGGAAACTTCACATAGGCTTCGGTTTTGTCACCTACCTTGAGTTCTTTCAGAACATCATAGGCTTCCACCAAATCCTCGCCGGAGACGACACCTTCGGTTTTGGCGCCAATATCCACGAGCACCATCTTTTTACCAATTGAGGAAACCACCCCTTCCACTTTCTGGCCTTTTTTCAAAGCCCCGGGAAACGCGGCGGCGCCCTCCATCAGCTTGTCCATGAGGGACATCGTTTTTTTAGTAATACCTTCTAATTGAGCTTTGCTCATTTTAATAAAAATTCCTTTCCTGTCTTTTCGACTCACATATTGTACCATAAAACAGCTTCCGTCAGCCTCATCTCTTGACAAATCATATACTATGAGATACAATCCCGTTGCACGTTAAATCAAATAGGAGGTTCTCAATGAACGTTAGAGAAAAAGTATCTAGCTGTGAAATTATTTGCAGTGTCCTGCTAATCATGACTTTTGCTTTTCTCGTTTTCTTTGGGCTCAAGGTCTTCTCCCCATATACTGAGAATATCGGACCCAATACCCTGGTTGAGGTATCTCAAGAGTCAATTATTACTATTCCAACTGAAGTTACTTTCGAAAGTAATAGTAGCTTCACTCTCCAAAGCACAAACAAAAAGATCATCAACTCAGACAAGATTTTGCCTCCCCCGGGGGAAGATTTTCCTCATTACGTTATTGTCAATCCACTGGCAGGAATATATCAAGTGACTGGATCCGACATCAAAGTGTACTCTCTCGAGCCAACATCAATCGGGGAAAAGAATAACATCCTGCCTGCCATTGGCCTTATGGCCGTCCTTGTTTTCTTTGGTGGACTTGTTTTCATGGCCCTTGCCTTCATGATCTGTAGAATCATCATGGGTAAAGATTTAGATTCATAAGTTTCATAACCCGCCTCCAAGGCGGGTTTTTCTTACCCCACTTTCACCAGCACCGGTACCGAAAAATCTTTTTCTGCCACCTGTTTCAAAAACAACTCCACCGTTTTATCCATATCAATTCTCTTTGGTAATCCCGCCACGTTTCTATTCTTCTCCATTTTCCCGTCCGGGCCATAAATCACTCCGCACCAGCTGTCTCTCGGATTAAAATATCGCTCTTTATATGGTGGCACAATAAAAAAATGTTCAACACCATTTTCCGTTATTTCTTCTTGCAATACATAAGCCTCGTTCCCGTTCCATAATACTATTTCTGTAGAGTCACCCTTGCTTTCTTCACCCAAATCCTCAAAAGTAAACATGTTGTTCCCGTCTTTGCTGTACAAACAAAAACTACTGCCTCCGGTTATTTTCCATCCCTCATTCGCAAATCCAGCCACAAACTGCTGCATTACCTCCTCATTCAAAATTTCTTTTGACATATACTTACATGCTAGCACAAGCCACAAAAAAACCACATTACTGTGGTTTCTTTGTTTGCCCGGCGATGATCTACTTTCGCAATCAGTTGCCCAATCACTATCATCGACGCTGACCTGTTTCACTTCTCTGTTCGAAATGGGAAGAGGTGGTTCCAAATCGCTCAGATCACCGGACAGAAAATATTTCGACATCTCAAAATATCTTCCCTCTGGTGAAAAAAGCTTTAAAATTTTAAACTACTTAGGATTACTCCCTGAATAGTGAATAGATTATTGTAAGTAAACCGCAATTTATTTTTGATTTACTCTTCGAACATTAGTACAGATAAGCTAAAAACCTTACGGTCCTTACACTCTCTGCCTATCAACGTAGTTATCTACTACGGTTCTTTCGTCCCGCCTTGCGGCGGGGCATGGATTTCTCATCTTGGGAATGGCTTCTCGCTTAGATGCATTCAGCGATTATCCAATACCATTGTGGCTACCCAGCAATGCGTCTGACGACAACAACTGGCACACCAGGGAATGGCTCACCTTGGTCCTCTCGTACTGAAGGCAAACTCCCTCAAAAATCCCACGCTGACAGCGGATAGAGACCAACCTGTCTTACGACGGTTTGAACCCAGCTCACGTAGCGCTTTAATGGGCGAACAGACCAACCCTTGGGACCTTCTTCAGCCCCAGGATGCGCTGAGCCGACCAATGCTCTCCAACTATTACTAGTGGTTTGGACTATATCTTTCGTAACCAAAACTTTTTAATTTCACTTGTTTTTGTTACTTATTGGCGTTTTATATCCTATTTCAAAAAATAGGGTATCTCATCTCGTACCTAAACGGTACTTTGAATCAGTCTCTACGGGGTCAATCCTTTCGGACGACTTCCCACGATGTTAACCTAAAGTGTTCAATCTTAGGCATTCTTCGTTATAAGCCAAATTTAATCTCGACATGTTTGGGTCATTGTCTATCGAGGTAGCGAACCGCACCGTCGCTGTGGACGCTCAGGTGCGACTACTCTGTTATCCCCGGGGTAGCTTTTATCCGTTAAGCCCGGTACCTCCCACGAAGTACACGAGGATCACTTAGACCTACTTTCGTATCTGATCGACTTGTATGTCTCACAGTTAAGCACCCATATACCTATGCGCTTACACTCCGATTTCCATCCGGAGAAAGGGTACCTTTGTGCGCTTGCGTTACTCTTTAGCAAGCAACCTCCCCAGTTAAACTACCCACCAGACAGTGTTCCTTCCAAAGTTTGCATTTGGATTAGGTTAGAAACGTATATAGCAAAGAGAGGTATTTCATTGATGTACCAATATAAATACTGATACTCCCTCCTATGCTAAACAGTTACTTTACACATTTCAGTGCCAAGTTGTAGTAAAGCTCCACGGGGTCTTTTTGTCCTGCTGCCAGTAGGCCGCATCTTCACAGCCAATTCAAATTCGCCGAGTCTCTTCTCAAGACAGTTACAAAGTCGTTTCACCTTTCGTGCAGGTCGGAACTTACCCGACAAGGAATTTCGCTACCATAGAACAGTTATAGTTACTGCTGCCGTTCACCGGGGCTTCAATTGCAGCCTAGCGTCTTGCGACGATCAGCCACGCATTTAACCTTCCGGCACTGGGCAGGTTTCAGCCCGTATACTTAAGCTTTCGCTTTTGCACAGACCTGTGTTTTTGTTAAACAGCCCCTTTGTAATCTTTTGTTGTAGCCCCGCCATAGGCGGGGCAAGGCATCTCGTAGAACTTACGCCTAGCTAATTTGCCGAGTTCCTTAAGAAGAGTTCTCTCGCTATCCTTGGTCTACTCGACCAGAGCACCTGTGTCGGTTTGTGGTACGGATTATCTGCACTCTCACTGCGACGCTTTTCTTGGAAGCTTAAGTCATCTGGCTTGCCCGTCTTACGACAGACTCGTGTTCACAGCTTGCATAAACGCCACTACGGATTTGCCAATAGTGACTGACTAACTGCTTAAACGTGTGTATCTTCAACACACCGCCCAGATTATCAAACTTCGTCCCGCCCCAGTTAATAACGATTACAGACAAGGACTGGAATATCGACCAGTAATCCATCGGTTACGCCATTGTGGCCTCACCTAAGGGTCGCCTTACCCTACGTCGACGAACGTTGCGTAGGAAACCTTGCTCATTCGGATATAAAGATTCTCACTTTATTACGCTACTCATGCCGGCATTCTCACTTCCTGCTGCTCCAGCAAACCTTACGGTTCGCCTTCAAAGCCACAGGAACGCTCCTCTACCACTCATCCCGCCAAAGGCGGGGTGAATCCCTAAATTCGGTAATATATTTTAGCCTCGTTACGTCTTCGGTCGTGTATCTCTCGGCTAGTGAGCTGTTACGCTTTCTTTCAAGGATGGCTGCTTCTGAGCCGACCTCCTAGGTGTCTGAGAAATGACACGTCCTTTACCACTTAATATATATTTAGAGACCTTATTTGAGGGTCTGGGATGTTTCCCTTTTGCGTCTGGAGCTTAGCCCCCAGACACTGACTCCCGTACAATTGATATGGGTATTCGGAGTTTGGTTGGAAGTCACGATTTTATTCGTAAAGTCCATTCAGCACTCTACCCCCCATACCGTAAATACGAGGCCATGCCAAAACATGTTTCGAGGAGAACCAGCTATCTCCAGGTTCGTTAGGCATATTACCTCTAACCACAAGTCGTTGGATGATTTTGCGACATCAACCCATACGGGCCTCCAGTTGAATTTCTTCAACCTTCACCCTGCTCATGGTTAGCTCACCTGGTTTCGGGTCTACACAACACAACTACACGCCCTGTTAAGACTTGGTTTCCCTTCGGCTTCCCGAAACTTATCGGTTAACCTTGCTGTGTTGAGTAACTCGCCGGCTCATTCTTCAATAGGCACGACGTCATCCCGCCATAGGCGGGACTCCGTCTGTTTGTTAGCAATCAGTTTCAGGATCTTTTAATAGGGTTACTCGCCCTTCTTTTCACCTTTCCCTCGCGGTACTAGTTCACTATCGGTCAGTAAAAGTATTTAGTCTTGGACCGTGGTCGGCCCAGATTCGATCTAGAGTTTGCCGTCTCTAGATTTACTTAGGTACCAAACTTTAGTTCTTCCAATTTCGAATACGGGACTCTCACCCCCTATGGTCAACTATTCCAAATTGTTCTTCTATCGAAAAAACTAAGTTATGTCTGGCCCTGCAACCCCACAATAAATTGTGGTTTAGACTCGCCCCTGTTCGCTCGTCGCTTACTAAGGGGTTCTCATTCGATTTCTTTTCCTTTGGGTACTTAGATATTTCAGTTCCCCAAGTTCCCGAAATCCGTCAATAAATTGACAGATGACAACCAGATAAATCTGGTTAGGTTTCCCCATTCGGACACTACCGGATCATAAGTTCTTGCCACCTCCCCGATAACTTTCGCAGGCTTGAAACGTCCTTCTTCGGCTTTTACTGCCAAGGCATCCACTGATTGCATGAGTAGAATAAATCAAAAATTTGCTTCAAAATTTGCATTTGAATTTGCGATCTACTTGCATAATCTATTCACTTTTCAAGGAGCAACTCTCGAGCTTCCTTGAGCTCGTGGTTGATTCTAAAGTATGCTTTTCTTAGAGTCAATCACCAAATCAAGGTTGTGGACCGTTGCGGACCGGGGACCTGGCCACCTTCCCGCTATGGCGGGGCGCTCTAGCTACAGTGTGGACCTGAAGGGACTCGAACCCTTGACCTCCGCATTGCAAATGCGGCGCTCTAGCCAACTGAGCTACAAGCCCAGGACGGTACTTACTTTTTCACAATGTGCATTAACAAAAAAACTTCGCCTTAGCGAAGTTTAGATAGTACACCACAGCGGCAAAAAACCTAAGGGGCTTTCATGTATGCTGTAATGGATAAAATCATATTGTCTGCTAAGGACAAGTGATAGTATACCAAGTCAAGCAGGTTATTTCAAGCTCCAAATTACGGTTACTGTCTTGCTGATTTTGGTTGTACCGGTTTCCAAAGCCGCCCCGCCTCCCAAAGCAGAACTATCGGTTTTTGCCATCATCGCCACCGGGTAAACCACGTTGCCGCTACTACCTTCGGTCACGCTAATCACTTTATCCAAAGTGGCTCCGCTGGCCTTCGCCATCTCCTCGGCTTTTACCTGGGCATTGGCGACAGCCGCCGCTACCAACGCATCTTCCGCCTTATTGCTGTTATCCAGTTGAAAATTTGGTCCGTACACATTGGTCGCTCCACTACTCGTCAACAGATCCGCCAAGCCATTAGCTTTGGTCAGATCCCGCAGTGTTATCGAAATGGTATTTCCGGCATTCCATTGTCCCGGTTTCGTTTTCTGCACTCCATTATCCACATATGAAACTTGCTCCTGATATACATTAATAGACTGGGTTTGAATATCCGCCGCCGCCACTCCAAAATTCTTCACTGCTTCTGTTACGGCGTTGATTTTGTCATTTACCGTCTTCACCGCTACATCTTTACTATCATTCACCGCGTTCACTCCGGCACTAAACTGGGCAATTTGATTAGTCACATCCGACTCTGCGTATCCCGATACCGTTACCGTTCTCTCCGGGCTCATCACCACCCTACCCCACGTAATATTTCTCCAGGGGAAAAAATAAAGTACCGCCAAAAGCACAATAATTCCGCCCAAACCCATTGAAAATCTGATTACTTTCATACCTCATCATATCAACTTTCAAACACCCCCGTCAAACTTCCACCACCAGTGTAGAATAAACCCAACGCACGTTCACAAGGAGGCCAAATGTCCAATCGAGTCAGAACAGAGTTTTCCGCCAACATGTCTGATCTGAAACAAGCCGGTAATGCCTTCTCTCTACTTTCCGCATGGTCCGCCCAGCAAAAACAGGAGGGTTGGACATACCACGGCTGTTACATCAGCATTCAAAGCGAATCGAATTTTACCTTCAACTTCTTGATCGTCAATGAAACTGGTCTCACCAAAACCCAAAAAGAAGAAGTTATCAATACCATCAACCGCTCCGGCCTAAAATACTTCTCCTTTATGGTCGATCCCCGCCCCGCTTAAAAAGTGGGGCTTTTCTTGCCTTGATCACTTTAATTCACTAAAGTCCGTCATCCTTATAAGTTTGTCTATATGGTAAAATATATCCGACTGCAAGTCCTTTGATAAGTCAAACTATAATCCATTTTCATAAGGAGCATATATGGCAAAAGGCACTAAATCTCCCTCTATAGTCGTTGTAAATATCGACAACGAAAACAGTTTTGATCAGCCTGGTGCTAGTCTCTACGTTCCAGGAGCAGATAAATCTGCCGAAATTGCGGCCAAATTTTTCGACAAAAACCGCGAAGTTATCAAAAAGATTATTAACTCTTTTGACAAACACGGCCGGAAACATATCTTCTACTCTATGTGGTGGACAGACCCTCTTGGAAATCATCCAGCAGATTTCACTGAGATTACCTACCCCGATGTCCAAGACAAAAAGTGGATTCCTTGTTTCTATCCCGGATGGTCCATCAACTATGCCAAAACTCTCGGCTCGTTCACTATTTGGCCTATTCATTGCTCCGAAAATGAAATTGGCAGCGAGATGTATCCCGTACTAGCCGAGGCCATTGCCCGACACTCTGTCTTCCATCACGCCAAACCCCTTAACCTTGAAAAGGGCCAACCAGAAATAACCGAGTTCTATGGTATGTTTGGTGCAGAAGTTGTAGACCCCCAAGATCCCCGTACCCGGATAAATGTCAAGCTAATGAAGTACATCTCCGGTTTTGACATCAGTTTTTGGTTTGGTCAGGAAGCTGGTCATTGTGTCAAACGTTCACTTGAGCAGTACATTACCTGGTGTTCCATCCACAATCCACAGGCCATCTCCAAAATGCGTTATGTTTCCGACTGCATTAATCGCCTTGATCTTGGTCCGGAATACAATAAGATGATCGATGATTCCATCGGTGCCATGGTCCAGAAAGGCATGAAGATCGTTAAAAGTAATGACCCCATTTTCTAAACATTTCTTGCCCCCCGCAATCCTGCGGGGGCTTTTTTCACCCCAAAAACCTCTTTAATTCACTAAAGTCCTCAATCACATACGTTGCTCCCAAACTCCTCTGAAATTTAGCATCATAAAATTCTTCATACCTTTTCGGGAAATACAGACAGCTTTCCATTCCCGCCCTACCCGCCGCCAAAATATCTTTTTGATTGTCTCCAACCATTAACGTTTCCTCTTTGTTAGCTCCCATCAACTTCATTGCTTTTAACAAACTTTCCGGATCGGGCTTCACATATTCCACGTCTTCTTTCCCCAAAAACACGTCCACCAAATCTCGCAAACCTTTGTTTCTCAGTGCCCCTTTTACCCATCTCTTTTTCGATGCCGTTACCACTCCAATCTTGCCGCCACTTTGTTTAATTAAAGTCAATGTTTCATAGACATCCGGATTTAATTTTGCTTCATTTAAGCTTTCCAATACTTCATTTTCCAGTTCCCCAAAAAACTTTTCTTCATCCACAATTCCCAATCGTTTCGGTCCTTCCCAATCTCCCAGTACCTCTCGGGCAATTATTTCATTGGTTACCTCGATTCCATACTTCGCGAAAGTTTTTTTATACCCCGCAAACCATATCGGCAAAGTATTGGCCAAACTGCCATCCCAATCAAATAAAAAATATCTGTATCTCATCCCTTCATTGTAAGCCACAAAAAACCCTCCCCGATTAGGGAAGGGTCAAGTAGCATTTAATTATCAAGATATGTATCTCGATACAGTCTTCTATCCATCGAGTCACATTTTTTGTCCCCAAATTCCGGACACCAATGGAAAAAAGTTGTGCTCATAAAAGGGCTGTTAAAGACGTTAAATCCAGGAATCAGATTTTGGTCAAAGTTTGGATAGCTTATGACTACCCCCACTCCTTTGTCCAATTTTCCCTCCAGATATGTCTTCATGATTGCCCAAGTTTGAGCATCATAGTTCACACACCCCGAAGATAAATTGCCCTTCGGCACCGATACCGGGCCGTAGCTTGGCGTCCCCGGATTATTTGCTGCTAACAAAAGATCGTTTCGTAGTAGCATATCTTGATTAGCCACATCCGGAATCCTGTGGATGGTGAATGAAGAATGAATAGTCGCTTTTGTAGCGTTACCATATATGTCGTAAAAAATCGGGGTAATGACCGCTATATCTGAGGGACCGTTCAAACCTCCAAAACCGGGAACAACTTGAAAAGACTCCAAATTGGCAATCATCTGTGGCGTCCAAGTATCCTGATAGACTCCATTTTCGGAAAGATACACTCCAAAATCACTATCGTAAATCTCATTTTTATGACTTTGGAAAAATACATTTCCAATCGTGTTGTTTGTCGGTAATTGTCTACCGACCACGGCATAAAACTCGCTTCGGCCATCGACCGTCACTTGGCTCCAGCCACTGGCCGTGTTAGGTGTTTTTTCAAAGATCGCCGTAGTCCCATCATAGATATTGACCGTCACCACCGTGGCAAACTTATCACTCAAAATCTTACTGTTGGGCATCACTACGCCGTGTTTGTGCCATAAGCCACTATTGAGATAGGCCAAGGGGTCAAACCAAGTTACCATCAACGGTCCAACCGTCGCTGTTGGACTCGTTTGATACGGTTTTACGTTCCATTGTCCATTTGCATCTCTTGAATAAAAACTGGTCATCTGTTCAAAAGTTCTGTCATAAGAAGCGTCGCTCCCGGGCGTAATCTCGGCAAACTGTGGCGAGCCGTCAGTCATATAGCCCACCAACACCACGACGTGGTAATAGGTGTTATAGCCATTGTGACCGACAGCCGTCTGTAAATACACCAAGTCTCCGGGCTGGATTTGCTTCCACAGCTTCCCGTTCAAAAAATCGATCAAGGAAGCATCATGAACATCTTGTGGGGCGTTTCGTCTGATCCAATCCGTTTGTTCAATGGTGCCTGACCAGGGAAAGGGATCATTATAAAACTGATACTCTCCCTGCATCCCGTCGACCGGAAAAGACAATTGCTTCAAATAAGTCGACACAAAACTGGAACAGGAACGAAGGTCTTTCCATGAATACACCCCCGTCATCGTTTTGGTTGCCAATTGAGCCGCTCGCAGAGCCACCTCGGTTCTGGTGTCCAGGACCAGTGATGGACTATCTGCCTGAACAATTGGAATATTACAGAAACTAAATATCAACAGCGATACCAATATTGCATAAAGTATTTTCTTCACTTTCTCCTCCTCGAAGATAGTCTCTTGAATCAAATATTTGTCAAAGTTCTTAACTTGCGTATTGTATCATTATTATAAGATAAAGTCAAGCCATTAAAATGCCCCGATTTTCATCGGGGCAATCACTCAATTTAATGGGCTGTATTGATTCATTGCTTCATCAAGCATTTGTTCCAACGTCATTCCACCCGGTCTACCGGACAATCCGTCGGGATTGGGTGGAAAAAGTCTTGGCAAACACAAAGGTTCATTATCATTGGCATAGGTGAATAGCTGGTTTCTATCGCGGCTATATCCTCCTAGCGCAAATTTAAATCCCAAATTAGCAATTAGTTTGGGGTTCGTTGAACAAGCTTCAAACGGCCAAGATATCCCATACACGTTAATTCCCAAATTATCATGAATTGCCTTCATTGACGTCTGCAAATCCCAAGTGGTATCGGCGTCAATTAAAGTTGAAAAGTCACGGTGTGTTTCGGTATGAGTACCGAAGGTGAAATATCCGGTATTTAATGCGTCCCTAAAAAACTGCCAACAAGCATCATTCTTGCACCAATTTGATTCCTTCGGATCCATACTGGCCGTCCAGATAAAAGAAATCATATGTGGCGTTATCCCATACTGGGCTTCCAACCCCTTAAAAAGCGCACTAATTCGCGGTATCGACAGATTTGAAGCCGCCCCGGAATCACTAGTTAGAATAATTGATCTGGCCGGCAATGCCAGCCAACCTTCCAGATATCCCACCAGCTCCGGCCCGGTCACAAAATGATAATCGTTAGCCAGCAAGTAGCGCATTTGGGTTTCAAATTCCGCCGGGTCCATGGAATAAGCCCCGTTGTACATGTTGTAATTATCACCGTGATACTCCAAAGTCAGAATCCGTTTGGCTTCACCATACTTTGAGATCTGATCGGATAGCTTTTGCCAATAAGCATCAGTTAAATCCTTTTCGTCCACATTGCCATAGGCTTCCATAATTGCCTGTATTTTCTGCCTCTCGGCAGTAAAAACCGGCGTCGCTGTCGCGGTTGGTATAGTTGTTGGTATAGCTGTCGGCATCAACGTTGCCGTTGGCACAACCGTCGGCACTAGCGTTACTGTCGGCTTAATCGCCTCGGGAGTAGACGCTTGGACCGTCGCGGTAGTCGAACAACCGGCCATCGCAAATGCCAAAATCAAAAACACACCTATCAATTTCTTCATCTTGTCTCCTTCTCCATGAATTTGGATCAAAATTTATTGTCAAAGTTCCTTACCTCGAGCATTATAATACAACTATAAGATAATTTCAAGTATTAAAAAGCCCCGACCGCAGTCAGGGCATTTTTGGAATCACACCATATATATTTTTGATACCGGTAAAAGTACTTGAATCGTAAGGTATCTTTTCCAGGCTCCCGGGAGTGGTATACGCTTCGGTATTCACCCATCCCACAAAACCTTTGCCATCCGAACCCAACGAATCCACGATCAACATTCTTGCCGAACCGTCTGGATTCATCCGCATCGAAAGCACTGTAATAAAGTGAAAATAGTCGAAAGTCCCCCATTTTATAGGGACATTTTCCCCATCCGCACTATTCCAGCCGGATCGCCTGCCAACATGCATAATGAGCACGCCGCCCTTCTCAAAAACGTCCTCATTAGCTTTCTTGACGATCGCTTCAAGTCCGCTTTTCCGTACCGGTTCGATGGAGGTATTCGTATTTACTCCATAAACCAGTTCCATCGTCCACAGGCCGGTGTCATTACCGATTGTTTCTGCCATGTTGTAGATACTCGTCGGTGTCATTTGTCCACTTCCATCGTAAAAAACGAGGCCTGTATCTTCCGGACTATCAGGCACGATTTTGCCGTTTTTATCGACAAAATATTTATTTACGAGATCAACCACCTTCATACCGGAAGTTTTACCATTTGTTTGCACAGACATGATGTCCAAGACATTGAGGAGAGTCATCTCTCCACAAAAATTCCATTTGATTTTTTGGTTACCAAAATAGTTAGTTATGGTCGGTGCAAACTTTCCTGAATATTCATTCTTGTCCAATTGTTTATGGAAAAAATTTTCAACCTCAGGTCCCGCTATTGGAGTCGAGACCGTTGGCAAAGCCAATGCCGAAACAACATTAGTACGCATTAATCCAGATAATAAAAATGCTAAAACTAACGCTATTACAATTGCTTTTTTCACTGTCTCCTCCTCTCAAAATTAGGGCTAAAATTTCAAAGTTCTAATCGCGCATTATATTACAACTATAAGATAATGTCAAACCCGCTTGCTACAATAATGGTATGCAGATCAAAACATTATCCGTCGGCCAGCTCCAAGCCAACTGTTATCTCCTCTGGAATGAAGAAACTTTAAACTGTTTCATCATCGATCCCGGCGACGACGCCGACTTTATCACCGAAGAAGTTCTCCGTCTCGGGCTCAACCCCCAAGCGATTCTTCTCACTCACGGTCATTTTGATCACTGTCTCGGCTGTCTTGAACTCAAACTTAACTTTAATCTTCCTATCTATCTGCATCCCAAAGATAATTTTCTGTATCAAAATGCCGCCAAATCTGCCGATCACTGGTCGGCCACCAAAGCCCTGAAACAGCCACCCACTCTTCCATTTCCCAAAGAAATTAAACTCGACGAAAAAATCGTTAAGATCATTTCTACTCCCGGTCATACCCCCGGTTCCGTTTGTTTTTATGCCAAACCCTATCTCTTCACTGGCGACACCCTTTTCGCCGACACCGTTGGCGCCACCAACCATGCCTATTCCAGCCGTGCAGACCTCCAAAAGTCCTTAAAAACTCTTGCCAAACTGCCTCCGGAAACCGAGATCTATCCCGGTCACGGCGAATCCTCTAATCTGGCCACAGCCCTTTCCCCCGATTCTCGATATTAATCCAGGTTCACTCCTCTTTGTTTCAACTCTGCTATCATCCACTCTTTAATCCCTTCCTCTACAAAAAGCCTCTTTGTCTCCGCAAAATTCATGTCAAATTCCCAAGCTAGCCACGCCAAAAAAAGATCGGCCCTTGTCTTCATATTCCTATGTCGCACCATTTCGCCCTTTTTATACGCCGACAAAGCTTCTTCAGTCATGTCCCCTTCCGGAAATCCACCGATCTCCGCTGCCAAAATTTCGGGCATTGATCTCAACAAGGCTAGTTTATCGGCATCCCGCGCTAATTTAGCGTAGTAATTGTTCCCCTCATAGGCATATGCGCTATGACATTTCACTGCCTCGATTACACTCGTTATCTGCACACCCTCAAGCTCTGCTTCCGTAAAGTTTCGTTTTTCAATCATTTCTGCACCTACTGCAGCGTGGTCATAATTGGTTACGCCATCCGAATAGCTTCCCAGTAATGCTTGATCAAATCTCGCAATATCGTGCAACAAACATACCGTCCCCACTCGATATTGGTTCCAATCGAATTCTTTTTCACCACCGGCAATATCATAGCCCGCTCTCACCACTTCTCTGGTATGAATCACTTTAACCAGTATCATTCTCCTTATCAGTTCACTCTCCGCCTTTGGATAGGTCGTGAGTATCACCTCCACGAACCACTCCCAAATTGCCTTCGGCAGTTTAAAGTCCTCTGTACCCTCTTCAGTAAAAATTTTTTCTGTCCACGCCCGCACTGCCTCCACCGATTTGTCGGCTTTTAAAACAAACTGTGAGTCTTTTCCGTATCTTTTTTCCACAAACTCCACTTTACCACACCTTCAAAAATGCTAAACTGTTTATATGTCGTTTAACTTTAATTTCCTTCGTCATCCTCTCTCCCCCAAAGTCCTCGAAAAAAAGCTTCTTCAACGTCCTTTTCAGTCGGAGATTGCCGCTTGGATCACCACCACTCTCCGCCCCCTGGAAGATCGCCAAAAATACCTGGAACTCTGTCAAACGGGGCCTTATTTGGAAACCACTTCCAAAACCGTCTCCGATATCTATCATCACCTTCACCAATTTACCATTCTTGGTAAACCCGGCCACGACCTTGGCCACCTTAATCGCGATTTATTAAGCGGTGCCGCTATCTCCGGAGCTGATCCCTATGCCGCCAATGCTTATGATAACGATCTCACCGCCGCTTTCTTCGGCGCCGCCTATCACGACATTGGTGTCGGTATCTGGCCTCGTTATCAAGACTATTTTTGGGAGTGTGGCCATGCCGAAATTGGCGCGTGGCTTTTCTATCACTTGACCAAAAAATATCTTCCCGAGCACATTCGTCGTCTAACTGCCTATGCTATTGCCTGTCATACTCACCAGCTCAAGCCGGTTGAAACCAAAGTTGGCTTTTCCCGACAGCCTTGGGTTGATCATCTCTTCGAACATGACGGTCATCCGGTTGGTGTCTCCATCTGGATCACTCGTTTCTCCGATCGTCTGGATACCAACGGCATTACCCTTTTCTGCCGTCACATAATAGCGAACGTCGAAGGCGCTCGTCAGGAAGGCCGCGATTTTACCGGCACCACATGGTACGAGATCAACAAAAAATCACTTAGTTACTTGCTTAAGCCGGACACCGTCATTTCCGCAGAAAACATGCCCTCCACTCTCAAACACATGGAAAACTTCGCCAACAGTGCCAAAAACTCCACTCCCTATAGCCAGCATGACAATCAGTTCCCGGTCATGAAGGAGTTCATCACCTACAAAATCCACCAGACCGAAACCCTTATCGACATTGTTCGTCACCAAACCGGTAAGCCCGACTTCCCCAAATTCCGTCGTTTTATCATGCGCATGTCTCTCTCACCCATCATCGTTTCCACCTTAAACGATGTCGAAAAACTTTGGGATGATCTCACTCCCGAAGAACAATCTCACTGGGCCAAAGGTTTTATCTATGTCGAGGAATCCTATCCCGAATGGCTGGAGATCGTTCATAGTAAAATCAAACAGAGTAATTCACCCCTCATCAAATCCGCCAAACCCCTAATCACCAAAATTATCAAAGAAATTTCCTAAATGGTCAACGCCCAAATCCAAACCTTACTCGAAACTCTTACTCCTGCCCGCCGGGAAATCGCCGACCGGCTTTTAGCTCTATCCTGGTTCACTGCTTCCACTCCCGAGGTCCAGTTGGAAGTTCTTTCTCTACCTACCGATTTTCAAGGCTATCTTGACGATCTGGCCAACCGTCCCGACGAAATTGGTGAGCTCGATGTCGTCCGTTTGGATAAAGTCTGTCGCGGTAACTTTCTCATTACTTCGGTTTTTGCCGTCCGCTCCAACGTCAATAACCAAGAGTTTACCTACGAATATGTCTCTTGGAAAACCGGCAACTACACCGGAATGCGTGGCATCATCTTTCTGGAAGCCGGTGACAAGATCACCCACTTCCTCGCCGCCAACAAATTCAAGTTTTCCACTACGGAGCAAGAAACGGAATCTATTGGTGGCCTCTTTTTCAAGATTGAAGACAATAAAACCTTTAATTTACCCAAAAAAATCGAGGATGAAATTCGTTTTCATCTCGGCATTCAAGAGATCAAATTTTCCCGAACCATTGATCTCGGCCGTGTTTACCCCGACTTCGGTATGACCAACAACTCTTCCACCATTTTCGCCGCTGTGATCAATATCGACATGATTCCCCAAGAAATTGTCAAAGACGACTTCCGCACCTCTCACAAATTAGTAAATTTTGAGACCAAAATCGTGCACATCAACGAGTTCCCTGACTACGTCAAAAAGATTAATGATAACTACTTCCTCGCCGCCGCCGCTCGTCTGCTTCTTTCCGACGAAATTTCCCTGGAATACTAACCTCTATCTTGACAAATCAAGTTATATAGGGTATACTACTTCACAGACTTACAAAGTCCGACGTTAACATTTTATTGTTCTTCTCGCTCTTTTGGCAATTTTCGTTTTACTCGCATTTCCATAACTTTCGTAGCTTATTTTATAGTCCGTGTTTACACGGTTAGTTTTTTGCATCCAAAAAAATAATCTCATTAAAGGAGTGCATCATGTCCAATTTATTGCAATCTGTTTTAAAGTTTTTGTCTGGTCTATGGAAGAAATACTCTTCCACTCATTCCACTATTTCAGTCGAAACTCCAAAGGAGCCCCAAATGCAAATCGATCAATTAACATCCGCTGACCGTCTAGAAATGACGGCCTTTATCGCGCGCCTTCGTTCCCTCGGCAATCGCCCCGCTTACAAAAAGCTTGTTGACGATGCCCAGGCCGTGTATGTTCCCATGACCACCAGTTCCTGGACCTCTCTGTTGGACCTCATAAACGATGGCGTCCATCTCGGTAAACCAGGTCATGACCTCGGTCATGCCCGTCGCGATTTCTTAGACGCTGTTGCTTTGGCCACCGATCCAAAAGTGGCTCAGTATCAACCGGTCGAAATTGTCGCCGCGATCATTAGTGGTACTACTCATGACTATGCTACCGGTTTCGTCGATCGTTACAAAGATGCCGAAACCATCGCTGGCCATGCCGAAGAAGGTGCCTTCCGTGTTTACAAACTGTTGCACGGTGTCCTCGAAGAAAATTTACTCTTGCTCGTTTGCATGAGCATCGCCTCACACACGCACTATCTGAAACCTCTCGCTTGTAAAGACGGTTCCACTCGTGATCCTTGGTACTACGAACTGTTTGAGGAAGACGGCCAGAAATATGGTTGGTCGATTGTTGCCTGCCGGTTCGCCGATCGTTTGGACACCAACGGTAGTACGCTCTTAATGCGTCATCTGTTGGCCAACGCCGACGCTTCCGAAAGTGGTGGTCAGGATCTGACCGGTTCCACTTTCTACGACATCAACAAAGCCTCGATCAATATTATGGTCACCCCTCGTAAAGTCATGATCGAAGTCGCTCCCGATAAGAAGGCGCCCACTGCCCTGCAGCACGTCTTTAACTTCGCCGGCAGCAATTTCGGTAACAGTGTTTACAGTCAGGATGACTATCTCTTCCCCGTTATGTCCCGTCTCATGGGTTACAAAGTCGCCCAGGCGACCAATTTGGGCCTGCCCTACACTCCCAGTCAGCTGGAAGTTATGAGCGTTCGGCTCGGCTTGATCAACCCCAAGAAAGATCTTCGGAAACTGCTTTCCCGTGTCTCCCGCGCTCCTCGTTTTGAGGAAGCTTGGGCAGTCTTGGACATTGCCTTTTCCACCCTTTCTGCCGCAGATATGGCCACTTGGTCATACCTCACCGCTTATCTGGAAGATTCCTACGATAAATGGCTCATGGTTTTGAAAGCCACCGTTGTCGACAGTTCTTCCGAATATGTTAAGCCCCTCGTTCCGTTGCTCGACGGCATCATCGCCGAGATTTCCTAATTTACCCAGCCGTCCCGCAATATGCGGGGCGGTTTTTTCTTACCTCAACATTGCAAGGCGGTATTCCTTCGTGTCAATCTATCAGGATTACCTCCTATACTTGACAAATCCACTATTATAAGATATACTACTCCCCAGACTTACAAAGTCCATCTTTCACATTTCGTGTTTCATTTCCTTAAAGGAGGAATCCATGACTACCCCAAATAAAGCCCGTCTTCTGCTTCTGAAACAAGCTGCGGATCCTTTTGTTCTCTATTACTGTCTCTATGAAAGTGGCACCGGTTGTCTCTTTCTGGGCCTCAAAGACGATCCGGAATGCGTTTTCTATCTCTACCCTCGGGACAATTTCTGTATCAAAGATCTCATTTCCAAGCCCAACAAAAGTTACCTCGTCACAGCCAAAAAGGTTGGTCTTCTCACCCAAAGCGATGAAGTCCTGTTGGAAGCCATTAAAGTTTGCAGTCAACAAGCCCTCGATTTTCTCAAAGAGCAGGCTCCCAAAGACAAGCTCTTTGGCATCTTACACCAGATAGATCCAAAGATTAAGCTCTACGACATCGACAGAATCCTTCGCCGCTATTCTCCAGAAATTCTTTACCCTCTGGATACCCCTTTGTCGATCAAAAGCGTTGTTCAAAATACATCGAGATTCATCGCCAAAGAAGGACACGAGTTGCTTAAACCAAGCGAGTACGTAAGCTTCTTTGAAAATTTTAAGGCCTCACTCTTGGGAATCGTCGTTCTTACGGTCAGTAAAGTAACATCTGTATCAGTAAAGGCCGTTCAAAATCAAGCCAAAAAAGAGGGCCTCACCGACGTTCAGTACATCGTAAAGAATTTCTGTAAAGAATATCCCAAAACCGGGGCTCTCGTTCTTTCCGGTGAAATTACTACCTATCCTGAATATTACATTGCCTGCATGACCGAATCAAAATAACTGTTCCGTTTCCCAACCGCCCCTAAAAAGGCGGTTTTTTCTTGTCTCGTCATCGCACATTCGTCATTGCGAGGACCCCGCCATAGGCGGGAGACGTGGCAATCTCACTCCACTTGACAAACCTATAGTTATCTGATATACTACTCATTAGACTTACAAAGTCCAACCTTAATAACTTCGTTTCCATTCAAACCGGCTCCGCCGGAAACTTTCATTTTTAGGAGGAATAAATGCCCCAGAAACTTAAGTATGATAAATTGTTTGACAAATTCGTACCTGGATTCAATCGATCCTTTTACGACGCATGTGTAAAGACCGCTCGTATCCTCTCATGGGGGACCAAAATGGATACTCCCATTACCCTTGAGTCCGTTTATGACTATAGTGTGTTGAGAATGCGGCAGGAAAATCGAGAATTGTCTCAAGACATTAAGAATAATGTTTTCAAGGGAATATTACTCACCGTAAAAGAAAGGGAATATTCCAAGCAAGAGGTGTCCCTTGCAGATCTCGACAAGAATCGTGATTTGTATCTCAGCCGATACAGAGAAAGTGGAATCACCGCTCACGAACTTATCTCTCAAAGTGGTGCACCCGGCTCAATCAAAAGCTCTATTACCCCGGATCTGCTCAGCACTATTGGAGAATTCCTAGTATTGCAAGTCATTCTTGAAATGAAGTAATCCTCATCCAAACCGTCCCGCAATATGCGGGGCGGTTTTTCTTGCCCAAAATTACAAAAATAAAATTAAAACGGTACCTTCTCCAGATTAATATACGTTCCCAAAGCGTTACCCAGTGAATAAGTGGCAATCAAGCCCCAATTATTGTGCAAATTATTCGCCACCTGATAAATCACAAACATGGCAATGAAGCTCTCAAAAAACACCAAGAGGGCCGCTGAGCGTGATCGGCCTTTTGAAATCCAATAAGTTCTTTGGGTGGCCAAAAACATCTCCAAAAAGCCGACGCCGAAGTACATTAGTGCCTGTAATAGTATAGTCATAGTTAGTTCCCGGTTTTTTCACCGGGTTAGTCGAAGGAGGTTCTCCTCCAGGTTCGTCCAATAGTTGAACAGATATTTGTTCCATTGCATCCATATTGTACCACAGCCTTGACTTTCCACATTCTATAGGGTAGAATAACCGTCATCAAACCCTATCTCATCTTCAGGAGGAACCATGAACGAACTTTTAAAAGTTAATGATACTGATACTTGGATGGTCAAAGGTATCGACACCACCACTCTGGTCAATTTCATCAATAAACTATACAAAGGCAACTACATTTTAGCCCGAACCGACAATCCCAATAAATTTGTCCTTATGAGCCCACTTGGGGCTGGTCTTCAAGGCCACTTTTCTCTCTACATCTTCACCCACTCCAACGGCAGCTTCACCTTTGTCATCTACGAGATTTACGATGCCGAACTTGTTGACGAATTTGTCAAAGACATCGAAACGGCACTTCCCCATGTTAAGACGGTCATCGCTATCGGTGATGAATTCCGCGGTTTTGATCTCCGTATCGACGTCGACAAAATCCTCATCACCAAACTCATTGAACGAATCAACAATCTCTAATATTTCATCTGCCACCCCCTAATCGGGGTGGTTTTTTTATCCTAAAATCTCTTCTTTCAAGAATTTTTTCAGATCCTCGGCTATCTCCGGCCTCTGCATGGCAAATTTATACGATGCTTTTAAAAATCGTAAAGGGTCTCCCGTGGTCAAAAACTCCCCCTGCACCGTCTTGGCATATACCGGCTTCTCCACCAACAGCTTCTCGATCGCGTCAATTAGCCACAACTCCCCATCTTTCCCGGTACCTTCCGGCTTCAGATAGTCAAAAATGTCTGTCGAGAACACCATCCGCCCAAACTCGGCCAAGTTCGAAGTTACCTCCTCCAGCTTCGGTTTCTCCACCACCCTTTTGATTCTACCCTCGTCACTTCCATCCACCGTTTCCACCATGCCTAAATGCGTTATTTCCTCTTTAGGAAGCTTGGTCGTGGCCAGAATTCCACAAGCATCTTTATTAGCCACGAATAAATCCACCATCTGCTTCACGGCTCCGGGTCCGCCAGGGTTGAGCACCAGATCATCGCCAAAACACACCACAAAGGGGTCATTACCCATCAAATTCTTCACGGTGAGCACCGGACTGCCGTTTCCATAAGGTAGAGTAGTATTCTGATGGACAAAGATGAAATTAGCCTTGTCTGCGACCTTGTAGTACCTCTCCAACTGCTTTTCCTTGCCTAAGGCCCCCAGTGTTCGTTCCAGTTCGTGATTAGGCGAAAAATAGCTCATGGCCGCCTCATTCCCCGGGCGAATCACCACAATAATATCCTCAATTCCCGCTTCCACGCATTCCTCGGCAATATAGTGAATAATCGGCAAGTCCACGATCGGGAGCATCTCTTTCGGAATATTCTTCGTTGCCGGTAAAAACCTCGTTCCCAAACCTGCCGCTGTAATCACTGCTTTCGTTACTTTTCTGTTCTTCATAAGAAATTGTACCAAACAAAAACTCTCTCAATGCTTTCCTAATACAATCACCAAATCATACTTCCCATCATTTGCCAAAACTGTTCCGTCGGCAACCTTATAATCTGTTATTTCGTTTATAACCTTCTCTTCCACAGTACTAGGTACAGCCTCTTTAGTTCGTATATTGCTTGAATTAGTTGCCGTTGTATTTCCTGTATCTACATTTACAAATCCCGTCCCAAAAAGGAGGGTCTTTATCTTTGCCGCCTCGCCGGTTACTCCACTTCCGTTCAATACTTGCACCGTGTACGCCGACCAATCCACCACCTGAGGTGTTGGTATTTCCGTCACTGTCGGGCTCACCGTCACCGCTGGCGTTATCTGTTGAGACGTTTGGAACAGCCCCTTCTTCAAGAGTCCTGTTTTATACGATACGACCCCACCACCCAAAATCAAAACCAGCGGAATTACCCCATAAATCCAAAAATAACTGTTCTTTTTCTTCTCCTCTCCAATTATATTTTTCTCTTCCACCACTATTTCTTCGGTATTACCTCCTCCTATATCTATCGTCTCTTCCAAAATCGGTAAATTCAGAACCAGTCTGTCATCGCCCTTCACCCTCTCCGCGTAAACAATCTCGGCAATATTTACTTCCTCGTCCATAAAAGCTATCTCTTCCGGATTCACCGCCAGTCCCCATTTCTGTTTTGCATAAATCATCAACTCGTCTTCACCGATATCACTTGCTATCAAATCCGCCAGTCCATTCACCGACACCATCATCAATTTTTCTTTTCCGATCCACCTCAAGATCACCGGTACTTCACGCCCAACCGTTTTTTGAGCCAAAACTACCCCGATTGCCGTCACCAAATCGACTTTTATGCCGCTTCTTTTCACCGCCGTCGACAAACTTTCCAAAATCGATTTTTCCATCACCACAATTTGCAACCATCTCTCCCCCGGCACCAAAGACACTTCCTTCCAATCAAAACACTCGTTGTTAATTTGAAACGGTAGCCAAACTCTCATCATCTTCAAAACGGCCTCTCTATTCAATATGGGACCCATGAACTGCATCGAAGTTACATACGAAATTTCATTTCCTAGAACCACTCTTGCCTGGCTGATCCTTAAGTCACGTTTTATCTTTTCAAAAACATCCACCAAATTAGCCCCATTCCATGCATACTCCACTTCATTGGCCCAAACTTTATTCCTTGTTATGTAGATGACTGTTTTCATTTTCTAGAAGGAATCGCCAACTTCCGACAACCCTTTAAAATAGGCTTCCGATATTCTCAATTAATCATAACATTTTCACCCTACAGTCCTCCCTCTACTTTTTCCCCAATACCTGTTCGGTAAGGCCCAAGATCTCCAGCCCTTTCATCAAAGTTAAGGCATCCTGCATATAGCCTGTCTCATCTTCGTTTACCGTTGGGAAAGCCATATAATCGTTTTTCGTTTTCCCCGGCATAAAGATAATTGCCTGGCCCGGTTCCGCTCCCGGCATCACATTTCCTTTACCGGCAGTATCAATGTATTTGGCAAACCAACCGGGTGCTACCAATATCGGTGTTTTTGTCTCCGGATTGGTTGCATCATAAAACATCATCGAACCCGCATTCGGCATATGTCCTCCGGCTACATATCCCGGTTTTTCTTGTAATGACTTTATATACAATTGTTTTAAGCCAAAAGTGGGTTGTGACAACGAGCCACTATTCATCAATTTATCGGCAAACGCCCCAATATATAGTGGTTTTTCTTTTAATGAAGCTCCCGGTCCTACCGCCAACTTAACCAACGACAAATGGTGAATTAGGGGTGTATTTGTCTCGTTAGCCAGATATGACCCGGGCGCAATCGGGTTACTGTATCCACCTTCAGCCCTTACCGGTTTTTTCCACGCACTGTTTCTTAAGGACTCACACATCAAAATAGCCAGCGTCTGTTCCTGTGCCCCATTAATAATTCCCTTAAATTTTTTCAGTATATCCATCCTCTCCACCATCTTCCCCGCTCCTTTATCGATCATATTCCGTAAGAAAACAACTAAAGAATGAGGGTTACCGGCAATTAGTTCACGATGGTATCGGCTTAAATCGTCATAACCTTCCGAACTACTTCCTAAACGGGCGTTACTAATCAAATGTAATGCCACCGGCAGTTGTGTCTCAATATTGTAAGTCAGAGAATCGTAAGGAGCTCTTAGTTTCATCTTTGAATATGGATTTTCAATTTTTTCTCCCCCGGCCTTGAACTTCTCCACCGGTTTTTCTTCCATATATTCGTCCCCAACTACGTGGCTCCTCCCACTTACCAAAGTTATTTTTGGTTTAGATTCCACTTCTGCTCGGATTTTTTCCAAAAGTTCAGTTGTCATCCCTTGTTGTTCAACACTATTCAAGAGTTGCAAACTCCTCAGCGCCTCTTGGCCTTGTCCAAATGACGCAAATGGATATTCTCTTGCTTTTTGGGTTCTTCGTCTTGGTTCCAAAATCACCCCCTGACCTAAGGGATCAGTCATTGGCAAACCCATATTCATGCCAAACCGATCTTTCGGTATTCCCGGATAAGCGCCTTTCGCCGTCCCTGAGGTTATGTAATATACTGCCGTCTTGGCACCACTATAGAGTTCTTTACCCACCCCCATCCGATGGATGTGTCCACTCATATATCCATTGGTTCTATTCGATTCAGACGTATTAAATGCCGCTTCTCGCAACCCTTTTACTGCATCCACCTTACTGGCACCCGGAGCATTGTGCCAAATGGATATTGATTCTTCACTGCCATTCGCGAACTGTGCTATCACCCGCCCACCATTATGTATCAAGGGAATATCAAATCCTTCGGCCATTATTATCCAGGTATTGATCGTTGTTGCTTCCATCGACCAACCGGTATGTCCAGGATGATCAGTTACCATTCCCAAAATCTTTCCTTTCCCCGCCAAAGGGGCCAAAAACGCCTCCCGAATAAATTTGATCTGTGTTTGAAAATCAAATGGCGTTCTCGCGGTATTGGTATTTAGATATGCTTGTTTTATCCCTTCCACTTCGTCCCCCAAAAGCATTAATCCAACGTTGTCATTACTCAATAGGTAATCTCTTAAATCAATAATTACTTGGTGATTGGTGGCGATCGATCCCGCGTGTAAATCCGATCCGCAGATTATCATCAGGGGGTCATTGTTTTTTACTCCAACAGTTACTTCATCTCTCCCTATACTGTCATTCTCAATCGTTTGGCAAATCTCCATCGCCTCTAAAAACTTTTTTTCGAAATCTTCATTTGACTGTTTCTCCGGTTTTTCATCAATCAAACGAAAAAGTTTTTTTTCTATTGCCATTTATATAAAAAATATTTTGATCTAACAACCTCATCGTAATGTTATAAAATCCAAAAAACAACCAGCAGATTTTGCGGAAAAAACGTCCAAAACAGCCTCAAAAATTGGCTGTATCCAGAAATTCCGTTACTATCTCCTCCACTTCGTCGGCACTGTTGGTTTGCACCAACTTTCGCCTTAACCCTCCGGCACCCTCAAACCCATGCGCGTACCAAGTCAGGTGTTTCCTCATCATCTCAAATTTATTGCCGGGTAAGTTTTCTTCAAACACTCGGGCGTGTTCAATCGCCGCCTTCAGTTTTTCCTCCACACTTGGTTCATAGCCATCTTTCCGCAAAGCCCACGGATTTCCAATCGCCGCTCTCCCAATCAGCACTCCATCAAAATCAGTCCCCAAATCAATCACCTTTCCGCCATTCAGCATAACTTCCAGCTCAAACGGTGCAGAGGTGCCAACAAAATCGCGCGCAAGCGGACCCCGCGAGCAAGGCGAAGTGGGATCTGAGCACGACTTTTGTGCACCTCGAACCGATATAGACAAAACATCCCCATTGCCCAAAAACAACGCGCCACTTTCTTTAATTATTTCCGCCGCTTGCTTGAGGACTTCCCAGTCTGCCTCTCCGGAATATAGTTGCTTAAAGGTTCTGCCATGCATCGCCACCGCCGGCAGTTCTTCATCGGCCAAAAATTTCCACCAATCGGCATCTGGTTTACTACTCCCGATTCTCGTCTTCACACTCACTGGAATAAGATTAACTTGATTGTTCTCGCGAGACGTAGAAGGTCCAGCCAAATCCGCGCGGGAGATGTCCATGCGAGTCCCGGTTTCATTTGGACGAGACAGGTACGAGTGAGCACGGAATTTGGCGACCTTCGAACCATCAGAGGTGCAATCTTCCACCCCTTTTTTCACCGCCTCAATTACCCGATGAGCCAGTCCAAGGTCTCTCATCAAACCCGCCCCGCCCCCACGTTTTTCGAGGCCGGGAGATGGGCACCCCATGTTAATATCAATCCCGTCAAAGCCCATCGGCGCTACAATTTTGGTTGCTTCATAAAAAGAATCCGGGTCGCTCCCAAATAGCTGGGCCACAATCGGGTGTTCACTCTTATCAAACTTCAGTTCATTCCAAATTTTATGGGTCTCTTCACCTCTTTTTTTAATTCTCCACAATCCCTCCACACTCACAAACTCCGTGTAAATCACGTCCGGCTGGCCATATTTTTTGGCCATAAACCGCATCGGGGCATCCGTCACCCCATCCATCGGCGACAAGCCAATAATAGGCTTATTGAGAGTATTCCAAAATGTTTTTTTCATAATCTGACTTACTGAAGCACGATAGTGCGAAATCCCGCCAATCGGCGGGGCAAAATCCCTTGTTCACCGTTATATTTTCTCATACATCACTTCGAGATCGCATCCAGTCTGCTCTCGTACTTCATCTCTCCCTTTTTGCTCAGGAAATACACCTTCGACCAGCCCATCTTAATTATTTGTTCATTCACCAACACTCCCTTTTTACAGCCAATCGGATTTCCCACCGGTGCGTCATTGTGCGAATTACTCGTTTTGATCATAAAGTCACTGGCCAAAAATTTTGGTGTGCTTTCACATCCTACCCACAGCCAAGCCAAATCCCGTCCATACCGATCTTGTTCATACCGGTCTTCTTCCAACCACACATTTCTATCACCCAATAATGCTTTTAAATATTCGGCCGACATCGAAGCGTCATCTTGGCCTCTTTCTGCCGTATTTATTCCCAAAAGTCTGACCGTCTTCCCGCCCTTAAAAACCACCGTATCCCCGTCCAAAATTCGCTCTACGTGATATGCTTTTTCCGATTGATTTACTTTAAAGCTCAAAGCCGCCAAAAGTACCATCAGAGAGCTCACCGCTCCCATGAGGATTTGCTTTTTACTCACCCTTTTCTTCTTCTTTTCTGCACTCACACTATCATTCTACCTTAGTCGAAAAGTCCCTTTATTACTTCCTCAAATGCCACTTGTTTACCCTCTTCATCTACCACCACAAAACTATACCCATTTTTATCCATTAATAGTTCGCAATTTTTCCCTTCCTGAAGTAAATATTGATTTAGTTTGTCTATCCATTGCACATCAAGAAATGGCATGCATAAATCTGCTCCTCCTTCATTGGTCTCCTTTACATCCAGCCAATGCCCCTCCGTTTCCATATCAGCCACTTCTCCCTCAACATTTTTTACATAGATTGCCAGTTCTCTTAGTCTTTCCATTTCTTGTGGGCGTTCATAAGTGTAATCTCAGGAAGTCTTAAGTCGTTAGTGGGCGCTCATGGGGTCGAACCATGCACCTCGGTCTTATCAGGACCGCGCTCTAACCAGATGAGCTAAGCGCCCACTAACGACTCAATTTCAATTTATACATTATATTTCGGTCTTATAACCAGACGATAATGACGAAGTAATTATCGGCACCAGTTATAACAGGAAGCGCAGGACACCATTTCGATAATGAATATTATCGAAAGACGAACGAGCAAGCTGTTATCAGGACCGCCCCCGCCATGGCGGGATAAGCGCCCAAGTAACAGTGCATATTTTATCATAAATACTCCTCGGTAAGCACAAAAAGACCGGGTTCCCCCGGTCAAATACTTATTTTCCCCATTTCCTGGCTAACCATACGATGACCGTAATGATCAAGGCCACTACTGCCACACAAGCCAAGATTGACAAAACAGCCGTCAGCGTAAATCCCAATACTAATGAGCTAATTACCCAAAACAGCAAATAAATGAATGTCACTACCGCCACCAGTAACAAAATCACGAAGACAAACGCCCATCCCGATACCTTCAAAAAATTCATTGTGCCTCCCTTTTTTAAAGTTCCCCGCTATTCTAACTTCACCCACACCTAAAGTCAACAAAAAACCCGCCCGAAAGCGAGTTTTTATACTATTCTTATCATTTCAAAAGCGGCAAAGAGTCGAGGTTGAATATATTTAGACACTCTTCAACCGATAGTGTGGCGATATTTATCATCGGACTCGTGAAGTCCTTAACTCCTAGAAAGGAGGTGATCCATCCGCACCTTCCAGTACGGATACCTTGTTCATATTGTTCCAACGTATTTCTACGGGTATGGACTATATCTTCATCCACAAATATTTGGCTTTATCAGGATGCTTCGAGCCGATTTTCTGCACAAAATCTACATAAGACCTTGCTTTTACAAAAAACCTCCAATAATTAGGGTCAATTCTGTAACTCGGATTATGAATTACTCCACAATCTATGTTCATCTCCATCAAATAATTTCTTACTTGTTGTAGATCAGAAAAATCCTTTTGGGCAAAGTAGATATAAAATCTAACTTTGCTACTCTTTGCGACTCCTCCGTCGGTATCAAAATAACCTTGTATATAGTCTATTTTGTCTCTTTTGGAAACAATCTCAAAATCTTTAAGAAAAGATTTTGAAAACTCAACAATATATACATTTCGATTACTTCCTTCTTTATAAGTCCAGGCGTTTCCACCCAAACTTCTAATTCCACTAGCCACCATTTCCACAAACTCCGAGGATTTCTGAGAAACCCTAAAAGTCGTGTGTCTTTCGGTAGCATCATGAAGGATACCAACTATATATGCCTTTGATATTTGCGGCGCTCGCGTGTAGTCTCTACGGAGTCCCTTCGCCGATGTCTCGGAAATGGGTTCCCTCGGTATTGCCATATATTCACTATACCCGAAAGTATACCGAATAGTTAGGGTTCACCGATACAGCGAGATTTTTCGCAGAAATTGCTCTCTGCGGTCGCAACATTTATACGACTTAGCCCCCATCGCCAGTCTTACCTTAGGAGGCCCGATCCTTGCGGTTGCGGGTACCTACTTCGGGCACTACTGACTTTGTTGACTTGACGGGCAGTGTGTACAAGAAACGAGAACGTATTCACCGCGGTGTTGCTGATCCGCGATTACTATCAACTCCCTTTCATGCAGGCGAATTGCAGCCTGCAATCCAAACTGAGGATGGGTTTATAAGGATTAGCTCCGGCTCGCGCCTTGGCATCCCGTTGTCCCATCCATTACGCCATGTGTGTAGCCCTAGATATAAGCGCCATGCTGATTTGACGTCATCCCCTCCTTCCTCCTTGGAAAAATCCAAGGCAGTCTGCTATGGATATTTAACATAGCACAGGGGTTGCGTTCGTTACGGCACTTAAGCCGACGCCTCACGACACGAACTGACGACAACCATGCAGCAGCTGTGTAACACCCTCGAAGGAGTCCCGCTTTCACGGGATTTGCAGTTACATGTCAAATCTAGGTAAGGTTCAAGGTTTCGTATCCAATTAAACCACATGGCACGCTGATTGTGCGTTTCCCCGTCAATTCCTTTGAGTTTTAACCTTGCGGTCGTACTCCCCAGGCGGAACACTTAACGCGTTAGCTTTCACCACTCCCCTTGCGGGAAATAGCTAGTGTTCATAGTTTACGGCTAGGACTACAGGGGTCTCTACATAACTGTTACTTCTTCCACAAATTGTAGAATACTAACCTCGATTTTCATCAAGGCGGCTAATCATTTCTGATTAACTCTGTACGTTACCGCACAGATCGGACTGTATCATGCTCCGATTTTCATCGGAGTCCGGCGTACAGTCTCTACGGGGTTTTTCCCTATATGGAATAAATTTATATTCGAACTCAGGCAAGATATACTCGCCCAACTTACTTTTTAATTCGTGCAAAGTTCTAAAGGGGAAATAAATAATATATTTTCCTTTATTCATTCGCTTCGAAGTCTGAATCCCAATGTTTTCCTTAATTGCTTTGATAAGAATACTTACCTCCGCCTCAGAAAAACTATGAGTTTGGATTGATAAACCAGCATATTCTGCCGATCCATCATCCATAATCCAGACAGCCAGTCCCAAAGGATCAATTAATTTTGTTACCGCATTGGTAACAACTTTCTTGCTGTTTTTATAAAACAACTGATAATAATGGGTGAAAATAGGATGAGTTAAAGTCACAAACTCGGCAAAGTTGTAGTCTTTTATGCCGACCTTCTGAGAAAACTTTCTTACTTTCATTGAGATAATAGGTTCAAAAATACGCCATTTGTAATTTACCAAACTTAGCTGTTTAAGGCTATGTTTGATATGCAAACGACAATTCTTTCCCCTGAATCTTAAACCACCATCACCTAACATTGTTCCAATCAAAACGCTCCTTTGAGTTTTAGTTAAACAAAATTCATTCTTCTTATAGTTAAAAACTTCCCTCGGTGTTTTCCTCACTTATTCAGTATACCCGAAGGTAAACCGAAACCACAAGGACTTTCACCGATATAGCCGATTCTTTAATTACGCATTACTACGTAATGGGACTAGTCAAAATCCCTTTCGCTCCCCTAGCTTTCGTTCATCAGCGTCTGGAATGTTCTAGTTACCTGCCTTCGCTTTTGGTATTCTTCTTGATATCAACGGATTTCACTCCTCCACCAAGAATTCTAGTAACCCCGAACATCCACAAGTCTGCCAGTTTAGCGAGCATCTCTAGGGTTGAGCCCCAGGATTTAACCCGCTACTTAACAGACCGCCTACGATACTCTTTACGCCCAATAAATCCGGATAATGCTTGTACTCTACGTATTACCGAGGCTTCTGGCACGTAGTTAGCAAGTACTTTCTAATAGGGTACCATCAAAATTTTTTCCCCTATCACAGTAGTTTACGACCCGAGGGCCTTCATCCTACACGCAGTGTCACTGCATCAGACTTTCGTCCATTGTGCAAAATTCCCAGTTGCTGCCACCCGTAGGTGTATGTTCCGTGTCTAAGTAACATTGTGGGGGGCCGTGCTCTCACACCCCCTAGCCGTCATCGCCTTGGTGAGCCATTACCTCACCAACTAGCTGATAGCAAACAGGCCCATCTATCGTCGGCCGGTTAAGGCCTTTCATCTTACGATCTTATGCGGTATTATCTCGCCTTTCGGCGAGCTATTCCCCAACAAAAGGTAGGTTCCTGTCGATCCTCACCCGTCTGCCACTGGTTTGGCCTTGCGGCCTCGCCCGTTCGACTTGCATGCTTAAGGTACACTGCCAGCATTCATCCTGAACCAGGATCAAATTCTCAATTAAAATTGAATTTTAAACGTCACTCTCTGCCACTTTTCAAATGACAAAAAAATAGTATCAATTATGCACCCAGTGCATAATTGGCTGCTTCACTTGTTAAAGAGCTCCGCTATTGTAACAATCATACCTACGTTTGGCAAGTAGAAAAAACAACTCCCCAAAGAGGAAATTTATACCTCGCGAACACAGCTATTCTACCACAAAATTCCCTTTTCCGTCATTGCGATCCCGCCATAGGCGGGGGTGGCAATCTCACTCCACACTTGACTTCCAATCTCAAATGTGATATTATATAGGTTATAGTTTCGCAATCTTAACATTCTATTCACATTCGATTTCTCAGGAGGGAATCATGGCTAAACAGTATGAATACCTATTGGTTTTGACTTTACAGACTTCATCGATCAATCAGAACCACAAGATTCACCCCATTCTCAATCACAAAATCACACCTAATGATATTGCCGTGATCGAGAATAAATACTCCTCTCAGGGTATCCCTTGGAAGGTCACTTTCTTCAACGAGCCAATCGTCACCGGCGACTTCACCTACGACGTCAGATATGAAAAAAGATTTAAAAACTTGTTTTGTCAAGAAAGAATGACGATCGTTCTGGATCACAAAATTATCGCTTCGGCAATTGACGCCGAATATGATTATTTCAGATTGATTATCAGTCAAAGAATAGATCATCACTTTGAAATCGTTGTTCTTTCGTTCCAAGAAATCCCCGACGAATAAACAGCACCATCAAGGAGGCCACCGGGCCTCCTTTTCTATGTTTATTCGTCATTGGGTATAATCATTGCGATCCCGCCATCGGTGGGGGGGGTGGCAATCCCCGCTTTCCTTGACTTTTCCGCCCAACAATATTATTATGTGGGCCATAGTTCGCAATCTTAAAATTCAGATATAATTTTCCAAGGAGAATTTATGGGAAAAAGATATGAATATTACGTTGTTTTAAGTGGTGAAGGAAACGCAAGTGGATCATTTACAACACGCTCGCTTCACCCTTTCTTTAACCACGAGTTGTCATACGCCGACATTGTGAAAATGCGGGAATATATTTCCAAGGAATATCCATACTACCATTGGGAGGTCTCCTTCATTCGTGATCTTTCTATCATGACATCAAGATTCTTTTATGTCGTCGAGTTCATAAAATGGGGTCACAATACAGGACCAATTAAAAGTTACAAATCTCTATCACTCGATCACGAAATTACAGAAAGCAGTGAGAAAGTGGATCTCGAAATGTTTCAGGAATTCCTGCACACCGATTCCAATTTCGAATACAAGTTCGACATCAAATCCTACAAATTGGTCGTACAGTAATCACATCCCAGGAGGCCTATCGGCCTCCTTTTTTGTATCTATCCATCATTGCGAATCTCGTACTCGAACTGTGGTTATTATCCTCGGTAATCCGGGGACAATCCAGTTCCCTCTCACCGTCATCACGAGGTGTGTATTCACGACGCGGTGATCTCACACTGCCCGTCATTGCGAGAAGGTATTCCGACGCGGCAATCTATATAAATCATTCCACTTCCTTGACTTTTCCACCGATTCTGATATCATATAGGCCACAGTTCGCAAACTTAACAATTTATTCACATTCGATTTCTCAGGAGGAAATCATGCCCAAAAAATACGAGTTTTTCTTTACATTCTCCACACAATCTTTTAACCATTCTGGAATATCAAGCGAGTTTTTTACATTAGGACACAAAGAACTCACCGCTCAAGATCTATTCGATGTCTCATGCAAATTTCGGGAGGAACATGGGTGTAGTGCTAACGTTATTTCTTTCGTTCTCAACAAAGTCACCGGCGACTTCACCTACAATGTCATTTATCAAAAAAAGGAATTCGGGCAGTGGATCACATATTCACAGTTTTATATTCAAGATCATAAATATATTTCATCTACAGCAAAAAGTGACTTCCGAGAATTTATCCGGTTTCTTTACCCCAGCAATAGCGTCATAGCCCCTAAAGAATGGGATAGTGAGAACACCAAAGTTCTTTCCTTCCAAGAAGTCCCCGAAGAATAATTTCACTAAGGAGGCCACCGAGGCCTCCTTTTCTGTACTCAGTCACTTATGGCGGATTTTTTCCCAAAATAAAGGCCTTGCTAAATTTAGCAAGGCCTTAAAACACGGTCAGTTACCAACCAAGAATAGGTTCACCATAATACCGCATCCGGTCATAATCATCTTCCCTCGGTTCGGCTTCAATTTTCAAAACTGGATTTGGTCGCTCCGCCACAGTTCCCCGTGGAGTATTCATCCCGGCTCTGAAATCCCGACGGCCTTTAGCAGCAATCTTCCATTCAGTTTCGTCTGTATCGTGGGGTCGGTGGTCATCACGGGACGCATGAATTGGACGGCGATTACCCCGACGGAAATACTTTTTTGCCGCTTTGACCTTTTCAATGTCGAGATCGGTTTCAACAACATCAGAAGGCAAGATAACAATATTCAAGGTTTTTATCCTCCATTAAAATAATGTACGATAGACATTATACAATATATATAGGCCAAAGTCAAGTTTTGTTATCCTTTCCCCTACATTTGACTCAAACAGTATTTTAAGCTACAATTCCCCCCAGAAGTCTCACCTTAACATTCAAAAGGAGTTTACTCATGTCCGAAATCATTTCCACCGGTATCGTTTGTCCCAGTTGCGGTCGCAAGGGCGCTACTATTGAGAGAATCTTCTCTGAAGGGGCATTTAAGGTCATCTTCAAACATCACTATTGTGGCTACAATCGTCCTTTCATTGATTATATTAAAGATCGTTTGTCCCCCTCAAATGGAGACACCATTGTCAACAGAGGCGGCATTTTAAACCGGAAACTCTTAGTTACCAGCCCCCACCCAGACACTAGTTTCGATATAAACAGTCTGTTACATACCACCAATGGTTATTTTCAAAAAATTCACTTTACTCTTACCGGTCTACTCCATGAAAGAAACTGTCCCCTCTGCCGCAACCATTCCTTTGGTACCCAAAAAAACAAGGTCGTTTGTACTAATGGGGATTTTGAAATTCCCGCTTTTCTTTTCTTCCAATCTTTTATTATGGATCCTTTCAAGATCGAAGAAAAGAAAAACACACTGGAACACACTTTTGAAATCAAATGCGACAACCCAAGCGACTTATATATCCACCACTATCTCCATTTAACTGAAATTGTCTACCGTTACGATCTGGATAGTAATCACAATATTCTTATTTTTGATCCCCCCGTTAACCGTAGTGATCAATACCGCGAACTCCTCAAACAAGTTGAAGAAATTACCCACCCCTTCTTCAAAGTCATCGAAAAAATCCATCCCAAAAACTAAAATACACCCCGCTTCGGCGGGGTTTTTTGTAGCCTTTTTCATCTTTAACTATAGTTGGGGTGTAAAAAAAGCCCCTTTACAAAAGGGGCGAAGATCATTATTTTTTTGCTTGTGCCGAAGCAACAAAGTTAACTTCAACGACAGGGTATGACTTACCGTCAACAATATAGTGGCAACCAATTACTCCCTGGATCGCCGATGGGTTCACGTTTTGGATATATCCTAGGGCAATCATGTCGGTATTACAGGTTGAAAAATCAATGGAAGCGGTTCTTGCGTCAAATTTACCAAAGAATCTATCCATAACTTTATCACCTGTAAATTTACAATCTGCATCTATAACATCCGGTGCCAGCACTTCCATTAAAACAGTGTTGTCCGCCCTTATCGTCACGGTAACTTTACCTTGAGATTCACAGGGAGTACCGGAGGATATCGTTCTGGTAACTGTCGCGTTATCCGCCACGAATATGGCCGGAAATGACAAACTCACGGGTGTCTTAGTAGGGGCTTGTGACATATCTTGTTCGTCAAGTTTGCTGCACGAGCATAAAACTATCGAAACCAAAAGCAGAACAAAAATCAAAAATCCAACCAACTTTTTCATTTTTCCTCCTTGTGTGAGAATTAATGCTTTGTTTCTTAAAGAACTGTGCCCAGATTATATACAGTAACTATTCTTTATTCAACTAAGGCTTTTCTTCATCATTCCTCTCGCCGCCATTATCCCCGTCGCCGCCGCCCCCGTAATCGACCCGGAAATTCCCGCCGCGTCCCCGGCTGCATATACATTCTTTACCGTCGTCTCCATATTTTTCGTCAGGGCTACCTTTGATGATCGCAGCTTCACTTCCGGCGCGTAAAGCAATGTCGATCCCGAATTTATCCCCGGCATCACCGTATCCAGTTTCTCCAATCCTTCCAAGATATTCACCACAATTCTATGCGGCAATGCCATCGAAATGTCTCCCGGCGTCACGTCTTTTAATGAAGGGTGCACCATCGACTTGGTCAAGCGGCTCCAAGTGCTTCTTCTGCCTCTTTGCAAATCCTTTAGTCTTTGCAATATTGGTTTACCACCCCCGATGGTCGTTGCCAGTTTGGCGATCGACTCGGCATAATCAATCGAGTTTTCCACCGGTTCAGTCAAGTGCACTTCACACAAAAACGCAAAGTTGGAGTTAAGTGATTTATGGTCCGACAACGAATGTCCATTCACGCAGATATATTCCGGATACGTTTCCACAGCTACGAGGCCGTTTGGGCATGAGCAAAACGTTCTCATCACATCGTCAAATGTCTTCGTCCGCACTTTCAACACCACTTCATACAAAGCCTCCGCATATTTTTTCATAATTGATCGAGGGAACTCCACCCGTACCCCGATCTCCACCATGTCGTATTGATACTTAATACCATATTTTGTCCCCAGTTTTTGCAACCACGCCGCGTTCACCCTCCCCGGCACCAATAAAACCTTTCCCCCCAGATATTTTTGTTTCTTTTTATCTACAATCCCTTTCACTTCCCCTTTTTCCATGATCAAATCCTCTATCTCCGTTTTACAAAACAAATTCACCCCCTTATCCAGCAAATATTTCTGCAACCTCGCCACCACTTCCTTTAACTTGTCTGTGCCCACATGTTGGGTTCGGCGCACCACCAGTTCCACGTCATTCCTCTCCGCTTCCGCCACCATCGCGTCCACCTCTTCCACATTTTTGGGGAAATACTCCGAATCCACCCCCAAACCCTTAAAGGTTTTTTCTACTTCATCCAAAATCTTTTGATAATCATCAGGATCAATTAGATGAAATGCCCTTTCGTGCGATAACTTGGGTGTGTAATGTAGCTTGCCATCGGAATATGTTCCCGCCCCTCCAAACCCCGTCATCACCTCACTCTTTTTCCTATCTTCCAATCTCGACCCCATATCAAACAAAGCAATCGTCTCTCCGGGTACTTTTTTCTTCAGCAGTTCCAAACAGGCGAACATTCCTGCCGGCCCGGCCCCCACAATTAGGTAATCAAACTTTTTTAGTTTCACATTTCACTATAGCAAATCTACGCGATTACTCCACCACCCAGACACTCCCCATCATGGCCATAAAACACGGCACTCTGTCCGCTGGCAATGCCTCTAATTTCTTTATCCAAAACAATCATTAGTCCTTCTTTTGTCTCCATTCCCCGAGCCCCGATTAGTTCTCCTCCATGTCTAATTCTTACCAGCAGATCATCCAAATTCCACTTTGTTTTTGAGATTTTATTTATTTCACTCATCTCAAACTGATCTCCTCCAGCTTCACCCTCTTCAGCCACGGTCAAAATATTGGTCTTGGCATTCTTGGCCACCACATAAAACACCGGCGTCACTCCATTACCCGCAAATTTTCTTTGAGCCGCTGGTGTTATCTCCCAGCTACCCCTCTGGCCAATGGTATAAAACCACACGCCATCATGTTTGCCGATTTCCTCTCCGTGGATGTCAAGCACCTTTCCTGGATTTTCTTTTAATCTTCTGGCCAAAAACTCTCTGGCTTCCACATTTCCCACAAAACAAATTCCCTGCGAATCTTTTCTTTTGGCCACACTCAAACCAGCTTTTTCTGCTCTTTCTCTCACTTCATTTTTTGGTAACTCTCCCAAAGGGAATAGCACATGACCGAGCTCTTTTTGTGTCAATTTCCACAGAAAATACGTCTGATCCTTATGTTTATCTGCCGGAATGTATAGCTTTGTCTCTAGAGGTGCAGGCGTGATGCAAACTCCGCACGGAAGATGCCCCTCTGTACTCGGAGAGCGAGTGAGTACGGCAGTTTGCGCACGCCGAACCATAGACAAAGCTTCACCAACTACTTTCGCATAATGCCCCGTCGCAATATAGTCAAATCCATTCTCGAGTGCCCACTGCAAAAACAAGCCAAATTTAATTTCGCTGTTGCACATCACGTCCGGATTAGGCGTTCGGCCCGCCTCATATTCATCGTAAAAATACTTAATGACTTTTTGGTTGTATTCTTCCGAAAAATCCAATACTTTAAAGGGGATTTCCAACTCCAGTGCCGTTTTTAGAGCAAAGCTTCTATCCTCATCGGCTCTGCAACCATTTTTTTTGATCCACTCTTCCCGAGATATACCATCTTTTTCGATCTCACTTTTTGGCGGCCAGCAATATAGGTGAACGGCTGTCACCTCATAACCCTGTTCTTTCAAGAGTAATGCCGCCACGGCCGAGTCCACACCACCGGATATTCCCACCGCTACTTTTTTCACAACCTATATTTTCTCACACCCTGGTCAAATGTTCCAAAATCACCCCTGTACCCCCCTTCGGTAAATGCCTAATCACGCCTTTTTCTCCCTCTTTGTTTTCATATCTTTCCAACCCGCTTGGAAGACTGTCCCCGGCGCGTTCATAGCCTCGCAACACCCTTTCCCTTAAATGTTTTAATGTCCCGGGTGTAGTTTGACGTCTCTTCGCCTCTTCCTCGTCATCTGCCGCCAGTATCCACATCAATTTACTCGTCACCGAGATCACCGCCTCAATTCGATACCAAACTTTCTTTTGCCAATCATTTTTCACACCAGCATCCAAGTTGAGATATTTTTCCAGAAACATTCTCACCTCTTCATGGCTAACCCCAGCATCCACACCGCCTCCGGGAGCGTCCAGCAACTCTACCACCACTCCCTCAACCAATTTATTGGCTCTTTCCAAACCCAATGCTTCCACCAATCCCTTTGCTTGTTCTTTCAAATTCGTTGACCCTTCGATCTTTGTCAAATCGGCACCGGTCCCTTCAACCAAGGCCCTTAATCGCACTCTGTCTTCCTCTGGCACAATCACCTCTTTTCCGGAAATAACCTTGCCCTCAATCACATCCCCTTCATACCAAAAACCTTCCTTCCTATGTTTTTTCGAATCTTCCTCAATATCCACCACAAATGGTGGTTTCTCCCCCGTTTCTTTTATCTCCGGTCCTTCTCCATATCTAAAAGGTTGTGGTGTTTCTTCCATAACTTATTCTAAACTACTTTATTAATTCCATATTGCTTTCACACAAAGAATAACCCGGTCTTTCCGTCAAACACTCTTCAAATTTACTTTTGGCCTTTTCGTTTTCACCGTTCCACAAGTAATACATCCCCCAGTTGTTCAACAGTTCCGGATATTTTGGATAAATGGCATCTGCTCTTTCCATATATTTCTCTCCATCCGGCAAATCTTTTTTCATCAAATACATTGCCGCCGCATTACTTTGCACCATCACGCTATCTGTCGCATAGGCTGCATCATGAACAAATAGTCTTTCCTGTGATAGCCAATCCAAATTTCTTATCATCGTCCTTCCCGCAAGAATAAAAACTACCATCAAGAATAAAACACTAAAGATTTGTGCAGGGGTGGCGACAAAACCGCACGGACCATGCACATGCGATCCCGCCAAAGGCGGGAGAGACAGTTGCGCGGAAGTACGGTTTTTGTGCACCCCGAACAAATAAAGCAGTGCTACCCCCATCATTACTAATCCCAGACTTGGCCAAAACCATAGTCTTTCACCAAAGATCGTTCCCACCGGAAAAAGAAAATTCCCGGTTACTAATATCGGTCCCCAAAAGAAAGCTTGTCCCAGTATCCACAGTTTGTTTTTTCTTAAACTCGTAAACAAACTCCCCAATGATCCCAACATCATCAATATTCCCAAAATAACTCGCCAATCAAACCAGCCGGTAGCCAACTTCAATTGATTAAAGGAGTAGTCATAAGACAAATGCCAAGGAAAAATTACTTTACCGATTCCCAAAGGCACCAATGCAAAGGCGTTCATTATTCGCTGTCCTGTTGATACAAACTTCAAGGGATTTTCCACTATTGTCGCGTTATTGGCCATTCCTCCACCGCCCAAAACCATCAGCCTCAAAAATAAATAACATCCCATTATTAATACATAGAAAAAGCACACCCCTATCTTTGTGTTTTTGTCTTCCTTCCCCATAACTATTAAATATCCCAGTATCGGTAGGCCCACAATCGCCGTTTCTTTGGAGAGCAAAGCCAGTAAAAACATAAACGCCGACAACTCCCACTTTTTCTTAAATTGGCCCAACATCGCCAGCAACAAAAAGCCCAAAGACAATATTTCCGCCCTTCCCACGATATTATTCACCGCTTCCGTATGTATCGGCAAAACTGTAAAAAATATTGCTCCCAAAAACGCCATTTTCCCCCATTTCCCGTCATTGCGACCCCGCCACAGGCGGAAGACGTGGCAATCCAGTTTCATCAAAACTGCAAACACCAGCCAGCAAATCGCCGCGTATAAAAGTACATTCACTAAATGAAAACCCCAAGCTTCCTTCCCTGTCACCAAGGCATTCAAATACAAACTAAAACTTGTCATGGGTCTGTAAATCCCTGCATTCCCGCCATCCATATAATAGTAAGGTCTGGTAAAGGTCGCCACCAAAGCGCTCATTTTCCCCATTTCCGGATCACTAGCGACTACTTTCAAATCATCCTGCACAAAGCCCCCGAAAACACTCACAAAATACAAAACAAATGCAAAAATAAAAATCACCCACCCCTTCTTCATTCCTCAATTGTAAAGCAATACCTCCCCACTATAATTATTTTTTCGTCTCTTTCTTTACCCAGAAATCGCTCTGTCCTTCTTTTTTATCTTTAAAGTCCCTCTCTTCTTTCTCTTTTACACTTTTTAGTTCTTGTGCTTCTGTCTTCTGAAATTGATTATGAAACTCCGGACTATAGACTGTATTTTTCTGTCGCATAAATCAATGGTAGCACAGTTCACTTCACTATCTCCCGCGCCACGTTTATCTCCGGATGAGCTTTTTCAAACCATTTGAATTGTGCCGTGCGATTCACTTCAAAAATCCTCCATCCCTGTAGTGTCTCATCCCAGGCCACGTCCAGTCCGGCAAAATCTGCCTGCAAAACTTCGGTAGCCTTGACCGCCAACACTTTTAGTTCGGTCATCTGCTCCTTGGTAAATTTGGGCTTCACCAGAGCCATCTCTGTTTGTATCTCTTCCGTCTGAAACTTGTCCTTTTGTCGATGTTTCATCATTCCCAAAACTTGTCCGTTAAGTACCAACACCCGATACCATCTCCGCACAGTCAATACCGGTTGCACCAACACATCTCCTTCGCTATATTTTTGCGACAAGCGAATCAATTTTCCCATCGTCTGTGCCAACTTCACATTCTTTCCATGGCTCCCAAAGCGAGCTTTAACCATCACCGGCCGGAAAGGCGTTTTTCTCTTGGCCACTACCTCCAGATATCGCTTCCACCCTCGCGCTCCATTAAATGAAGAAAAGGGGATCACACTCAAACCCGCCTGAGCCAACAGCACTCCTTGTTCCAATTTTCCCATTAAGGGATAAAGTTTAAAACTTTCTCCATTAATTACTCTCGGTTTGCTCTCTTTTAACTGTTCGATGTACTCCAAGATGACCGCTTTTACCCCCAACATCGACTCTCCACCTCTTTTGGTTGCTGCTCTGGGAATCACCAAATCATAGTCTTCCAATTTCTTGCCTGTCATCAAATCAATCACCGGTTTCCCGGAAGGGCTCACTCCCAGCCGTACGTGTTCATAGTTCACTTTGTCCACCTCATAACCCATGGCCACCGTCTCCTCTGCTAACCTTTTTGGCTCATATTCTCCTCTAAATCTGGTTAGTATTAATATTTTTTTCATAAAACAAATATGTAAATCGATAGATACTGTGTAGTAGTTTCAGCAAAACCGCACGGACCATGTACATGCGAAGCGAAAGCGGAGACAGTTACGCCGGAGTACGGTTTTTGCGAACTACGAACAGTTATTGAGATTTTCATCATTTTCCAAACTTATTAGTACAGTATTCCAAAATTTTTCTCGGTGCATTAATTTTTGTTCTTTTTTCAAATACTTTAAACTGTGGTGCTTCATTTACCTCAATAATGAAAACCTCACCTGTTTTTTTGCTGATAACCAAATCTGTCCCGGCTACTTCTACTTGAAGCACTTTGGCCGCCTCTTCTGCCGTCTTTGCCACCGCCTCCGGCACCTCTATCAACCCTACCGAGTTCCCCTGACTCTTATTCAAAATTAATTTTTCTTCCTTCACTTGTCTTTTAAATCCGCCAATACACTTGTAACCCACGGTCATCACCCGGTAATCCCCATCATTTTCGATATACTCTTGCACTAAAAATCCTCTTATCAAAGGTGTTTTTTCTCCCTTTTTGATCGCTTTTTCTTTTCTCTCTTCCAAAATATCTTTCAATTTACTTAGGTCATCAAGTTCGCGAATCCAAAAAGTCCCCATTCCATGTCGGCCACCTTGTGATAATTTTACGATCAGAGGAAATTCGGCTTCCTTCAAAAAATCTTCCAAATCACTCCACGTCTCAATATATTGCGATTCAGGATACTTTATTCCGGCTTCCATTAATTGCCAGGTCATCACACTTTTAAAGCGGCGTAACGGTCCTTCCGTCAAAAGGTATTCATCAACCACCGGAATATTGTGTTTCTTCGCATAAAGTTGCAACAGTTTACTCCACTCCAGTTCCGAACCCACAGATCGGAAATACCAGCCGTCAAAATCCTTCATATCCATATCCCCAAAAAGGATTTTTCCATCCACCATTTTTAATTGACGATACTTAATCAACACTAGCTCAACTCCCAAATTCTTGGCTTCCTCCACAAATCTCTGTTCACTTTCGTCGAACGTAATTCTATGTAGATAGGCTATGCGCATATGTTTATTTAACACTACTTTCTTCTAATAATTATTCCCGGGTCTACCACAAACTCCTTCAGATCCCGTCTCCCAATTAATAACTGTCTTCGTAGGTGCGAACGGTTGGTCAAACTGGCTCTCGTCCTAATCACTTTTCCCCGTAATCTAAAATTAATCGCGATCATCGTTCTCTCTTCAACTCCAAGTGAGTTCTTTACTTTTTTTGTCCACAATACATTCTCGGGCACCAAAAGCCCCAACTCCAAAGCTAAACTTTGGTCAATTGAAGTACTTCTGGCACCGGTATCAATCTTGCAAGGTACTTCTATCCATTTTTTCTTCCCGTTTTTAATTTTCACTTTTTCAAAAATTCCCAAAATTGGTTTATCTTCACCCAAGTTTGTCACCCTGCTGGCAAACTTACTCGCAAAAAGTGCCTTACCGATTTTTACCCCTTTTTCCGCTTCATCCACTTCCAGTCCCTCAACTCTTTGTAGTCTTCTTCGCAACCCCGCCATGTTGGCCAATTGAATCGATAGTCCGGGTTGATCGTTAAGTTCCAGTACCACCGGACCCTTTTCCTCATCAATTAACATATCCACCGACAGGTATGGCAGGTGCGACACTTTCTGTGTCTTTACCGCCATCAATAAAATCTTGTTCCAATCAGGAATAGCAATTCCATTTACCTTTTTATTGGTATCCGGAAAATATTTTATTTGTGTATTTTTATAGACACCGTAAGTCGTAATTCCCGTCGCCACATCAATACCCAAGCCAATCGCCCCCTGGTGCAAGTTTGCTTTACCGGCACTTTCTTCGGTCGGTAGGCGAAGCATCGCCATCACCGGAATCTTATTAAACACAATTACTCTCACGTCCGGCGCCCCACCTACCGCCAGCTTTTTAAACTTGGGATGAATCGTAATTCTTTCCTCAATCATGGCTTTATCCGGCAGATTATTATGTGAATATTTTCCCTCTACAATATCCACCGTGTGCAATATCAAATCATCCACACTTACTTTTTTCCCCTCCACCGTCCAAAACTTTCCTTCTTCCTTGGCCGGCTTCCTGATCAAAATGATTCCCTGTCCCCCAAAACCCTGAACCGGCTTAATGGCAAACCCTCCCGTCAATTTACTCCAGTCAAAATCTCTCACTTTATGACCGTCTTTAAGAACCCCCAAGAGTTTGGGATGCGCCACATGAGCCCGTGTCAACATTCTCTTGGTCAAGAGTTTATCGTCGGCCCTTTTTCTGGCTGACTTTTTGTTCAAAAGTAAATAGTCGGCCGACCGCGCATTGATACCCAAAATGTCGCCAAGTCTTGCCATATTTATTTCCCCAACAGCTTTCTAAATCTCCAAATTTCCAGCAGTCTCAAACCTTTATATTTTCCAATCAGTAAGTCCATCCCTAAAATTCCAATGACCGACAACTCAGGATGAAGCAATACCCAGGACTGTACCCATGGAGTGCTCATCACTTTATAGGCAATCAAAGCCAAAATTACTGTTTCGACCGTCATCCACATGGAAGTACTAAAACTCCTGGTGATTTGTGCTTCGATAAAAGTTTCTGCCAGAAGTACGAACAGCATAATCGGAAAAATACCCACACTCATCAGTCTTTCCAAACCAATCGTCGGCGACACCAAAAGCAAAAGAAGTACTGCCATCGATACTACCCAAATTAAAATCGCCAATTTTGGCAAATACGGTACCTTTACTTTTTTCAGTAACATTCTCCCCAAAGTCGCTACTCCTAAAATAAATAGCATCAGCGCCAATCCCACCAAGCCTCCGGTAGACAAAAAGGCCACCGACAGCAACGCCGGCGTAATCATGCCAAAGCCGGACACACCCAAAACCTGACGGGAAAAGGCCACCAAAGCCGCCACCAAAGGAAACAAAAATAGCAACACCAAAGTATTGGGTGATACCCCATCAGCCACCGCTTTGCGCATTGCCAACTTCAAAATATCTTTCCCCCACCAACCGGTCAATTTTTGCTCATTCATCAAATTCGTCAATCTATCTCCTTTTTCGCCAGGAATTGTTAAATCTACTGTTTTTGTTACTTTCACCTCCGCCGCAACGGAAGCCGTCGGAGTCACCGGCACCACAGAATCAGCCAGCACTTTTACCGGAACTAGGAAAAAGAAAAATATTGCCAGAATCATCAATACTTTTTTCATTGCCCGTATTTTATCATTAGTTGACTAATTCCTCCATTTTCTTTAATATGGTATTAGTCTATGAAATCAGGTAAAATCTCTCCCTTCCTCTGGGTCGCTCTTGGCGTCTCAGTCGGTCTCTTTGGCTTCTTCTTGATTCTTGCCAATCCCTTTGGCTGGAAGATGGTTCTTCCCACCTTTATTCCTCAGTCAAACTCCCCACAATCTGCCACAAACGATATTGGCCAGGCCCCCACTCCCTATCTTTTTCTTCCTCACGGCAAACAAACCTACAATGCTCGTGGAGGCTCCAACAAAGCTTCCGTCGCCTCTATCACCTACGACCCCCTCGACCCCGCAATCAATTCTTCCCAAACAATTACTGTCACCGTTGAAAGCACCGAGCCGGTCAAATCCGTCGATATCACGGTTAATACGGACAAACAAACCACGGTTCACTCCCTGTCTCTAACCTCCGGCACCACTACCGATGGAGTTTGGACCACCACTTTTACTGTCACCGATACCTACGCCAAAATTTACAATGTCTCTTTTGCCATTATTACCGAGTTGGGAAACAAAATCACCCAGCCTATGCTTTTAAGATAATTATGAAAAAAAATATTCTTCTCACCGCTCTATTAATCTTCCCTCTAATCTTCGCCTCCTCCGTCAAAGCCGATACTCCAACTCCCACACTCAGCCTCTCTAACCCTTACTGTGATTTCTCCGGCGGAGGTATACCCGGTCAGGCAACCGGCGATGTCACCATTACCAATCCCTGTGTCGTCTACGAAGATGTCAACGGTGTCGCCAATGGAAACCTTATCATCAATGGCGGTGCCATCACTCTTAACAGAACTCTTGGCTATTCTCAAACCAGTGATATCCAATTTCAAAATAACGGTATCATCTACATTAACACCGGCGGTTCCATCGTCCAAGGTACTCTGTGTGTTAAAGATGCCAACGGTGACCTCTACGCCGACACTACTCTCTTAAGAACCGATCCCAATGGCGTTGCCCTCTCCACCCCCATCACCCAAATTCAGCAGGAAATAGTAGATACAGTTGGTTGCCCTACCGGCTGGACTGATAGAGCCCTTATCCACAATCTTTCTCAAGTCGATGTTAATCCTTCTTCCACCAGCCTCGCTACCTCCGACCGAGAGCTTCTCCGTCTTGGCTTTACGGTTGCTAGTGTTAGAGATGTCCTTGCCGCCGCCGGTGATATCCAAATCATCGACAAAAATCTTCTTGTCTGCAATGGCATCTGTCCTACCACTTCTTTTGCCACTTCCAGCGGTAATCTTTACGTTTCTCAGCGTGTCGGCATTGGGACAACAAATCCAAACACTAAATTAGAAATAGCAAATTTATCACCTAGTTCGGGAATAAATGAAATGTTAAGACTTAGTAATAGCTATAATGCCGCGGGAATAAATGAACCCGCGTTACGATTTGATAATGGACTCGGTACACAAGGCTGGACAATTAGTGCACAAGTTGCAGGTGGTTCCTACTTTAGAGTCCAAGATGGCACAAATGAAAGATTAAGAATAAATAGCTCTGGCAACGTCGGGATTGGGACGACAAGTCCAGCAGAGCTTCTCAATCTTTCTGCAAGCGGACAAGATACAAATTTGCTTGTCGATGCTGCGAACCAGAGCACATATAGTCCAGTTTTGACTTTCCGCCGTCTAAGTACACAGGTTTGGAATGTAGGTATGGATGATACTGACAGCAATAAATTCAAAATCGCGGCAGGTGGAAGTTACAACAATATGGCCACAACAGCTGATGATTTTCTAACGATCACAGGGGGTGGCAACGTCGGCATCGGCATTACCAATCCTACCTACGCCCTCCAAGTTTCCGGCACTGTCTACGCCAGTGGTTCCAGCCGTGATTACAAAGAAAAAATCAAACCCTTGGAAGTTGATTCCAGCAAGATTTATAACCTCAAACCCGTCAGTTATGATTACAAAAATAATTACAAAGACATGGGTTACAACCTAGCCGGCGGCCGTCAATTTGGTCTCATTGCCGAAGATGTTTACCCGATCATTCCTGAATTAGTCATTTCTCTAGGAGATAAAAAAACTGCCAACATCGATTACTCCAAGCTCTCCGTTCTTTTACTCGATCAAATGCAAAAACAAAAAAAGGAGATCGATTCTCTTCAACAACAAGTCAACAGTCTCCAAAACGAAATTGATCTAATCCAAAAATCTCTGAAAACCTCACGATGATCAAAATGGCTAGGCAAATTCACCCACCCACGATCATTATTGCCCTTCTCTTGGGTCTTTTTCTCTTATTTCAATCAAATGGTACTGTCCTAGCCGACTCAGTTAGTTATCTCCCCATTTCCATCTGGGGCACCACTCTCTACACTCTCCCCTTCGCCGCTTGTACTGGTGGCACTGGTGGCACTGTCAACACTCTTCCCTGGACCGGCACATGTTGTGCTGCTGGCACCGGCGGCACTGTTACCACCTCCGGTAGTTACATTATCCACACTTTTTATAGTAGCGGCACTTTTACCATTTCCACCCCCAAAACCGTTGATGTCCTTGTTGTTGCCGGTGGCGGAGGGGGTGGTTCTGGAATCAACGGTAATGGCGGTGGCGGAGGGGGTGGTTTAATCTATAACACTTCGTTTAGTGTAGCTGCTGGAACATACTCTGTCACCATTGGTGCTGGAGGTGCAGCGAGTGGTGGTTCCGGCGGTAACTCTGTTTTTTCCTCCATTACTGCCAATGGAGGTGGTGCTGGCGGCAACGCCGGAACAAGTGGTTCAACAGGGGGGTCTGGCGGTGGTGGTGGTTGTAGATACGGAAGTGGGGCATCTGGCACAAGTGGCTATGTTGGTGGCGGCGGTGTATATGCTGGCGGCGGTGGCGGCGGCGGTGCTGGAGGAGCTGGTGGTGGCGCTAGTGGCAGTAGTGAAAACTATGGTGGAAATGGTGGAATCGGGATCAGTAATTCCATCAGTGGTTCAACCATTTACTATTCTGGTGGTGGCGCTGGGGGTGGTTCTAACTCCGGAGGTTGTGGTAGTGCTCAAGCTGGCGGAACTAACTGCGCAGCCAACGGTGCTGCCAATACTGGTGCTGGAGGAGGAGGAAACAACAGTGCCGGTTCCGCAGGTTCCGGTGGCTCCGGTATTGTCATCATCAAATATGCTAGTTGTCCCTAAAGAATCATCTTATGGAAAACCCTAAAAAAACCGATCTATCAAACATTATCATTATTGTTTTAATTATTTTTGTCATTTCTCTAGCCGGCTATCTTGGCAATTTGGTCATAAAAAATAAACTAATTTCTTTACCCAAGATCAGTCTCTTTTCAAAAAATTCAAATTCTCTGAATACCGACTCCATCTATTTATCCACCCCTGTGAAGATTCTTTATTCGGCTCAAATCACGACCGTTGGTTCCAAGTCTATTACTGTCTCAGTCACCCCGGTTGATCCTCCGACAGGAAACACCAAAACCTTCAATTACAAAATCAGCCTCACAGATACCACTGAGATTACCGAACCCAAAATCTATATTCCATACGTCTTCAAAAAAGTTGACACTACTTCTGTTTCCAACGTAACTCTCACCGTCGACAATCTCTCTGTTGGAGAATCTGTCGACATTACTCTTACCACCGATCTTCGTACTACCCAAAGCAACGCTCTTACAGCCAAAAGTATTTCCAAAATTGCGGCATCAAACATGCTCACCGGTAAAATTACTTCCATTGATAACGGGTCCATCAAAGTTGACGGCACTATCCGCTCAGTCAACTTTAACCCCGCCCCCAGTCTCGCCGCTGGTTCCTCTACAGAAAAAAGTTTTCTCATTAATTATTCTGATGACACCGAAATTATCACCAGCGATCAATCAGGCGTCCACAAAATCGCTTCAGCTGAGCTAGTTCCCGGTACCTTTGTTACAGTCTATGCTGACAAGCAAATCGTTGGTGATTCCTTAACAGCCGCTCTTATCTCTGCTTATAGCTTATCTGCCCAATAGCTTTTTAAACCGTACAAAAGAGGCGCCCTTGAGCTCCTCTTTCTTACATTTCGTTGCCTTTTACTTTAGCGCCGCCTCTACGTCAGCCTTCATATCAGTGAAACTATATGCCCCGGCAAAGTTTTTGGCATTAACATAAAATCCCGGTGTTCCCTGAACTCCAAGAGATTGAGCAATTTCCATGTCAGCACTCAACCGAGAGTCATATTTTCCACTATCCAAACAAGCTTTCATTTTGTCGGCCGGCACCGCGCTCTTCAAAAAGTTGGCTAGTATCTGGGATTTGCTCTTATCGTTTTGAATCGTATCGTTCATTAAAGCGTAACCATCGGCGCTGTAAAGCATGTCCTGGACTTGTTCGAACTTTCCGTAATCATTCGCACAATACAAAGCCTTAGCCCCCATCTCCCCGTTTCCATGGCCATTGCTATAAATCCAAATAAAGTCGGCTTGCCCTTGATCAACTAGCTTCATCATCTCTTCCATTGGTGCCACATAAGTTCCGCCATCCTTAACCAATTTAAATTGATCCGATGAAGAATTCAATTTACTATTTTGGCCCGAAGCGATACTACAATAAGGGCAACTTGGATCGGAAATCTCCACAAACGTCAACTTTTTATCGCCTTTACCAATTTTTACCAAATCCATATTAAACAAACCCTTTATGGTATCCATTGATATATTAGGAGTGGTATTTGTTGGCGTTCCGGTTGGGGATATGGTACCTCCGGCCACAGTTGCCTTTTGTGTCTGATCCACCTTAGCTGATAATCGGCCTACGAAGAAAGAGGCCACCACCAAAAGCACCACCAAAATCGGTGCGTAAAGAGAATTTTTATTTTTAAGCATAAACTATGTTATCACAAAGTTAATGGTCTTCCCTTGAATATAAATCACTTTGCAAGCTGTGCCGGATGTCAAATATTTTTTTATTTTTTCTTGTGCTTCGGCCGCTTTCTGCACTATTTCTTCCGTGGCATCTGGAGCCACCTCCACTACCCCTCTCAATTTCCCATTTATTTGCACCGAAAGTATTATTGTTTCACTCACTAAATATTTTTCTTCATACTTTGGCCAACCAGCCACGTGCACACTAAACTCTCCACCCAGCTTATTCCACAGTTCTTCGGTTACGAATGGTGCAAATGGAGCCAAAACTCTCACCAACACTGACAACTCTTCGTTTGCGATCTCTGTTTTACTCTTTGTTAGATCATTCACCGTCTCCATCATTTTGGCGATAGCTGTGTTATATTTAAAATCGGCGATGTCCGTCCCCACTCCTTTAACCAAACGATGAATCGTTCTCATTGCCTCCAAACTGGTCACCGGATACTTTCCCCTATTTTCTTCAATCAAACTGTAAAATCTCTCAATAAACCGACGTACCCCCACCAACGATCTTTCATTCCAAGCCATCGTTGCGTCAAAGGGCCCCATAAACATCATGTAGGTTCGGAGGACGTCCGCTCCATAAGTTTCCACCACTGCGTCCGGTGCAATGACATTCCCATGGCTCTTACTCATCCGGTTCCCATCCGGCCCCAAAATCACCCCATGAGATATTCTTTTATCGTACGGCTCAGGCACTTCCTTCGGTACCACTTCCAAATCCCAAAGGAATTGATAAATAAAACGGGAATATAGTAAATGCAAAGTTGTATGTTCGTCTCCTCCGATATAAACATCCACACTCATCCAATACTTCATTTTGTCCATGTCCGCGAGGACCTTATCGTTCTTATTGTCACAATAACGCAAGAAATACCAATCACTTCCCGCCCAGTTGGGCATGGTGTCGGTCTCTCTTTTGGCTTCTCCTCCGCACTTCGGGCAAACAGTCTTTACCCAGTCCGTCATGGCCGCCAAAGGCGACTCTCCTGTGTCCGTCGGCAAATACTTCTCCACCTCGGGCAAACGCACCGGCAGTTGTTTTTCAGGAACCGAAACCCAGCCACATTTAGGACAATTAATCATCGGAATTGGTTCGCCCCAATAATGTTGTCGACTAAACAACCAATCTCTTAAATGATAATTTACTGTCTTCTCCCCCACACCCTTTTCTACAATTTTTTCAATCATCTTTTCGTCAGGCATATATTCATGATTTATCTCCAAATTATATTTTTTTGCAAAGGCTTCATCGCGTTCATCATGGCTCGGTACAGCCATAATGGCGCCAGTTCCATAAGAAATTAGTACATAGTCAGCAATCCAAATTGGAATCTCTTTGCCGGTAATTGGATTAATAGCGAAAAGTCCCGAAAATACCCCCGTCTTCTCTTTGGAAAGCTCTGTTCTCTCCATCTCACTCTTTTTTTTAGTCTCAGCCACGTACTTACTCACTTCTGGTTTATCCAACACACTGTTTACCAATTTATATTCCGGTGCAATCACCATAAAAGTTACTCCTTCCAAAGTGTCTGGCCTGGTAGTAAATACTTCCAATTTTTCCTTACTATCCTTGATTCCGAACTTAATATTTGCTCCCACCTTTTTTCCAATCCAGTTTATTTGAGCCGCTTTTACTTTCTCAATGTAATTGGTCTGGTTCAAACCATCCAATAATCTTTCTGCATAATCGGTAATTCGTAGTATCCACTGGGAGATAGTCCTTCGTTCTGTTTGGGTTCCACAACGCTCGCATTTACCATCAATTACTTCTTCATTTGCCAAACCAATTTTATCTTTAGGACACCAATTGATCGCCATCTCCTCCTTATATGCCAAGCCTTTTTCAAAAAGTTTGACAAAAATCCACTGGGTCCACTTGTAGTAATCTGGATCCGTTGTGTTTACTTCACGTTCCCAATCAAAAGAAAAGCCCAATCTCTCCATCTGTCCTCTAATTCTTTCTGTTACCTGTTTCGTGGTGATATTGGGATTGATTCCTGTCTTAATGGCGTAATTTTCTGCCGGTAATCCAAAAGCATCATAACCCATGGGAAACATTACGTTCATCCCCGTCATTCGTAAATATCGGGCATAAACATCAGACCCCGTCATCGCAAACACGTGTCCTACATGCAAACCTTCTCCGGAAGGGTAGGGAAACTCTTGCAAAATATATTTTTTCGGTTTGTTCTCGAAATCTTTTCCATGATAACCGGCAAAACCATCATATTTCCCCATCCATTTTTTCTCGATCTCTTTAAAATCATAAGCCATATGCATATATTCTACCAGGCATGAAGGGCAAAGAGGTGATGCAAAAATCGCACGCAAGATGTACATGCGAAGCGTTAGCGAAGACAGTTACGATGAGTACGTTTTTTGCGCACCTCGAGCCCATATGCCGTCACTCTTAATCATCCACCCTCTCAATCAAAGCTCCCAGACTCGTATATGTCTCAAACACATTTGGGTAGCGTCGACGCAAAATATCTACCCCGTGAATTTCCGTGGTCACCGGATCACACAAAGCCGCAATAAAAATGGCTTTGCAAGCTTGAATCACGCTTGGTGACACGATTACCCCACCCTTAAATTTTACCGGGCCATTGATAATAATTCTTTCCGGATCAGACACAAAAATATCCGCTCCCATCGCGTTCAATTCACGCACAAAATCAAATCCCGATTCGTACATCCAGTTTTTCAAAAGTAATCGGCCTTTAGTTTTGCTGGCCAAAACGGCCATTACCGGTATTGCGTCCACCGGAAAACCAGGCCAAGGACGGGGATAAAGTTTAGGTAATCCCGGAGCCGCCATCGGCACCCCTGAATTTTCGATATCTATTTTTAGCTCTCCATTCCGGCTCACGATTAAATCCGGGCCATCTCTTTCGATCTTGATATTAAATATTTCAAACCAATTAATCATTCCATTTACCACGTCCCCGATATTGGCCCCTTTAATTCGCAAGTTTCCGTCAGTCACTGCCGCCGCCACAATTAGTCCGGCAATATCGACAAAGTCGGGACCGGGAACATACTCCGCCCCTGCCAGTTTTTTCTTTCCCTTAATCGTCAATTTGTTTGAGCCAATTCCACCTACTTTAGCTCCCATTTTCACCAACATTTCCAATAACTCAGTCACATGCGGTTCACAAGCCGCATCAGTAAGTACATAAGTGGCATTTGACCCTGCTGCCAACATTACCAGATTTTCGGTTCCTGTTACACTGGCCTCTATCTGCCAAATGTCATATTTTTTCTCTTGTTTTTCGGGACTTTTAAATCTCACAAATCCGTCTAAATATTCGAAGGTGACACCGGCTTTTTTGAACACATCCAGATGCGCGGCAATCGATCTCATGCCCAAAACACAACCACCGGGTAAGGGAATTTCAGCAATTCCAAAACGCGCCAATAGTGGCCCTGCAAACATGAGAGATGCTCGAAACTGCCCCCCCAAAGCGGCATCCACTTTATAGGAATTTACCTTTGCGCAGTTTATCTTTAATACGCCTTCCACACTTTGGTCTATTTCCGCCCCCAAGAGTTTTAAAATTTGTACAATCTTCACCACATCACTGGTATTGGGCACATTTTTATACATTATCGTTTCATCGGTCAAAATCGAGGCTGGTAACACCGCCACCAAGCTATTCTTATTCGGGATTGGCGTCACGGTACCTTCAAGTTTCCTTCCGCCGGTTATTCTCAAAACTCCATTCATATTCAAGCAACCAATTAATAATTGAAATCCCCTATCCGCATTATCTCATCTTCCAGTTCTATCCCCACACTTTCTCTAGCCCTCCTCACAATCTCATCTCGAATGGCCAAATAATCTTTTGCTGTGGCCTTCCCGGTGTTAATGATGAAATTATGATGATCCGCAATCGCTGCTCCTCCCACCTTATATCCAGTCATGTTCAAAATGTTCTCCACTATATACCCCACGGATGTCGTCGGATATCCCAAAATGGCTCTGTCTTCTTCACTGATATTTTTAAATACACAACCTGCCGAATTCATTGGTTGCACCATTTTTCTCTTTTTCCATTCCTCAGCCACTCTCCGGGCCCTTTCTGTATCTCCCAACTTCAGTACCAAAGTTACTTCCAAAATTATTTCTCCGGAATCATGAAAACGTGACTTGTCATATCCGGACTTTAGATTTTTCCCGGCTATTGTCTTTATTCCCCCATGCTTATCCAACACCACTACCTTCTTAACGATCTCGGCAAAAGTATGTGTTCCTCCGTGAATATTGTTGAATATTGCTCCTCCAATAGTCCCGGGAATCCTGGAGTACCATTGCAAACCGGTTATCCCTTGATCAAATAGCTGTGCCATCGCCACTTGCAAATTCACTCCACTATCCAAGACCACTTCCACATCCGGTTTATCGGTCTCCTTATAGTCCAGATCAGCAAAATCGTATTTCTTTGAGCCCTTATCAGAAGCCATCCATCGAGCTCCAACCACACCTCGCAAGATTGCATGAAACTTTCCTTCCTTGTGAATGGCTATTTCTTTACTTCTATTTTTGATAACCAAACCTCGCACTCCCAGGTCCGAAATTAAAATATTGCTACCGCCTCCAATCACGGTTACCGGTATATCAAACGACTTTGCCAAACGCACTGCCTTAACTAAGTCCCCTGAAGTTTCTGTGACATAAAATAAATCTGCCTTACCCCCGATTCCGAGAGTAGTGTGCGCCGATAGAGGTTCATTCCGTTTCACCTTCTCCGGCTCTAAACATTTGGTTAGGCTTTCTATATTACTCAAACACTTTCAATATACAATATTTTTCCTTAACAATTCCTGAACCTTTAGACTACTTCGCAACTCAAAAAATTCTGTTCCCTCAGTTCTTTTTCAATATTTTTCTTCCCCTGATAGTCGACCGTAATCAATACTCGAATCATGAATTTTTCGTTTTCGTCCACTTTCTCCACCTTGCTTCTCTGATCCCCTCTATTTCTGGCTATGATTCCGGCGATTTTTTCTGAAACTCCGATTCCGTTATTTCCCTCCACCATCACTGTTGTATACATCCCTCTGCCAATCTTCATTTCATCTAGTTTACGATTAATTATGTTCAAATCCAGTCCATAAGCCACTTTGTAATAGAGGTCTTCCACTCCATACCAGCACCCCATATCCACCAATAGTTTGTCCACGGTATCCTGATCTAGATCTTCGATCGATAATATCCCTCTTTCCCTTAGCACCCCTTCAACTAGTACTTTTCTCCCCCTGGCCACTTCCTCATCATGCTCCGCAATTTTCATCTGTTGTTCAATTATATTCATGGTCTCCTTGTTACAGAAAGAGAGCCAGTCCGGATTTGGTCTCGTCTGATGTTGTTCTGTAATCACTTTTACCACCGCTCCATTGGGTACCACTTTATCCAGACCCTCAACTACCCCGTTTATTTCTATTGCCACTGCCCGCAAACCTAACAGGGGGTTCAATTTGTATGCCACATCAATCCCCTTCGCCGGTAGTTCCATAAAAACCATTTCCTGTTTGGGTGTAAAAATCATTTTTCTCTTGTACTTGTCGGGATCATTCTTCAGTTCCTCTTGACTGATACTGGCCACTCCCCAGTTATTAAAGTTTTCCCTCTTCCTTGTTGTAAAAGCTACTTCTATATTTCCTTCTCTAACCTTATAAGTATCATGGAATGCACTGTAACCATTTGTTGCCGGTTCCACCAAATAGTCATCGCTTCGATTTTGCACCAAAAGATGTTTGAAATTATTTCTCACCACCCCCATCGCCAAGTAACACTTTGTCAGATCTTCCTCGTTTTCCACAATCACTCTAAAACTAACCACATCGGTGATATCCACAAATTCTTTCGGTCGGCTGTCCGCCCTCATCGCCGACTTCCTTTGCTTTTCTGATAGTTCCCAATAGCCACCAACCTCATGTTCCACCGTGGCTACTATTCCGGCATCCGCCAATACTTCTCGTAACTTTATCTCTGTCCCTTCTATAAAATCCTTATTTAATCTTGGGTCACAGTCAATTTTTTCCTTTACATATTTATATCTTTCAGGGTCGGTATAACGGAAAGAGACATCTGCTAAGGCGTTCTTCACCTGCCACAGTCCCAGAGACTCGGCCATTGGTACATATACTGCCAAAGTTTCTTTCGCTTTGGCCAGCTTCTTTTCCTCCGGGAAACCCTCCATCGTATTCATATTATGTAAACGATCGGCCAGCTTCACCATCGCCACCCCCGGTTCAATCAAAGTCTCCATTGCCACTTTTCGGAGGGTCTCAAAGTCGTTATCCTTGCCTGTTGGTGTCTTAAATTTACTTACCCCATCCACCAGATGAGCCACTCGCTCTCCAAACAACTCTCTAATTTGTTCCAGTGTAATCTTGTCCGGATGGTCTTCTACCGTGTCATGTAACAACCCTGCCACAATCAAATCTTCGTCCGCACCCCATTGCAAAAGAATATTTGCTACCGCGATACAATGGTTTACGTATGGTTCTCCTGTCGTTCTCCTAGTATCCTTACAGTGAATTTCCGTTGCAATCTCTAATGCTTGCAATACTCTTTCCGAAGCGTTCGCGCAAAATCTCTCTCTATTAATATCAAAGTCAACTCCCGGTCTCAAATTTTTTTCCCCTTCTGTCATCTTAGCGGTTTATTCTACACCCATAATGTTTCTTTGTCACTCCTCGCAGAAGCTATCCCGCTGTATAATAAATCCATCATGGAAAGAACATATATCAAAGACGTTAAAAGTCATCTCGGAAAAAAAGTTTCTCTTTCCGGTTTTGCCCAAACCATCAGGAAACAAGGAGGTATTATTTTCCTCATTCTTCGTGATATCACCGGCACAGTCCAAACATTGGTTATCAAGTCCAATACTGCTACCTTTAATGTTATTCAAGATCTTTCGATCGAATCAGTCATCACTATTACTGGCGAAGCCAAAGAAAATTCTCAAGCTCCTGATGGTATCGAAGTTCTCATCGACACTATTGAAATTCTTTCCAAAGCCGCTCCAGAGCTCCCCATTCCCGTCGATGAAAAGGGTGAGTCGATAACTAATCTCGATACCCGTCTTGACTGGCGTTATCTAGATCTTAGAAAGCCCAAAAATGCTCTCATTTTCAAAGTTTGGACTACCCTAGAACAAGCCTTTAGAGAACATTGTATTTCTCGTAATTTCATTGAAATTCATTCCCCAAAAACCGTCGTTACCTCGACAGAATCTGGTTCGGAGCTCTTTAAAATTGACTATTTCAAACAAACTGCCTATCTCGCTCAATCTCCCCAACTCTACAAACAAATGGCCATGGCCGCAGGATTTGAAAGAGTCTTCGAAGTCGGCCCGGTCTTCAGAGCCAACCCCTCATTTACTTCTCGTCACGACACTGAATTCACCATGTACGATATTGAAATGTCTTTCATTTCTTCGCATCACGATCTTATGGATGAAGAGGAACAAATGATGATCGACATTTTTACTGCCATCAAGGAAAAACACGCCCCAGAAATTAAAGCCACTTTTGATCAAGACATCGAGATCCCTGCCAAACCCTTCCCTCGAATTTCTTTCAGAGAAGCCAAAAAAATCCTCGCTGATCAAAAAATCCCCACTGAGAAAAAAGATGACCTTAGTCCGGAAGAAGAAAGAGCCATTTGTGAATACTTCAAGGAGAAAGAGGGGCATGATTTCGTCTTTGTCTATGAATATCCTACTTCCACTAGAGCTTTTTACAGTATGCGAGACGAAAAAGATCCTACCATTACTAAAAGTTTTGACCTCCTTTATAAGGGGCTTGAAATCACTAGCGGTGCCCAGCGCGAACATCGCTACGAAGTTCTCAAAAATCAGATTCAAGAAAAGGGCTTTAAACTTGAACCTTTCGAGAGTTATCTCAACTTTTTTAAATATGGCTGTCCTCCCCACGGTGGTTTCGCTCCCGGTCCAAGCAGACTTCTGATGAAAATTGTCGGGCTCAACAATGTCCGCGAAGTCACTTATATTTACCGTGGTGTTAAAAGACTCACTCCCTAAACAAAATGACCAACCCCAAAGACAACACTCTCGACAAAGTTATTTCTCTCTCCAAACGCCGCGGTTTCATCTACCCCGGTTCTGAGATTTACGGCGGTCTGGCCAACACCTACGACTTCGGTCCTTTGGGCACCGAACTCAAACGCAATCTCATGAACTACTGGTGGAGAACCTTTGTTACTTCACGCTCCGATATGTTCGGACTCGACACCTCTGTCATCATGAGCCCTAAGGTCTGGGAAGCCTCCGGTCACACGAAGAACTTCACCAACGTCATGATCGACTGTCTTACCTGTCACTACCGCACTCGTGCCGATCAGCTGATCGAAGACGCCGCCGGCTTGGAAAATGTCGAAGGCAAACCCACCGCAGAGCTCGATCAAATAATTACCGACAAAGGCCTCAAATGTCCCAAATGTGGCAACAAAACCTGGACCAAGGTCAGAAACTTCAACCAGCTTTTTGAAACTCAGATCGGTATCATCACCGAAGGTAAAAACACTGCTTATCTTCGTGGAGAACTTGCCCAAGGCATGTTCGTCGATTTCAAACAAGTTCTCGACTCTCTTCATCCCAAACTGCCTTTTGGTTTAGCTCAGTCTGGCAAAGCCTTTAGAAATGAAATCACCATGGGCAAATTCACTTTCCGCACTCTCGAGTTTGATCTGGCCGAATTTGAATATTTTGTCAAACCCGCCGATTGGGAAAAATATTTTGAGGAATGGAAAAAAGCCATGTATGATTTTGCCATTTCTCTAGGTCTCCCCGCCATTAAACTGCGCTGGCGTTCACATACTAAAGAAGAATTGGCTCACTACAGCACTCGTACCGAAGATCTCGAATACGAATTTCCTTGGGGTTTCAAAGAAATGTGGGGGCTTGCCTGCCGCACCGATTTCGATCTCAAAAACCACATGGAAAAATCCGGAGTTGATCTTCGTTACACCGACCCTTACACTCAGGAAAAATTCCTTCCCTACGTCGTCGAACCCACTTTTGGTCTTTCCCGTCTCCTCACCATTATTCTCATGAACTCCTATTTTGAAGACACGGAAAAGCAACGCGTCGTCCTCAAACTTCCCGAAGTGCTAGCTCCTTATCAAGTGGCCGTTTTCCCTTTGGTAGGTAACAAAGAAGAGCTCAGCGCCAAAGCCAAAGAGGTCTTTAATGAATTAAAGAAGAGTATGAGTGCCACCCTTGACGAAAGAGGCAACATCGGCAAGCGCTACTTCACCCAAGATGAGATCGGTACCCCTTACTGTGTCACCGTCGACTACACTACCCTTGAAGACAACACCGTCACTGTTCGTGATCGTGATACCGCCACCCAAAAAAGAGTCAAAATAGAGAACCTTCTCTCTGTCTTAAAATAAATAACAAAAAAGTCCCGCCATGGCGGGACTCTTTTGTTTTCCTAAATTAAATTACTCAGCAACGGCAACCTTCACGTTCTTCGCAGCTGGTCCTTTTGGACCTTCTTCGATATCAAACGTCACTTTTGTACCCTCTTGAAGTTCTTCAAAAGAAATACCGCTTAAGTCATTAGAATGAAAAAATAAATCTTTTGTTTCTCCGTCACGAGCAATAAAGCCGAATCCTCTAGGTGTTTTTGTTTTTATCGTACCTGTCATAATATTTTTGCTTGAAGTTTAGTTAATGTCTAAATTTATCTCCTTGCCATGTGATTTTAGCATCTTCGGCACCAAAATATCCACATTGTGACTCTTGATATTGAAAGTCCCCCAACAAGGGGGGACTTTCGGTTGGGGTGGGAGACGGGACTCGAACCCGCGATCTCCTCCTCCACAGGGAGGCGCTTTAGCCAACTAAGCTACACCCACCATAATTTCCAACCTCTATATTTTACATCACCTGAGCACATACCCAAAGCACAATTAGCCTAGAACTTTTTTCCCTGCCATTTCAACATCCACCAATTCTTGCTCTCCTGTCTTCATGTTTTTCAAAGCCACTTTCTTTTTAGATACTTCATCTTCACCGATAATCGCCACATAAGGTACTCCAATTTTGTTGGCATACATCAATTTTTTCTTGAATTTATCATCTTCTGTATAAAGCTCCGTCGGCACCCCTAACTCTCTTAACTGCGCCGCCACTTCCAAAGCAAAAGGGGTCTCTACTTCCATCGGCACCACCAATACTTTTGCCGGCGTTGCTGTCGTTGCTTTTATCACTCCGGCATCCAATAGTTGCGAAAACAGTCTTGTCAATCCGATCGAGACACCTACTCCCGGAAATTTCTGATCGGTATAACTCTCCGCCAAGTTGTCATAGCGCCCTCCTCCACACACACTTCCCTTTACCCTATCGTCAAGAAGTTTTGTTTCATAAACTGTTCCGGTGTAATAAGACAAACCCCGGACAACCGAAAGATCGATCTGGATATTCTTCTCCGGCACTCCAAATTCTATTGCCTTTTTCACTACTTCCGTCAGTTCATTCACTCCGGTTTTGTACAACTCATTATCTATGTCCATTTTTTGCAAACTCTCCAAAATTTTTTCATTATTCCCGGTCATACAGACAAAATCCAAGATTCTGATAACATCCTCCATCTTTATTTCTAGATCAATGAGCATTTGTTTTACTGTCTCAGCTCCCACTTTTTCCAGTTTATCAATAATCCTCAAAGTCTCATCCCGTTTTTCGCTAATATTCCAACTTTCCAATAAACCACTAAGAATTCTTCTGTTACTGATTCTGATTAAAAAGTCCGCCAATTGTAATTTCTTAAAAACCCGATTGATCACGGCCGGCATTTCCGCGTCATTAACGATTGACAGAGAGCCATTGCCAATGATGTCGATGTCCGCCTGATAAAACTCACGGAAGCGACCTTTCTGTGGTCTCTCTCCCCGATAAGCTTTACCAATCTGGTATCTACGGAAGGGGAATGTCAAATTGTTACTATACATCGCCACATAACGAGCAAATGGTACTGTCAGATCAAAACGCAGTCCCAATTCATCATCACCCTTGGTAAATCGATAAATTTCTTTTTTGGTATCTTCGCCAATCTGGGCAAAAAGGACTTCGGCGTTCTCCACCAAAGGCGTATCCAAAGGTGCATAACCAAACTCCTCAAAAGTCTCGGCAATTGTCCTTACCATCTTATTGAAAAGGATTTGTTCCGCCGGCAGCAGTTCCATAAAACCTGCTTGTATTCTTGGTGTTACTTTAGCCATAGTTTATCTTACAATCTTTATATACTTTCTCTTACCCACTCTCAGTACTCCATCACCAACAGACAAATCAATCGCCCCCTTTTCTACCCTCACTTCATTTAAGTAAACTCCGCCTTGTTCAATCAATCTCTTGGCTTCTCCATTACTGGCCGCCATGCCCTGATCCACAATCATTTTTATCAAATCCTCAGTGTTCATCGTGCCTTTTTCCCATTTCACTTCCGGTGCATTTTCATCCACTTTCTTTTCCACCACTGTTTTCTGAAAAAACTCTTCCGCCGCTGTCACCTCCTCTTTGCCACACAATTCTTTCACAATGATTCTCCCCAGTTCTCTTTTAAGATTCATGGGGTTCTCGCCACTTTCCAGTCTCTTCTTAGCATCATCAATCACCGCCTGGTCCGCATTTGTCCCCATTATGTAATAGGTGATAATCATGTCGTCTTTCACCGACATCACTTTACCAAACACTTCTTCCGGTGCATCTTCCAGCCAAATAGCGTTCCCCCAAGTTTTGCTCATCTTACGACCGTCAGTTCCCGGTAAAAAGCCATTGGCCACAATACACGAGTCTTTACCCTTGAGATCCTTAATTAGCGTTCTCCCCGCTTGCATGTTGAAAGTTTGGTCAGTTCCTCCTAGTTGGATATCGGTGTCCAATGCCAGACTATCATAACCCTGCATAATCGGGTAAAGCATTTCCGGCAAACTCACACTCTTCCCCTCAGATAATCTCTTTTTAATTAATTCACGACTGATAAAGTCGTTCAAAGTAAAATGCGAAGTTAATTTTAGTACTCCCGCAAAATCCAACTTCGACAACCATTCACTATTGAAGCGCATTTCAATTTTAGAAAAATCCAAAAACTTTTTTGCTTGTCTTTTATACGTTTTCAGGTTTTCCTCTATCTGTTCTCGGGTTAGTAACGGTCTCTCCGTTTCCTTGTCGGAAGTGTCTCCGACAGTTGCCGTAAAATCCCCCACCAAAAGAGTCACATGATGTCCTAAATCAGCCAATATTTGCAGTTTTCGTAAACCAAAAGCATGACCAAGATGAATTTTCGTCGCTGTCGCATCAATGCCGAAATACACATTAAGCACCTTTCCCGAATCAAGCATTTTCTCAACTTCTGCTCGCCCCGGAATGATATTCTCAACGCCGCGCATCAAGAAACTCTCAATTAACTCTTGTCTTCTCGCTTCTTCCATGTGTCTATTTTACCTCAATATTTAGGTAGCTTTTCGCCATCAAAATTAGGTGTTCCCTTCGTTGATTATTTAAGTAATTCATCCATCCTATCAATGTATTTGTCTGGTTCTATATATGGTCCGGCATGTGGGCTTCCGGGTACCAAACTGACATCCAAATTCGGCTGTTTGATCCTTAACCTTACCAATTTTTTTTCATTAAACTCATCCGCCGCCTTAGTAACTTTGTCTTCAGTACCCGAAACCACCAGCATTCTCCCTTTGATTTTCAGACCTTCAGACAATCTCTCAAAAACTCCAATACAACACTTTTTACCAAGTTCCTGCCAAGTATCAAGCTTCAACCGCTTTTGTAAATCTTTTGTCTTGTCATCAACAAACACATATCCCGGCAAATCCTTAAAAGCAGACATCAACTTAATATTTTCATAAAGTAATCCTGCTTTAAACTCCAGATCATTCATTTGTTTTGATCCACCCGGATTAACTAAAATTAAATTATTCACTTGTCCCTTAAAATCCATTTCTTGGACAATGCCCCCACCAGCCGAGTAACCCAGCACATCTTTTTCACCTGGACATATTTTTTCCATCGCCGATTCAAAATATCTTGCGTGGGGACCAAAACCATTATTTTCTTTTACAGCCTTACAGAAATCTTCTGTCACCCTTCCACTTGGTGCATCCGGATATCCAATCGCAATTATTTTTCTATCGGGATATCTCTCGGCCAACCTCCTCACCAATGAATCTACACTTTCCATACCATTACTTGCCCCTGGAACTATCACCAATGGAGGTCTACTACCCTCAACATTTTCATTCAAAATTACATATTTTGCCTCAAGGTTACCCCACTTGGTGTCTACGGATATATCCTTTTGGTTTACAAAATCCTCTTCAATTTTTTTATGCTTCCAATATTCTTCTCGAAGGTTATGAATTTCTTCTGAACCATATCCCGTTATTTTCTTTGTTTGTTTCGCCTCCATTAACATCTTTGCTCTTTCAGACCTCATCGGCAAAGTCACTCTCTTTTCACTTATCTTTCGTGTAACTTGACCCAGCCAATACCACAGTTCACCAGCACTCTTTTCAATTACCGGTTCCGCAGAATATTTCTCTCCGCCAGTCATAACCGGCTTAATTTCCGGCTTGACTACTATTTTTGGCTCATGTCCTTCATTCCCGAATTCCATAAGTTGTCTATAATTTTTTTTCTTTATCCTCTTTTATAATTTTCTCCGCAAAATCAGCCACAGTCATTGATCCTAGATCTTTTTGTCCCCTTTGCCGTACCGATACTTGTTTTGCCTCGGCTTCTTTCTCACCAATAATGAGCATATATGGCACTTTCATCGCCTCGGCATTACGGATTTTCTTTCCCAGCGAGTCGGCATCGGTATTGAGTTCTACTCTAATTCCCTGTTTCTGTAGTTTTTCGGCCACTTCTTTTGAGTAATCCATCGTTTTCTCCGAAATGGGTAACACGGCCACCTGTACCGGTGAAATCCACAATGGGAAAGCTCCGGCAAACTGCTCGATCAAAATACCAATAAATCTTTCCAAAGAGCCATAAATCACCCGATGAATCACTACCGGTGTTTTTTCTTCACCTTTATCATTAATATATTTCAAAGCAAAATTACGCGGTAACTGGAAATCCAATTGAATCGTTCCTGTCTGCCACTGTCTTCCCAAACAATCATCCATCAGAATATCCAGTTTCGGTCCATAAAAAGCCCCTTCTCCTTGGCCAATGAAATAGTCAAATTTATTGTCGATTAAAATCTGTTCCAGCTCTTTTTCGGCTTTGTTCCACGTCTCAATATCTCCCATAAAATCATCGGGTCTGGTTCCCAAACGAATCTTAAATTTAATTCCAAAAATGGAATAGAAAAGATCGGCGATCTCCAAAATTCGCTTATACTCATCAGCTATTTGTTCCTCCATCACAAAAATATGTGCGTCATCCTGAGAAAATTTCTGCACTCGAAAAAGTCCCCCGAGTTCACCCGATTTTTCGTGACGATGCAAAGCGTCACAATCGGAATAACGCAAAGGCAAATCACGATAACTATGAATTCCTTGTTTGTAGATCGTCATCGCATTCGGACAGTTCATCGGTTTCAAACAATAAACTTCATCTTCACCCATATCGCAAATAAACATAAAGTCCTTATAGTGATCCCAATGTCCCGAAGTCTCATAAAGTTGTTTCTTGTTTAATTGTGGTGTAATTGTCTCCAGATAGCCCCTCTTGGTATGTTCCTCACGCCAAAACTTCAATAATTCATTCACAATGATCGTGCCTTTAGGCAGCCAATAGGGCATCCCGGGAGCAGTTTCGTCAAAAAAGAAAATTCCCAATTGCGGCCCCAACTTTCGATGATCTCTTTTTCTCGCTTCTTCCAACTGTGTCAGGTACTTATCCAGTTCCTCCTGAGTCTCAAACGCTGTCCCGTAAATTCTCGTCAGCATTTTATTTTTCTCATCACCATGCCAATAAGCACCGGCCACCGACAGCAGTTTAAAGGCTTTTACCTCGATAGTTCTTGCCACATGAGGCCCGGCACACACATCCACAAACGAGCCACCTTTACCGGGGTCCCCCGTCCAATAAACCGAAATCTCTTCTTTCAGATTTTCTGCCTTATCAATCCATTCTTGCTTATATGGATTATCGGCAAACATTTTTCTGGCTTCATCTGCAGTTACAATAAATTTTTCAAAAGGCATATTCAGCTGTACGATTTTCTTCATCTCCTTCTCGATCTTCGGGAAATCCGCTTCGGTTATTTTTAAGCTGTCAGTCGTGTCAAAGTCAAAATAAAACCCGGTCTCGATTGCCGGTCCCATGGCCTTGATAATTTGCCCAGGCCAAAGCTTCTCCATTGCCTGAGTCAGTATGTGTTCGGCGCTGTGTCTTAATGCATGCAGTTTGTTTTCTTCCATATTCTTTCGTCATTGCGAGGAGGTATTCCTCCGTGGCAATCTATATAAATAATTTATTAATAATAGAAATTAAAATCGTAAGGTGCAGAAGTGCTAGCAAATATCGCGCGGAAGATGCCCCTCCGTACTCGAAGAGCGAGTGAGCACGGCTATTTGTGCACTTCGAACCCAAGATTTTAATTTGCTACAAAAAAACTACCCTTCTTGCAAGACCCCGCCATGGCGGGGGGTTCCATCTTGCTTGCTAGGTAGCCTCTTAATTCAAAGCGTTGGTGCTTTCTCCCTGCTTCTCCCCGGTCGGTAATCGGCTCATCAAAGCAATTCACTTACAGTTAAAGTATACCACTCTGAGATTAGTCTTTCTTTATTCGCAGTGGCGGAAATAGTGTCCCCTCGCGAGCCGATACGTTTTCCAAAAACCAAAAGAGTCTCTCTGAAAACCCATATCCCGATGTTGGGGGCATACCATAAGAGAGCATATCCACAAAATCCATATCCATCATTTGGGCTTCTTCGTCCCCTGATTCACGGGCTTTTTGTTGTTCCTCAAATCTCTCTTTTTGATCCACCGGATCATTTAATTCCGAAAAACCATTACCCAATTCAGACCCACAGATGATCGGCTGAAAACGCTCAGTCAAACGCGGATCATCTAGCTTTGATTTAGCCAAAGGCGACACAAATTTCGGTACATTAACCAAAAACTTCGGTCCGCCGATCTCTTTGCGTACAATTTTCCAAAGATTATCGATCAGTCTCATCTTTGTTATCTCACCAGTCAGCTTAATTCCCGCCTCTTTGACCACCTTCTTCATTTCTTCCTCCGTTGCCGTAAACACGTCCAAACCCGTCTTTTCTTTGATCACACTTACATAATCAATTTCTTCCCATTCACCGGCCAAATCAAACTTATATCCTCTCGTCTCAAAAGCAGTTCTTCCATAAACTGTCTTTGCCAAATGGACATACAAATCATGGACTAATTGCATATTATCGTGGTAATCGGCGTAAGCCCAATACCACTCGCACTGGTAATACTCCGGTAAATGTTCATCGTCCATGCCTTCATTACGGAAATTTGGCCCCAAGGTAAACACTTTTTCAAATCCGGCGCCAATCAGTCTCTTCTGGTAAAGCTCTGTAGAAATTCTTAGGAAAAAATCCTGATCAATCGCATTCATGTGCGTCGTAAACGGTTTTGCGTCGGCTCCGCCAGTCACTGACTCCAAAACTGGTGTTTCCACTTCGATAAAGCCCCTGTCCATCAAAAATTTTCTCGTTTCCGACCAAAACTTCGCCTTTCGTTCAAAAGACTTTACCTTCTCGGGATTCATTATTAAGTCGAGATATCTCTTTCGAAACGCTTCATCCGGATCCACGATTCCCACCCATTTTTCCGGTAAAGGCAAGCGCGATTTGGTCAACAATCGTATTTCGGTCACCTGCAAAGATACTTCCCCCGTTCTGGTTTTGACCACTTCTCCGGTTGCCTGAATGATGTCGCCAATATCTAAAAGTTCCAGTTCCTCAAAACCCAATATCTGTTTTGCTTTATCAAAGGCGTGCATTCCATCAGCTCTAATAAACAATTGAATTCGGCCGCTTTGATCTTGAATATTGCCGAAAATTAGTTTGCCATGTTCTCGCCAAGCCATAATTCTGCCCGCCAAAGTGAGAGTTTTCCCTTCATATTTTTCAAAATTCTCCACCACCTCGCCATTTGGTACTTCTTTAACCGCTCTGGCCGGATAAATCCCAATCCCCATTTTTTTCAGGGTCTCAACCTTCTTTTCCCGTTCCTTCAGTATTTCTTCTAATCTACTTGCCATAGCTTCAATTCTACCATCCTCACATCTTCTCCACAGTCTCAATTCCCAAGATACTTAGTCCTTTCTTAATTACTTCTCCAGTTAAGAGAGTCAACGCCAATCTTAAACTTTGGTTATCTACCCCAATTACTTTGTTCCTTTCATAAAATCCATTGAATTTCTGCGCCGTCTCAAACAAAAATGCACATACTTGTTGAGGTGCAAAATTCTTGGCCGCCGATTCCACCACTTCTCCCTCGGCAAACCTAAGCAAAAGCCATCTCGCCAGCATTCTTTCGTCATCATTGGCGAACTCTTTTTTGTCAGTTATCACTTTATCAATTTTCTCTCCGGATTTATTTAAAATTCCTCTCGTCCTTACGTACACATACTGCAAATATGGCGCGCTGTTTCCTTCCATCGAAAGTGCCTCATCCCAAACAAAAACATAATCCATTACAGGCGATCTTTTCAGCTCGTTATATTTCACCGCGCCGATCGACATTACCGTTCCGCCGACCGCCTTTTCTTCTGCCTTGTTTAATAAATCCTCCAACTTAATCGTGTTTCCTTTTCTGGTACTCATCTTCCCTTCAGGCAAACTCAAAAGTCCATGAGCCACATGCACAAACTCCACATCTTTGGTTTCCTCCGGCCATAGTTTTTTGGCTGTCGCGAATACTTGTTTCAAATGCAGTCTTTGTTCTCCACCCACTTCATAGATATATTCATCACACTTCAGCTCCGGATTCGTCAGTCTCATTTTTATCGTCGCCAGATCACGGGTGAAGTAGGTCGTCGATCCATCACTTTTAACAAGCATCGCCGGTGGCATCTCTTCTTTACCTTTTTCATCTTCAAATCTCACTATCAAAGCCCCTTCTTCACCGACTGAAGCAATATTTTTCTCTTTAGCCAATTGAATCACTTCGGGCATCAAACTTTCAAAGGCGGACTCTCCATATACATGTTCAAACTCCACATCCAATTTTTTGTATATCTCCTTAAACTCTTTCATGGAAATATCGACGGACTTCTGCCAAATATTCCTCGCCGACTCATCTCCTTTTTCCAATCGAAGAAAGGCATCCTTCGCTTTGGTTCTTAAATCGGGATTTTCCTCAATTCTTTTATTAAATGTTACGTAAATTTCCTCCAATTTATTGATATCTGCTGTATTCCAATCAAAACTTTTGTCTTCTTCAATGGCCGCGATGATCATGCCAAACTGCGTTCCCCAATCACCCAAATGATTATCATTGGTTACTTCACCACCGCTATGTTTATATAGATTAAATATCGCCTGACCAATAATTGTCGATCTCAAATGCCCCACAGAAAACCTTTTGGCAATATTTGGGGAGCTGTACTCCACCAGTACTCTCTTGCCCTTCATAAAATCGCTATCTCCCAAAGCATCTCCTTTTTTCAGTGCATCATTCAACTCTTTAATTAAAATCTCATCTTTGATCCAAAAATTAATAAAACCCGACCCTGCCGGTTCTATCTTCTCCACCCAATTACTCAACTCTTTATTTCCCTGTAACTTTACTACCAAGTCCAGTGCCAGTTCCCGTGGATTTCTTCCCAATTCCTTAGCCATCACCATCGCCAAATTAGTGGAGTAATCCCCCATCTTTTCGTCCGCCGGATGTTCCACGGAAAATTCTTTGCCCGAGGCATACTCTGCGATTGCTTTTCTGATTTCTTCCTTTATTTGCATATCTTTAAATAAAATAACCCCTCACTTAAACTCAGATTATTCATCTTAGCTTAAGTCAGGGGTTCTTGAGAGAACGGTACCACCCTTCTATACTCTTTGTGCTATTTCGGGCTACCCCGGTGAATTTCTCCACAAGCTCCGAAGATCGCGACTCTTCATCAACGCTACATACATTCTACTCCACGGACTTTATTTGTGCTCCGTCAGATATTTTTCCGTATCCAGAGCTGCCTGACAGCCCATGCCCGCCGCCGTAATTGCTTGGCGATAACGATAATCCACCACATCCCCGCAACCAAAAACCCCTTCCACTGACGTCATTGTTGGGAAGCCATCCAGCCACATATCTTTTTCGCTCACTCGCCACTTTACGTCTCTCATCAGCGCTGTCATTGTTGTCCGCAAATACCCTTTTTCGTCAAGTTCCAATTTCCCTTCAAATAATTTTGTCGTCGGTACATGACCAATCGCCACAAACAACCCATCGGCTACGTGTTCCACAACCTTCCCCGTCTTCACATTTTTCACTTTAATTGATTGAAGTTTTGGCTCGCCCGCCACTTCCACCACCTCACTATCCCAAATCATTTTTACTTTGGGGTTATTAAAAACTCTTTCCTGCATAATTTTACTGGCCCTAAATTCATTCCTTCTGTGGATGACCGTTACTTCATCGGCAAACTTGGCAAGGGCAGTCGCATCTTCAATCGCTGCATCTCCTCCGCCCACCACAAACGTTTTTTTACCCTTAAAAAAAGCGGCATCACAAACCGCGCAAGTGCTTACCCCTCGACCAACATACATCTCTTCACCAATACCAATCATTCTCGAAGTTGCTCCCGTCGATATCACCACCGCCCTGGCTTGGTACTCGGTTTTACCCACCCAGACTTTTTTAGTGTCGCCCATCAAATCCACTTTAGTCACCTCAGAATACATCACCTCGGTTCCAAACTTCTTGGTTTGGGCTTCCATTGCCACCATCAAATCCGGCCCCATCACGCCTTTAGAAAATCCCGGAAAATTCTCCACCTCCGATGTAAAAATCAGCTGCCCCCCAGGGTTGGATCCGGCCAAAACCAAAACCGAACGAGTATCTCTCCCCAAATAAATCGCCGCAGTATATCCACTTGGTCCACCGCCAATGACGATCACATCGTATTTTTTCATTCGTTATTTTATGGCCTTTTTAACCATCTCTTCGTAGATTTCTTTGCCGCCAAAACCCACTTGACGAGCCACTTCTTTACCTCCATCAAATAGGATTACCGTTGGGATGCTCATCACCCCATATTTACTGGCCACTCCGGAGTTCGCGTCTACATCCACCTTTCCCACAACTATCTTGCCATCATAAGTTTTTGCCATTTCCTCAATCAACGGCGCCACCATTCTGCATGGTCCACACCAATCGGCGAAAAAGTCCACCAGCACCGGTTTGTCGGCTTTCAAAACCATCTCATCAAAATTTGCATCCGTAAAATGTATTAATTCCATATTTTTTATTTAATTAATATTAAAGGAATCGTTTCAGTAATTTAGTATATTCTTCTTTTGTACAGCTGCCGACCGCTTCAGCCAAAAGTGTCTTCGCCACACTCTTGAGCGAACTCATCGAAGCCACCACCTGTGTTACGATCGCCTCACAATCTTTATCACCCTCCACCATTCTTTCTATCCCCCCCACTTGTCCCTGAATTCTTTTTAACATTACCTGCATTTTCTTTTTTTCTTCTAATGACATATACCCCCCATGGTATAGTAAAATCTTCCCCAAGTCAACTTCGTCAAAGATTGAAGGCCAACAATAAATAAATCCCGCCCATAATCAACACAAACCATCGTTTTTCTTCCGGTTCTAGTGTCCTTTTTATTTGCCAAAACCATAAATCCAGTCTTTCTTTATCGGTTTTGTAATCATAGATGAGATCAAAAACCAGATGTGTCCCAATTCCCAGCACAAATCCCCTGGCAAAGAAATTGGTTACACTTGTTGCCGTAAAAAAAGCCAGGACTACCCACACCACCAAAAACATTGCGCTTCTCATTACTAGCTCTTTTTGCTCATATCTCTCGGTCAAAAGCAGTTTTATACCTTCAGTCATCCTCCCCCTTATGAACAATTCTTTAACTTTTACGCTCAGTGTTTCGTCCGGCCGAGACACTAGGCTGTAGACCAGTCTATCGCCAAAAACGAATAAGAAACCGATCATCGCCCCTAAAAGCCACCACAGTAGACTCAAATTGAAAACAAAGTTTTTGTTCACCACACTCCACAAAGTCAATACCCCCAGAACTCCAAATAAAACTAGTTGATGCAACCATAATTTATTCCTAAACATCCACTTTCATTGTACACAATTTGCCTCAGTCCTTCCATTCGGCTATCTCTGCCTGGGGCAACTTCAGTTTTCTCGGTGTCACCAAAAGCAGTATTGCCGCCACCACAGTTACCATCACTCCAATAACCGCAAAGGTCATCTTCTCTCCTACTTTACTGGCAATCACTCCGGCCACAATTGGCCCCACCACATAGGATAAACTGATCATCGAGCTGGGCAAACCAACCATATGTTTTCTCTCCCTTCCCATTCTCGCCAAGATATCGGTATAAACCGCGTCCACCATCGGCCAGGATATCGACAAAGTCACTCCAATCATAAAAGATAACAACAATGTCACATACAAATTCTCTTTCAGTCCCAAACAAATCAATAGTCCTCCCGAAACCAACAAAAACATCTCCGCGATTTTCTTTTTTCCCTTATAAACACCCCACCTCGCTAAGATAACTCCCATAAAAATTGTTGGCAACATATATAGTGGTAAAAACATTCCTCCCAAAGCGTTTCCCTTCGCCAAGTTATCCGACATTACTGTTCCCGTTGTCCAGTAAGTTGCGTCTATGATTCCCATCATCAAACTAATCAATAACGCCGGCCAAACGTGTACAAAAAGCACCCTCCAATGACCAATTTCCTCCCAAACATTAAAATTGTTTTCTGTCTCGATTTCCATCACGTAACTTCGTTCACTCTTTTTGGTCAGCATCCAAATTACATAGGCCAAACACATCATCGCCGCCGCCATCACAATTACTGTTGAATTTCCTCTTGACACCGCCAACCAAGTACCCATTATCGGTCCCAAGAAATATGCCAAACTCTTAAAAATCCCAATCACTCCCCACACTCCCGATCTGGACTCCAAAGGCACACCGTCGCATACAAATTGAGCCGAACCAAACCACAATAATTCGTAATACACTCCCCAAACGGCCATCGCTAAAAGGAACAGTGCCACCCAAGACCACGATGTTGTCCATAGCAAAATTCCGGCAAAAACCAAGCCCATTCCCATCGCCATTAAAAATAGCTTTCTCGGTTTAAACTTCTTTAAAAATCGAGGGAACGTAAAATCGGTCACAAAACCCACCACCGAAGAAAAAGAAAACACCAATCCCATGAGCATCGACCCTCCCAAAACCCCCTGCATAAAGGTTGGCACCCAATCGCTCAAAATGGCGTCTCCCAGATACACAAAAAACAGGATCACCGATATCGTCAGTACTCTCGTCCACATTGAATTATGCGGCAAACCGACGTCATTCCTCTTTATCATCTGATATTCATCTTACCAAAAAGGTTACTCTTCTTCAGCCTTTTGCTCCATATTTAGCTGTTTCAGCTTCCACATAAATAGTCTCGCCTTGCTGGTTGGTTTATTCGCTCCCAACACAAACAATCTTGCCTGTTCAATTATCGGTCGAGGTGTATTTTTCGCCAATCTCATATAGATTGCTGTATGTGCCGTATCCTCTAATTCCACGGCCAAACGATAGGCATAATCCTGAAACTCACGGCTGATTCTTCGCTGTTTAGTCTCCTCTAAGTCGTACTTATCTATAATACTGGTCAATGGTTTGAACCCTATTTTATCCATCGTTATATTATTTGATATTCAAGCTCAATGTTTCCATTAACTCTTTTGTTGCCTCCTCAAATACCTTACTCAGTTCCTTGATTTCTTCTTCGGAGAATTTTGACAGCACATAATCTGCTCCAGTTCCGTAACTCATCCCCGGCTGACGATTATCAATACCGATTCTTACCCTCCAAAAATCGGTCCTTCCCAGGCATTGTTCCACTGACTTCAAGCCATTATGTACTTTCGGACCTTTTTCCTTCTGAATTTTGTACTCGCCAAAAGCGATATCCAGATCATCATGTACCACCACTACTTCACCAATCCCTAGTTTGTAAAAATCCATTACCTTACGGACCGCTCTGCCGGAATCATTCATAAAGGTTTGCGGTTTCGCTAAAATATAACCCTCGGTTTTCAGAACCTCTACCCCTTGTTTCTTATCCAAGGAGAAAACATCTCTATCGGCCATTTTTTCTACAAACAAAAATCCTGCGTTATGTCGCGTTTTTTTATACTCCTCACCCGGATTTCCTAGTCCTACAATTAAATACATACTATAATTCTAGCAGTCTATGACCAAAGAACCATTTTTTTCTATTATCATCCCCTGCCTCAACGAAGAAAAATCGCTTCCTCTTCTTCTCAAGGATCTCGCCGGTCAAACTCTCCAAGACTTTGAGGTCATCGTTGTTGATGGCCAATCCCAAGATAAAACCGTTGTCAAAGCCGAAGAACTCGGAAAGTTACTACCTTCTCTCACTGTCGTCCCCAGCAAAATTAGAAATGTTTCCGTCCAAAGAAATATGGGTGGTGAAGCCGGCATTGGCAAGTATCTTCTTTTCAATGACGCCGACAACCGCCTCCCTAAACACTTCCTTGAAGGCATCAAGTACCACCTAGGTGTCAAACCAATAGACATGTTCACCACTTGGTGCATACCCGATTCCAAGAAGAGTTCCGATAAAGCCATTACTACCTATCTGAATCTCCTTGCCGAGACCGGTTTTCTTCTCGGCAATCCCGGTGCCCTTGGTGCCATGATCGGTTGCCGCCGCAAAATTTTTGGCAAGATTGGCGGCTTTAATCCCGAAGTTGGTTTTGCCGAAGATACCGAATTCATTCGTCAGGGATATCGCAAAAATTATTCTTTTTCCATCATTCACGAACCTCGTTATGTTTACTCCTTAAGACGTTTCCGTAAAATTGGCACACTTAAACTCCTCCAAAAATATGCCGTTCTCAATCTCAAATATATTACCAATCAAAAGGTCAATCAAGAAAAAGAATACCCCATGGGTGGTGAATATCTCGAAAAAGGTAACCAAACACCGGAATACTTTGAAAAGCTTCAATCTGTCTTTATCAAAAAGGGTTCTCGCAAGAAAGTTGGCAAACGTCTTCGTGCCTTACTCAGTCTGGAAGAAAGCGATCATTAACCGGCAAAGATCATCTGCAATCCGATAAACATCAGATAAATTCCCACCAACACTACTCCTTCCCATCTCTCCAATTTTTTCTTGGTTTTTGTGAATAGCCAAAATAGACCCAAAATTATCACCAGAAACAGCCCTGATAATCCCCGCTGAAATGACTCCGGTAAAGCCACCGGCTGGATTAGTGCCACAACACCAATCACTATCGTTGAGTTCATCACCACACTTCCTAAAAGATTAGGAAGCACCAACGTCGCTCCGTGTTTTTTTTGAGTCAGCAACAAAAACAGCTCCGGCAATGTCGTCCCAAAAGCAAACAAGATTAAGCCTACCCAATACCAACTAACTTGCCAGTTTCCCGCAATTTTCACTCCCACCTGCACCAGCAACCAGGCACTTGCCGATAAAATTATCAGTCCCAAAAACAAGATTACTATCGACCCCCATTTTTCGTGTTTTTCAATCTTTTTTCTCTCCTGTTTATAGACACCCTTATTCCCGGACAAGAAAAAAGCATATACAAAATACAGCCCGATGAGCGTTACCCCCTCCAATCTTGAAATCTCTCCGTTCACCAGCATCAAAAACGGCAATAGTGCCAGCCCAATCGTAATCCATAAGTCCCTCTGTAAATACACGCCCACCACCGGCACCACCGAAGCGGCAATCGCCACTCCACCCACTATCAAACTTAAATTAGCCATGTTTGCCCCCACCACATTTCCCAAAGCAATCTGTGATTTTCCATCGACAGCCGCGGCAATCCCCACAAACAATTCCGGTAGAGCCAGCGCAAAACCCACCAGCATTGTTTTTAATGTTTGTTTTTTCACCGGCAGTCTAAAGGCAAATTTTTCAAAAATATCCACCACCACACCCGAAGCCAAAACCATCAGTAAAAGTAAAATCACTCCCGACAAAATATTCAAAACCATAACTCATTTTAGCATCACTTACCCGCCTTTTTTTTCATCGTTTTTTTCATCGCTCCCCACATAATCGGCACCACCGAAATCAAAATAATGATGATGACGACATAATGGAAGTTATCTTTTACAAAGGGAATGTTGCCAAACCAAAATCCTCCCATTAGAAACAGGCTCACCCAAGACAAACCTCCGGCGATACTGTATGGAATAAAGCGAGCATAACTCATCTCGCTCACTCCGGCTACAAAAGGCACAAATGTTCTCACAATTGGTATATACCGGCCCAATAAAATCGCCATTCCACCATGTTTGGCATAAAAAGCTTCCGCCTCCTCCAAATACTTTTTCTTAAAAAACCGATTATTCTTCTCAAAAACTTCCCTACCTAAAAAATGTCCAATCCAAAAGTTGGTCGTATCTCCCAAAACCGCCGCTAACACAATCAACCCCCAAAGTATCTCCACTTTAAGCGACCCCATTGCCGCTAATGCTCCGGAAGCAAACAAAAGTGAATCTCCCGGTAAAAAAGGCGTCACCACAAACCCCGTTTCCATAAAAATCACAAAAAACAACATCCCGTAGGTCAAAGTGCCATATCTAGCCACCACCAACACCAAATTTTTGTCAATATGCAAGAAAAGATCGATGATGTATTTAATTATTTCCATCAATAAATCATACCTTATACCTTAGAAATTTTCGCTATCTGTTCTACCTCTTTCCAAGTTGTCGACTGGTCGGCACCTTTATCTTCCCGAAATCTCTTCAATCTGGGAAATCTTAAGGCAATTCCTCCCGCATGGACATTGCTGGTCGTCACTTCGTCAGCCGCCACTTCCACCACCACTTTCGGCTCCACCCATACATCGGCAACCAACGTTCCTTCCACCATATAATTCTCCGGTTTATCTTTTAATTCGATTCCATCCAATCTAGTTTTTAAGCTTCTAAATTCATCATCGGTCAGCCCTGTTCCAATTTTGGCGAGTGACACCCAAACATCATCCTTTTTAAGACCCACCAAAAATGCCCCAATTCCAAATCCGGCTCTCTTTCCCCGACCGTAATAATAGCCCAAGACGACCAAATCCAAAGTGTCCGACAATTTTCCGGAGTTCCCCTCCACCTCCTTAATTTTCACCCAGTTCCAACCCTGTCTTCCCGGCAAATACTCCCCATTCCAGATCTTCATCACTGCACCCTCGTAACCTTCGGCAAGATACTGTCGATGGTACCTCATCACCTCACTTGGCTCATCCACCCGCACATATTCATCTACCACAATTACATCGTTTGGCCTCACCGTCTCCGCCAGTATTTTTCTTCTCTCAAAGTATGGCTTCTCAATTAAACTTTCACCATCTTTGTTTAAAATGTCAAAGGTAAAAAATCTAATTGGCACCGCTTCTGCCGCGTCCCCAATATCGTGTTTTCTTTTCCGCGTCATGGTTATTTGAAAAGGCACCACTTTTTGTGTCTTCTTGTCATAACCTACCGCTTCACAATCCATAATTACTTGGTCTCCCTTGATCCATTTGCCCATCTCCAATAGTTCTGGGAACATCCAACTGTTTTCTTCCAAATTTCTGGTAAAAGTCTTTACTTCGTTCTTTAGTCTATTAAAGTGTATTTGCAAACGGGTTCCATCGTATTTTCTTTCCACGGCGAGATCTCTCATCTTCTTCACGATCTCGTCATATTCGTTCAGTCTTTGACATAATGCCGGCACCACCGGCACTCCCACTTTTACCCTTACGTTTTTCAATCCTTCTATCCCTTTTTCTTTTACTACGGTCGTAATATAGCCGGGGTCTGGATAGATCTGGAATACCGAGTCCAATTCCTTTCGCAAATCTTTACTGCCACTTTCCCTTTGCGATAGCGCATCAAAAATTGTCTTCGCCGAAAAACCCAAACGTAATCTCCCCACCACCATTCTGGCGATGAACTTCCTTTCCACCGGACCTACTCGTTGAAATATTTCCACCAGATTGTTTACTTTTCTTTCCTGACTTCCCTGTCCGGAGTCCTTTGCCATTTCCAATAGAAAATCGTAAACCTGTCCCAACGTTGGCTTGAGATCTTTTTCATTAACAAAATTTAACTCTTCAAGCAAGGCACCCAAATCACCTTTTTGTTTGTATTTTTTTGTCACTTCTTCGATAGATTCTCCTGCACCAATGGCCATCGCTCTAATTACCATTTTTACTGCCATTCCAAACTCTTGATTGGCAAAATCCGGCCCCAACTGCCCCAACACCAAATATATTCCTTTGCCCGTTTCCCCCAGTTCCATCTTTCCAATCAGCTCCGCCAACACATCCGTAATCGCCAACCTCGACGAAATCTTTTCCAACCTTTCCAAATACTCGGCAAATTCCTTAAACAGCATACTCACATTGTAACCTACTTGAATCCTTTTACCTTCCCCAAAACATATACTGCTCCTTTTGTTTTACCCTTCTTCTTTATCAGTTTTTTCGTCATCAAATCTTTCAAATCGCGCAAAATCGTGTCGTCGGAAACCATCGGCAAAATTCCTCTAATTTCCTTAATGGTCATCTCGTCCTGTACTGTCATTTCTTCCATCACCGCTATCTGACGCTCAGTCAGAGAAATTGCCCTTCCCGTCTCATTCTTGAAAATTGGCCCTTCACCCACGAGGTTCATTACTTTTACTTTTGCCTTATCGCCAGTATCTGCTACAGCTTTAGTCAAAAACTCAAACCATCCGGTCATGTCGCCACTTTCCACCGTTAGTGCCACCATTTCTTCAAATCTTTGACCGTTTTTTAAAATATCTTCTTCGAACGATCCAATTCCCTTCAAACCCAAACCTTCGCTCGCCAAAACCAACTCCCAAAAAAACAGTCCCGTCGGTATGTTGTCCTCAGAAAACGGCCTTATCCTCACGATTTCCAAAAGCATTGCCCCCGCCTTAAGCACGCTATGCAGTTCTGTCTTACCAACGCTCTTAAACCAAGCAAACAGATCTTCCATCTGGTAAGGAATTTCCACCACGGGAGGAAACCTTACCTCTATCATCTCCGTACTTGGTTTTTCGCGATACTTACCCAAATCGGCAGACACCACCACCCTCTCTCCCAACAACGAATTAATCGCCACCAAATCTTTTTCTTCAAAAATTCCCTGTTTAAATTTATTGGCCAGATATGCCGTCTGTTCTACAAGCTTATTGGTATTTAACCAATTTATTGCCTTCTGTACATCTTTCTCCTTAGCCACCACCCCTGCTCGTAATGCCACTTGGGTTGGTTTATCATCCCGACCGGGATCATCCTTCACAATCTTGGAGATATCATTTAAATCCAGTTGGCTTCCACCGTATTTCAAAACAGTGCTTTCTCTTCGGCCCAAACTTTCTTGTTTTAGTTTCATTTCCCAGTCCGTTTGCAACGGTGCCAGATTCACCACCAAAGCCGACTTTTCCAAGTCGATCAAATTACTTAGGATTTTATTGGTGGTGACAAACCGTGGACTAAACACTCCATTATTTTCGCATCATTTGAGGAAAATCACAACTTAGGAAATTTCCTTATATATCTCCGGAATCACGCCTACTAAGTCATCTGAGTTAAACATAAAGCCTCTTTGTTCGGCCAATTTTTCCGCCGCTTTTTTAACCAATAATGAAGCCGCACAGGCAGCGAACAAAGGCTCGTTTTTTGCCATCAGTCCTACGGTCAAACCAGCCACCACATCTCCCACCCCACCCTTAACCAAACCCTCATTTCCACCTTCAATTTTCCACACTTCTTTCCCATCACTGGCAATCGACACCGTATCCTTGGTCAATATCACCAGATTCCATTTCTTTGCCAAATTCAGGACTTGTTCCATTCGCTGATCCAAATCATCTTTCAGTTTTTCTCCAAAAAGCATTTCAAACTCTTTCGTATTTGGGGTTACTACCGCCCCCTTCGGGATATCTCCAACCGCCACCACCTGCAAGGTTCCTCCATCCACAATCCATTTCTTGTCTGGAAATTTTTTAAATAATTCCACACTTAATTTTCGAGTTCCATCACCTTCGGCATCGCATACAAATCGACTCTCCTTCATATGGCTCCTCATTAATCCCGGTCCTATTAATATCGCGTCAGACTTCGCCACATAATTTTCGACTTCCTCCCGTGCCACCCATACAAAATTAGATAGTAAAGACTTTATTTTTTCCACCACTCCTCTATCTTCTTCCGGTGACGAAAAATAGGTCATACTTACCATTCTGGAAGCTCCTTTCAAGGCCAAAATCGGTGCACCATGAAATAATTTACTGCCTCCAATAATTGTTATCTGACCAGCCGAGTATTTATCTCCAATGTCCTTGAACGTCTTGCATTCTCTAAATGTTTCTTCGTTAAAAGTCTTTGCCTCCATAGCAAATAGTAGTATACCTCGTGTGTTAAACTTTTCTTATGAAGAAACCCCCAAAAAAGGTTACTAAACTTTCCCAAGAAATCGCTATTCAAACTCTCACTCTTGTCTCCTCGGCACTTGGTCTAATCGCTGCCCTAGCCTGGAATCAAGCCATCACCGAATACGTCAATGTTTATATCAAACCATATTTTGCCAAAGGTTCCGGGGTGATCTCCCTTTTTATCTATGCCCTCTTCATCACTGCCATTACCGTCATTGTCGCTTTGCAAATGGCCAGGATCAAAGAAAGAATCGGCTCTAAACAATCGTAATAATTTCCGCCTTCTCGAACATCTTTAAATCCTCTTCGTCGGCTGTCGTCACAATTACCTGTCTTCCGGCCATCACCCGCAGTACTTCCTGTTTATGTTCTTCATCCAATTCCGAAAAGATATCATCCAACAACAACGTCGCCTTTTTCTTTCCTTTTTCCTCCAAATAATAGATTTCACCCATTTTCAACGCCAGGACTGCCATTCTCTGTTCACCTCTGGAACCATAAACCGATAGATCCCTCGTCCCTTCTTTTACGACTAGATCGTCTTTATGTGGACCAACCAAGGTATACCCCACGGCCACTTCAGCATCGGCATACTGTGCCAGTCGCGACTCACTTACCACACTCAAATCGTAAACCAACTTCAGTTTTTTAAACAGCTCACTTTTCTCGAATAGGCTATTAATATAGTCAACCAGCTCTCGCCTTTTCTCCTGAATTATCTGTCCGTGTTTAATGAGTAGTCCGTCCCAAAAAGTCAATGAATACCTACTGGCCGACCCGTCTCTGATTGTATCCAATATCTTGTTTCTCCGACGCAATGCTTGTTCATAAGTTGTTAAACTATGTTCGTAGGCAGGGTCCACCTGGATCATCAATCTGTCCAAAAATTTGCGTCTCGTGTCCGGCGAACCACTTAAAAGCTCCACATCCTCCGGTCTAAAAAGTACTAGGGGTAATGTCCCCAAAATATCTTTTCTTCTTCGTGACACGCCATCAATCAGATACTTTCGCTTATTCACCACCTTACCCATTACCATACCGCCATTGACCATTACTTCCAAATTTACTTTGTCTTTCTTGGATATTTCCACTTCACCGGACACCCTTCCCAATTCTTGTCCAAAACGTACCATTTCCTCCGTTCTTTTGGCTCTAAAACTTTCTCCAATACCCAGCAAATAGATTGCCTCCAAAATATTTGTCTTTCCCTTGGCATTTTCTCCGAAAATTACGGTCACCCCATTGGAAAATTCAAAAGTTTTGCTTTCGTAGTTACGAAAATCCGATAAATTTAGATTTCTCAGTGCCACGCCCCCATTGTACCGTACCTCTGTTCACTTTTGACATCTTGGACAATAAAAAGTCCCTCTTCCTCCCAGTCGCATTTTTTGAATTTTTCTTCCGCACTCCTTACAAATTTGGCCGTCCTTTTTATATACCAAAAAATGGTCCTGATATGTTCCCCCCAAACCTTTTGTGTCCACATAATTGGCCGCACTGGCTCCGCCATATTTTATTCCTCTGTTAATCACTTCTCTCACTGCATCATATAATTTCGATATTTCTTCTTGATCTAAACTCTTTGCTCTTCGATCCGGCATCACTTTAGCTAAGTAAAGTGCATCATTGGCATAAATATTACCCACTCCGCCGATTTTTTCCTGATCCATTAATATTAATTTAATCGCCTTAGTCGATTTCTCCAGCAGCTTTGTTAAATATTCCAAAGTAAATTCTTTTTCCGTCACGTCCGGAGCCGATTTTTTCACCGTTTCCTCATATTTTTTCTTATCAATAATCTTCATCCAGCCAAAAACTCTCATGTCATTGAAAAATAACTTTGAACCGTCATTAAAATCAACTACCACTCTCGTATGTTTACTGGGTAAATCTTTAACCCAGTCCGCTGTCGGATGCCCGCCCACCACCCGTTTATTCCCATCTACAAACACCAGTTGCCCCGTCATCTTCAAATGGATAATCATCATTTCTTTCTGATCTTTAAAGTAGATTCCGATCACTTTTGCTTTTCTACCAACCGTCTCCACTTGCCACCCAGCTAACTTACCAGGATCTCCCGCAAAACTTTTCTCCCGCAACACCTCCACCTTACTAATTACTCTGTCTCTAAGTGTTTTGTCTAGCTGTCTTCGGATGGTTTCCACTTCCGGTAATTCAGGCATTCACTTCTTTAATTTCTTTCTTAATTTTTTCCACAAATTTTTCCCTAGAAAATAGTTTAGCTCTACTTATTAACTTTTCTTTGTTCCACTTTACTTTATTAAAGCGCTTCATTGCCGCTTCCAGAGTTTTTACATCAGTTCCCTCAACCAAAATCCCTGTTTCACCATCCACCACCGTTTCCTTGAAACCGCCTCCATCAAAGGCGATTACCGGCGTTCCGGCTGCCATGGCTTCTACCACCGTCATGCCAAAATCTTCTTCTTTGGCTAAAGCTATAAACCCTTTGGCTCCGGCATATAATTTCCAAAGGATTTCGTCACTTACCGAACCCACCAGATCCACTCCTTTAATTTTCTTCAATTGATTTTCCACTTGGGAAAAACCGACTGCTTCACCGACAATCTTTAACGGAAAACCCAAATGTTTGGCCGCTTTGGCCGCCTCCAAAATTCCCTTGGCTCCCACCAATCGGGACACAATCAAAAAATAATCTTGCTTATCGATATTTTTACTCACCTCAATCATCTTTTCCACTTCCACTGGCGGATAAACTACAGTCGACTCCTTCCGATAATATTTCCAAATCCTTTGCTGAACATTTTTCGAATTTACCAACCATTTATCTACTCGCCGGGAAGACCACAAATCAAAAATTCTCAAATAATGATTGACCACAATCGCATACATCCTCACAATCCAATACCTCATCAAATTCACGCTCATCTCGTACCCGTATAAAAATCTTGGTGGTGTGTGGCAATAGGCCACTACTTTCGTTTTCGACCCCACTTTGAAGCCACGGGCAAAATACGAAGAACAAGAAGTGATTACCAAATCATACTCGGACAAATCTATTGATCTCCAAATCAACGGCGCCAAAAACCGCAGTGGGCTATACAGATTTCCTCGTTTAATCAGCCACCCATATTTACTTTCAATAATTTTTCTATCGGCAAACTGTTTATCACAACTTGATCCTTTTACTCTGAAGGCCGTATAAATTGGTGCTTCCGGATACATCTCGGCCAACACTCGTAGTACCCTTTCGGCACCGCCGAACTCCTTAATATAGTCATGGACTAAAGCGATTTTCATAAAAATATTTCTTCCGTTTCTTTCTCCCACGAATCTTTCGGTAGACGTGGCAACAAACTATTAAAATTCAACTCTTTAAATAATGCTGTTGTCTTATTCTTATCATAATTTGTTAACAGACAATCCTCCCAATCTATTTTTAAAGGCGCCTCTTGATTAATCGTCGCCAATTTATAACTCTGTTCCGCCATTTCTTTTTGCGCCACCAACATCTCTCTTGTTCGTTTACTGATCTTTTCACTTTCGATATTTTTATAGATACCTTTCAAACTTCCAAAATCCATTATCAACTTTGTTGCCGTTACTTTCCCGATACCCTTCACTCCGGGAATATTATCCGATGCGTCCCCCATCAAACTTTTCAGATCCACTAGATATTTCGGCTTAAAACCATATGTTTCGACGAATCTTCCTTCATCAAACACCACCGCTTGCGACGCCCTATTTTGTAAAGGCAAATAAACCACAATTTGTTTCTCTTTAATTAATTGAAGTGCATCTCTATCTGCCGTTACGATTACTACCTGGGTATCTTTTTCACTCTCTTCGTCGGTCGCTAATCTTGTCAAAGTCCCAATTATGTCGTCGCCTTCATAACCCTCAATCCCAAACTGGGGAATATTTAAAGCCGTCACCACTTCTTTTGTTCTCTCGATCTGCCCCGCTAAATCATCATCCATCGGTCCTCGATTGGCTTTATATTCCACATATTCTTTTTTCCGAAAAGTTGGCCCTTTCACATCCCAAGCCACAGTCACATGTGTCGGCCCCAGCTTATCCAAGATAGTCAGTAGCATTGCGGAAAATCCATAAACAGCGTTTATCAACTCTCCTTTTTCCGTCGTCAGTGTCGGCGGAAAAGCATGGTAAGCCCGATGCAAAAGCGAGTTTCCGTCAATTAGTATCAATTTCCTCATTTTTTTATCTCAAAAACGGCTTTTGGTTTACCTACCAATTCTTCAAACTCCTCTTGTTCCAGAGTTTCCACTTTCATTAGTCTGTTTACGATTTTGTCCAGTACTTTTTTGTTTACTTTCAAAATGCCCTCAGCCTTCTTATAGCCCTCATCAACCAATTTTTTGATCTCGGCATCAACCTTTGCTTGAGTCGATTCCGACAGTCTCGCCGAATCACCATAAGCAAATCCCCAATCATTAACTTCGGCCATCTGCCCCATGGCGACAGGCCCTAAGTCACTCATTCCAAAATCCACGACCATTCGTCTGGCCAGCATAGTGGCTCTTTCGATATCGCTTGCCGCCCCGGCCGTTAGCTCGTTAAAAATTATTTTTTCCGCGGCTCTGCCCCCTAGAGACATGGCAATTTCGTCCTTAAGCTCAGTTTGTGTTTGTTGATATTTGTCGGTTTTTGGTCTACTCATCGTAAATCCCAGAGCCATTCCTCGAGACACAATCGAAAGTCGGTGGATTGGGTCGGTACCGGGCAGTAAATGCCCCACCAAAGCATGACCCGCTTCATGATAAGCGGTCATTTTTCTTTCCACTTCCGACTGTAGACGTTTCTTTTCCGGACCCATCTTTACCTTCATGGCCGCTTCCTCTATATCCACCATCAGAATTTCCTTTCGATCTTCTCTGGCCGCCAAAATTGCCGCTTCATTCAACATATTTTCCAACTCTGCTCCGGAAAAACCTACGGTTCTCTCTGCCACCTTATCCCAATTCAGATTCTTTGCAAAAGGTTTTCCCACTTTGTGGATCTCAATGATTGCTTTTCTCCCCGCAATATCTGGTAAATCCAGGTTTACTCTTCGGTCAAATCGTCCGGGGCGTACCAAAGCAGGATCTAAGACATCCGGCCTGTTTGTGGCCGCAATCACAATCACATTATCTGTTTGCGTAAAGCCGTCCATTTCCACCAAAATCTGGTTCAAAGTTTGTTCCCTTTCATCATGCCCACCTCCCATACCGCCGCTTACCCCCCTAGTTCTACCGATGGCGTCAATCTCATCAATAAAAATAATCGCCGGTGCGGCTCTCTTAGCCGTGTCAAACAGGTCTCGGACACGACTGGCTCCCACTCCCACTAACATCTCCATAAATTCGGATCCTGCCATTGAGAAAAAAGGTACACCCGCCTCACCGGCCACGGCTCTCGCCATCAAGGTCTTACCTACTCCGGATGGTCCTGTTAACAACACTCCCTTGGGAGTTCTCGCTCCTAAGTCATGATATTTTTTCGGATTTTTCAAGAAATCAACTACCTCCTCTAGCTCTTTTTTGGCCTCATCCACCCCGGCTACGTCTTTAAACTTGATATTTTGCTTTCCTTTTGAAAAAAGTTTTGCCTTACTTTTACCGATACCGAACATATCCCCACCGCCGCCTTGACGACGCATTATAAAAAACATCAAAAATCCAAATCCCAAAATCGGTACTACTAAAGAAATCACGTTCCAAAAAGCTTTACTAAAATCTTGTGATGTTACCGATACTTTAACCTTGCTTTCATCAACTCCCGCCTTTTGCAGTTCATCCATAAAGCTCGCCCCATCTTCCATTCGAGACGTCCCTACCATCTGTTTTCCACTGCTATCTTTTGGGTAAACCAGCACAATGTCCGATCCTTTTATCTCTACCGACTCCACCTTTCCGGCCTTCACATCGGCAATTGCCGAAGACAAGGGCATGTCCACCACCGCCCCTGAGGAATTTAAAATAAAATTCACCAAATACGGCACAAACAAAAACAAAATAAAAAACCAAATCAATATCCGCCGCAAATTTATATTTATTTTAAACTCTCTTTTTTTTGTTTCCATATTTATTTATCCCCCTATCTTATCACCGTTCCAGGCACAACATCATCACCCAAAAACAATAGCTTCGGTCCATCTTCTCCATCAGCCATGATCACCATCCCCTGACTGACTTCCTCCCCCATTTTTTTTGGTTCCATATTTACGATCACCGGTAAAGTTTTTCCTATTAGCTCTTCAGGTGTATACCATTTTCTGATGCCGCTAAAAAGTACTCTCTTCCCCAGTTCCTCCCCGAAATCAATTTCGTATCTAATCAATTTCTCACTCCATTCCGGTGCACCGGCGTTTGTCACCTTTCCAGCCCTAATGTCCAATTTTTCAAAGTCAGTATAATTAATTGAATCTTTCATCTTAAAATTTGTAATTAATTTTCATTGCTTCTTTCACTCGATTCAACGTTTCCCCAGTGACAGCCCTTCCCTTTTCTATACCCTTCTTTAATATTTCGTTAACCATCTCCGGGTTACTTTCCAGTGTCTTTGCTCTTTCCCGCATCGGTGTCAACATTTTGTTTATCGCACTAGCCAGTTTTTCCTTTACTTCTACATCCCCCACAGTTCCTTCCACATACCTCTTTTTGAGGTCGTTCACTTCCTCTTTATTGGGGTTAAATGCATCGTGATAGACAAAAACGGGGTTCCCTTCAATGTGACCGGGATCAGTCGGTCGCAACCGAGTCGGATCGGTATACATACTTCTCACCTTCTTATTTACCTCCTCCTCACTATCCGACAAGTAAATACAGTTTCCCAGGCTTTTGCTCATTTTATTTTTCCCATCCAATCCTACCAGTCTAGGGTAGTCACCCAGCAACGCCTTCGGTTCTTTCAGTACCTCACCATATAATGAATTAAATTTACGCACTATTTCTCGAGTTTGTTCAACCATTGGCAGTTGATCGTCTCCCACCGGAACCAGATCGGCACCAAAAGCCGTGATGTCGGCCGCTTGAGATACCGGGTACATCGCAAAACCGGCCGGAATTGATTCTCCCATGCCTTTTTGTTCAATCTCGGCTTTAACTGTCGGATTCCTCAACACCCGATTCAAACTCACCATGTTCAGATAAAAGACTGTCAATTCTGCAATTGCCGGCATTTTTGACTGCACCACAATAGTGGTCTTCTCAGGGTCGATTCCCGCGGCCACATAGTCCAGCACTAGCCCTCGCACCGAATCAGCCACTGTTTGAGGATTTTCAAAATTATCGGTTAAAGCCTGCACATCGGCAATCAATATATACTGTTCAAATTCCTCCTGTAGTTTTACCCTATTGGCAAGCGACCCCACAAAATGACCCAGATGTAATCTGCCGCTTGGTCTATCTCCGGTTAGTATTTTTTTCTTCATTCTCCAATTTTATCCCAAATCGAATACAAAAAGTAGCAAGGGTGGGAATCGGACCCACTACCTGCGGTTTATGAATCCGCCGCTCTAACCATTTGAGCTACCTTGCCATACGTGTATATTCTACCAAATAATTGCCAATTAGGCTCGATCATGCTAGAATACCCTTGTTCGACATCTGCGGGTGGAAGGTGAGTATCTTGCGAGGCTCATAATCTCGCTTAACTGGGGAGCGTGACCCCAGACCCGCAACATTATCTTATTTAACAAGTGCCCACCACTTCTCCCAGTTTTCCGTGGCCACCTCATCTGTTTTGTTGTTATCAGCTCCTATGCCGGCCTCGGCTTTAGGCAATACAGCTACTACTTCGCCTATTTTCTGCATATTTAACTCTTCTCTGATCAAATGCTCCTTATATTCATCGGTCGAAACTAAGTTCAATTTGTCTTTCAAAGCTTGATTCGTCTTTTGTTCTTCAAGTAATCTGGCATTAGTCTCCTGGATTCTGGCAAAGCCATTTTTAACTTGCCACAAGTCCTTAATCAAAGAAATAATCAAGAACCAGGCAATCACTAAAATTATCCCCCTGATCCAACCTTTTTTCCGTATTTCTTTACTATATCTATTTGGGGCTTGCATTTTAATAACCTAGAGTGTTATAATAGGTGCCATAAATAATTTAGTACCAATTATGGAACAAATTGACCAAAACATCAAACAAGCGATTTCTGCTTTCAAAAGCCATTTGGCTTCTCAAGGCAGGGCTTCTGCTACCATTTTAGCCTACTCTAAGGATATTGAGCAGTTGGCTAATTTTGTGGCCAAGTCCGGTAAGAACAATCTTTCCGAAGTTACTAAAGAAGATATTGACGCCTTCAAGGAAAGTCTTGCCAGTACTAACTACACCACCAAATCTATCTCCCGCAAGATCAACTCCATCAAGTCCTTCTTCAGCTACGTCCAGGCCAATGGTGCTATTTCCGAAAACCCCGCTATCAACGTTACCCACCCCAAGTATGACATTAAACCTCCTCGTATCCTAAACAAGATCGAATACCGTGCTCTTCGTGACGCTTGTCGTGAGGACTTAAGAATGGCTGCTATTGTTGAGCTTCTTCTTCAAACCGGTATGCGTATTTCTGAATTGGCCAATCTTAAGATCGAAGATATCGATCTTAATACCAACCAAATCACCATCCGTGCCTACGAATCTCACCCGGAAAGAATGGTTCCTCTTAACCAGCCTACCAAAGAATCTCTTATCAAGTATTTGGCCACCCGTCCCAAGAGCGGCAACACTTCCATTTTCATCACCAAAACCGGTAATGCTTTCTTGATTAGAAATATCCGTTCCAATCTGGACAGATACTTCCACATCGCTGGCATCGAAAATGCTAAAGTCAACGACTTAAGACATACTTTTATCGCCCAACAACTTACTTCCGGCAGTCCCCTGGTCTACATCAGTAAGTTGGTCGGCCACAAGAGACTTTCTACCACCGAAAAATACTTGGAATTCATTTCCGAAAAACCGGCTAAGGATAAACCTAAGCTTGTTGACCTCTAAAAAGTCACTTTAATTAATTAAAGAAGCTAGTCCTTGTTGACTAGCTTTTTTAATGCTTCCAAAGTCGTCTGTGATAAAAATCCCAATACTTCTCCCATCTTTTCCATCGATCCAATGGCCATTGCCAACCACCCCGAAGTCGTTTTTCTCGTATCTTCCGCAATTAAAAAGGCATTCTTCACGCCGGCCAACTCCAGTTGTTCCCCCGTCACCTCGTCTTCCACCAAAATCGTCACCGGATTTCCTTTCTTCCCTAGGTTCATATTCCCCGTAATGACCATCTCCGAAGACCACGAATTACCCAAGGATTTGTCACCCAGCTCCTCATCAGGCTGTGCCAATCTCAAAATTTTATCGTTCTTGACTTTAATTTTCTTTTGTTTTGTTTTCATCTTGTGGGCCGACCAGGATTCGGACCTGGGACATCGAAGGTATAAGCTTCGCGCTCTAAACCAGCTGAGCTATCGGCCCAATTACCCTGTATTCTACCAAATTCCCCTATAAATTACTTCTCTTTTGAATTTCATCCTCCACCTCAGCCTCATCTTTTCCATACTTTAGTCTCGACAACTCCTTGATCATTTTGGACACCTCAGGACTACCTTGTGCTTTTTCTGCTTTTAGATCACGCTCAACATTCATCGAAAATGGCGGTACTGGTGATTCGTTCACGATTGTTTTTATATAAACTACACGCGCCGGCACATTTGTTAAGTCTGTTTCGTTAAATGTCGGTTCAAACTCCTTAGCGAGAATCTGGGCGTCTTGCATACCCACCCGATAGGTCATCAAAGTACCCACATTTCCAAAGACAGCGTCGCGCACTTGTTCATCCAGCTGACTTATAAACTGATTAGCAAGAGTGAGCGATACATTATATTTACGTACCTCGGAAAGCATTTGGGCAAAATCTGGCGTGTCAAAGTTTTGGAACTCATCAACATACAGATTAAATGGTGGTCTTTGCTCTATTGGTACATTTTGTCGAGATAGGGCCGCCGCTAAGATCTTTGGGATCAAAACCAAGCCCAAAAAGCTTGAGTCTTCCTCCCCCAAAAGCCCCTTAGCCAACTTCAAAAAGACAATTTTTTTGTTATCCATTGCTTCACGGAAATTCAGAGTACTCTTGGACTGACCAATGATATTTCTAACTCTTTTGTTCGTTACAAAACGACCAAATTTGGAAGAAATATAATCCAAAGTTTCGCTCTTATGGAAGTCCGATGTCTGAGCAATTTGATCGGTCCAGTAACGTCTCACAATTGGATCTTTGACTAAAGGTAATATCTCCTGAGCATATTTAGAATCAGTTAGTACTCTGTTGACCTCAATAAAGGTTGCTCCAGGAACCATCGCCACCGTCAACATGGCATTACGAACAGCATGCTCAAACCGGGCACCCACCATACCCGTGCGATGTGGATCGTAAAGCTTATACATCAAATTAATAATTGAAGATGCTACTTGATACATTTCGTCGTAGTTATTAACTTCCAATAAGTTAAACCCAATCGGTCTTTCATCATCTGTCGGATCAAAAAAGATCACATCTTCAGCTCTTTCCGGCGGTACTAGTTCCATTAATTCTTCAATCCCTTCACCGTGTGGTTCCAAGAAGCACAATCCTTTGCCCGCCCGCATATCCTGAATGATCATCGATTTCAACAATTGGGTTTTCCCGGTACCGGTTCGTCCGACGATGTACATGTGCCGCATTCTGTCTTTTTCTCCCATGTATATATTTCTTTCTTGGCCACGGTAAAGTGATCTCCCCAACCACAATCCACTTTCTGGAAAGCCGCCTGTCGCCGGTGCCGCTTTAGCCGTCAGCCAAAATATATGTGGTGTATCAATCATTTTATTGGGCAAATGCCAAACCGTCGCCAACTCCTCTGTTGATAGCACCGAATTATTTCCCCACATACTCTGATAACGGTAAATAAAATCCGTCATAAACATCTGTTTCATCCGTATTTTTCGGCTCGAGAAATTATTTTGACTTCCGGCGAACTGCGAAAATGTCCCTTTCAAATTGGATAGATTGGCTTTGGCCGATCCCTCATTTGGAGCCACGCAAATTATCCTCACGCTCGTTAAAAAGCCAACTTTACTGCACTTATTAGTAATTGCCTCCAATTCTTGTGGATTCATTTTAAACTTCGCCTTTTCCGGATTGGCCTCGTCCTTTTTAAGTTTTGCTACAAAGCCTTCCCCGGACTTGCTCCAACCCGACTCTGCCGGAGACACGATAATTTGAATGGCTGCCGCTTCGTTATCTCCGAACTTGGCCATCGACGCCGTAATTGTCGCCAAAGCATCCACCGGCAGTTCCTTATATGACTTTATTGGTTTGAAACTTGCATTTTTTAAGGCCAACTCGGCAAATGCTACTGCCGTGTCTTTATAAAAGATATTGTATTCGTCTACTTGTTTCACCTGAACTCCGGAATATGTTCCGGCAATCAGTTTCTCCACCAACTCGGCATTATTTCGATGGCACGATACATAAAACCGAATATCTTCCTTTTTACCGACAATCTCCAATGAGATATGTTGCTGTGCCTTAAACTTTTGCCAAAACCCTCCTTTTTTAATCGAAAACAAAGATGAGAACATTTGTTCCACCGCGTCAATCTTCACTTCATTATCTTTCGGTACCGCGATCTCCATCAGCACAAAATTCATGCTCACTTCTTCCCTATTTTTATTCCGAAGCCATACCACAAAAAGCATCCAGCCAACCACCATCACCGCAATCACTAAAATAAGTCCCAAGAAGACGATCATTATGTACTGAATCCAAAAATTATAGTTAATCATCGTTTAGTTCCGCGGCGGTAGGTAAAAAACCCTCCCCGGATATTTTCTAATCATCATGACACACCATTCGGAAGCCCAGCGCACCCCTTCCCAAACCCGGTGGTGCAAGCCCTCAACCACCTCTTTTTGGTCCATCGGCAATGTAATGTTTGACTTAGTCTGCACTGCAAACTGTGCCGATACAATCTTCCCCATATCACTTGTCGTCAAAGGTTTCGTTGCCACCGGTTTTGGCGGTTGGGTATTTGCCGGTTGCTGTGTCTCCACCTGTTTCTCCACTTTTTCCACGTAACTCATCTGCTCAACAGGAGCACTCACTACTTCGGGAGTCATTGGACGTTCAATTTCCTTACCTACGGCAGGCATACTTTAACTATACCTTAAAAATCCAATCCCCGAACTGCCAAAATCCCCTTGTCGTAGGGGTGTTTTACTTTCTTCATCTCGGTTACCAAATCAGCTACCTCAACCAATTCTTTCGGTGCCTTGTGACCAGTCAAGACCAGATGTGTTGTTCCGCGCAACTTGACTATTTCCAAAACATCTTTTAAGGTCAGAAGTCTGTCCTGCAAAGCTCTTACCACTTCGTCCATCACCAACAAGTCCACCATACCCTCCCCCTCCTCATTTTTCTTCAAAATTGTCTTTGCTAATAAAAGGGCCTTCGTAGCCGCCTTTTTATGCCCATCCAGGGTATCGTGATTCAAAGGCCCACCGGAAAAACCTTTTCCCATCCAAAACATTTTCAAGTTATTCGCAAAAACTTTCGTTAAATTCATCTCCGCCGTTTTCCAAGACGGTTCCTTATACCAAGAAATCCATATCACCTTTTTTGAAAGTAACAACATCCTCACTGCCACGCCCAAAGCCGCGCTTGTTTTTCCTTTTCCATTACCTTCAAAAACATAAATCATTCCTTCTTTGATCTCCATATAAAAATAATACTCCTCAACTTCGAAATATTTATTCCGGACCTCGAATCAGCCTCAGATATAACGAAAACTATACTGTCACGGCACTGTCTCTATCTCACCACTACTTCGGTTCAAAAACGAACCTGGTAAAACGCCAAAAAAGCTTGATGTCGAGGGAAAAAAACCACAAAACCACCCGTTAGCAATGTCAACAAAAGACTGATAGTAATCACAATTACCTAACATCATTAAATACCTTTATTCCACTCTTGTCAAATCGATGTAGATCTTATCAAACCACATCACAATCTATCCAATCATATCAGCATTTACTGGCACCGCAAGAGTAACATTTTTGACAGCCTTCTTCCAGTACCAAAGTTGGCTGGCCGCATTCGGGACACAAGTCCCCCTTCTTCATCGGCAGAGGTAATTCTTGCTGAGTCGCCAGTAGCTCGAGTTGATTATCGTCACTTTGAATATCCATTTGGTCGCCCTTCAAATAATCTTTCAGGACTTTAGCTACGCCATCTGCCAAACTCCTCACTCGATTGTTTCCAAAACCCACACTGTCCGCTCCGCCAATCCCCGACAGCTGTTTGACCATCGCCTCAGCCACAGCCTTGGCCGGATACGATGAAGGTACTCGCAAGGACAGCGAAATCAATCTTCCAATAGCCTCAGCATCAGCCATCACATGAGTCCCGGCCTTACCTACATTGATAAATACTTCAAAGGGGTTTCCCTGCTCGTCGGCATTTACCACCACAAAGGCAGTTCCTACCGGAGTCTCGATTTTATAGGTGTTTCCCTGCAACTTGTTTGGCCTTACTCTCAATGTGGCAATTTCTTTATCCCCGGTCACGGTACCTTCAACCGGTTTCACTTCCTCTTTCTTCGTTCCTACGTTCAGTACCTGCCATTCCTTACAGCCATCACGGTATATGGTGATACCCATGCAACCCAAATCATAAGCCAATAGGTATGCCTTGGCCACATCATCAACCACTGCCTCATTTGGCAAATTAATTGTTTTACTCACGGCATTATCCAGATTTTTCTGCCATGCCGCCTGCATCTTCACATGCCACTCCGGCGCTATCTCATGGGCTGTTACCAACACTTTTTGCCATTTCAATGGTACTTCTTCAACTCCATGAACACTACCTGTCTCCGCTACTGTCGCCATCAGTTTCTCGCTCCAAAAGCCTTCCCTCTTGGCGACTGCTTCAAAAGCCGGATCACTAAAAAACATTTCCCGATTGAGTGATTCGTCTTTTACCATATGTTTGTAAGCCAGAGCAAATACCGGTTCACAGCCCCCACTAGTGTTGGCAATAATACCAATCGTCCCGGTTGGGGCAATCGTTGTAATCGCCGCGTTGCGGATTGGTTCATCATTCTTAAAGATACTTTCTTTCCACAAAGGAAAGGCGCCTCTCGTCTTGGCCAGTTCTCGGCTTTCTTCATGCGCCGCATCGTTAATCGTTTTCATCACTTTGGAAGCCAATTCCAAAGCTTCATCTGAGTTATATGGAATTCCTAAAAGGTAAAGCATATCGGCCCAACCGCCAATTCCCAAACCAATTCTCCTAATTGACCGCACAGTTTCCCAAACTTGTGGTAATGGGAAAGGATTTATCTCAATTACATCATCTAAAAATCTCACTGCTTCACAAGCCGTCTTCTTTAGTTCCTCCCAGTCCACTTCTTGTTTTCCATCTTTCTCCTTCACAAAATAGCTTAGAAAAATACTGCCCAGGTTACAGGCATCAAATGGATAAAGAGGTTGTTCTCCGCAGGGATTGGTACTTTCAATCGGCCCTAGGGTGGGTACTGGGTTAGCCGGTCCTACATTCACCCTGTCAATAAAGATCATCCCGGGATCCCCCGATCTCCAAGCACAATCACAAATTAAATCAAAAATTTCTCGAGCATCCTCCTGACGGACAACCTTGCCGTCATGTGGCTCCACTAAGTCATATTTTTCTCCGTTAATCACCGCTTTCATAAATTTGTCGGTAGCTGCCACCGAAATATTAAAGTTTGTCAAACCTCCATCGAGTTTGCAGGTAATAAACTCCCGCACATCCGGATGATCCACCCGCAAGATTCCCATATTGGCCCCACGGCGAGTGCCTCCTTGTTTAATCTGCTGGGTCGCTTCGTTAAACACTCTCATAAAGCTAACTGGTCCGCTCGCCACCCCTCGGCTTCTTTTAACCATCGCTCCGCGTTGCCTTAATCGGCTAAAGGAAAAACCTGTTCCCCCACCCGACTGGTGAATCAAAGCTTGATACTTTATTGCGTCAAAAATTCCCTCCAAAGAATCGGGGACCGGCAGTACAAAACAGCCTGAATATTGCAAACCACTATTTTTACCGGCGTTCATCAGTGTTGGTGAATTAGGTAAAAACTTTCTGCTACACAATAATTTGTAGAAATTTCTCGCCGTCTCGGTTATCTCCTCTCGTGTTACCTCAAAACGTGCCTCGGCACTGGCAATCGTAAAAGCCACTCTCCAAATCAACTCATCCGGTGTTTCTATCGTTTCCCCTTCCGCATTTTTATCCAAATATCTCTCTCTTAATACTTTAATCGCTTGCTCCGACCACTCTCCCGATTCCAAATCGGCCGGCTTATTGGGTCTTTCGCCGACTACTTTATTCACTTCCTCTATCACTTCTTCAAAAGTTTCTGTAATTATTTTTTCGTCTGTTTTCTTCATGTTTTGGTAGATTGTTGATGATACGGCCATTTTATTTAATGACTAACTGTTAATCTTTTTGAACCGGCTACGAACTCCTGAAACTCTTTCGCGTCGGCAAAATCCAGATAAACGCTCGCGAATCTCATGTAAGCCAGATCATCCAGTTTTAAAAGGCGCGACAGTACCATTTTGCCGATGTCGGAAGATTTTATTTCCACCGTTTTTCTATTTAGAAGTTTCGTCTCAATTTCATCCACCAAATTTTCGATTTCCTCGTCCTCTACTTTACGTTTGTAACAGGCCTTTTTAATTCCTTTTAATAGCTTCTCTCTATCATACTGTTCCACCTTACCGCTCTTTTTAATTACTTTAAGATCAATATTGACCACCTTTTCGTGTGTTGTAAATCTCTTCCCGCATTTCTTACACTCCCGTCGGCGTCTGATTCCGGTTTCCCCGGGTAAACTCCGGCTTTCCAGGACAGATGTATCTTCATTATTGCAGTAAGGACAGTTCATAAATAAACACAATATTTAGTGTGGACTATCATCATGTAACACTACCCCTAGCATTGCAACTGCCACATACTACATCAGAAAATATCATTAAGGCCAATCTCCGCAAAATCTTCTCCAAATCAACCTAATGCCGCCAAATTCATTGCCCACCGTGCCAAAACTGATCCCATCACGTTTCCCGATTTCACCCTTATCCAGGCATTGATTGCTCCGCTAGCCGAAGCCACTAAAACAACACCCAATATTTCTTTTCCACTCGCCTGATACACAAAAAACAGTATTGGTAAACGAATTACCGCCGTCATTAAACCAACTATCACCAAGTTAAACCCCTTTCCTCTCCGAATTTTTTCTAAATACCCAGCCACAAAACCGCTAAAAGCCAACTCTTCAGTGACCGCTGTGGCCAAAGCTACACCGGCTAAATTCCAATTCATCTGAAAAGTTCCTAAATTTCTAGACTTTAAAATCAAAAAATAAATCATTCCTACTCCTAAACCCAGAAGTAAAGACTCTCCCCACTTTTTCCCGAACATCACAATTTTTTCTTTAAAAGACAAATTCCACCAAAACAAAGGCACCAACCACAGTACCGGCTTGAACCACAGTTCTTCCACTACCTCTGGCAACCGCACAAAATAACGAAAACTCCCCCAAATTAAAATTAAATATATATAGTAGTACCAAAGTCGTTTCACCCCTTCATCGTACCATAGCATATATAATGTAGTCACTATGGCTCTCAATCGACGCAAACAGCTTCTCCGTTCCATCGAAAAAAGCTATCGCAAATGCACCAAAACACGCCATTCTCGCATTTTGTCCATTTTGGCTATTCTCGCCGGTATTTTCCTTATTTACCTTGTTTTTATTCTTAAGGATATTCCCAACCCTACCAAGCTCACCAAAACCCCGGCTCCTATCAGTACCCAAATTCTCGACCGCAACGGCAAGCTCCTTTTTGAAGTGTATTCTCAATACAAGCGTACCCCTATTGCTTTGGCGGATATTCCTCTCTTTGTCCAGGAAGGCACTATCTCCATCGAAGATAAAAATTTCTACAGCCACCACGGCATTGATTTCACTGGAGTTGTTCGTTCTATCTTTAATACCGTCTTTAAAGGACAGCGTCTTGCCGGTGGATCCACTTTAACTCAACAGCTTGTCAAAAACTCCCTCCTCAACGACACCGACCGTACTATCACCCGCAAAATTAAGGAGGCCATCCTCGCCATTGCCACCGAATTTACTTACTCCAAGAGCCAAATATTGGAAATGTATCTCAACTACACCCCTTATGGTGGTACCTCTTATGGTATTCAAGCCGCCTCTCAAACCTATTTTGGCATTGATGCCAAGAATCTCGATCTGGCGGAGTCGGCTCTTCTTGCCGGCCTTCCCCAATCTCCCACGGCTTATTCCCCATTCGGTGCTAATCCAGAACTCGCCATCAATCGTCAACATCAAGTTCTAACCCGCATGGTCGAAGACAAATATATTACCCAGGACCAAGCTAATCAAGCCGAAGCTGAAAAACTAGTCTACGCCAAAAACAATATCACCCTGAACGCCCCTCATTTTTCTCTCATGGTTCGTGACGCTCTTGTCCAAAAATATGGCGAGGACATGGTTAATCTTGGCGGCCTTCGCGTCACCACCACTCTCGATCTTGACCTTCAGCAAACCTTTGAAGCTTCCCTTTCCGCCGAAATGAAAAAGATTGCCAAACTCAATATTAGTAATGGTGCCGCTGTTGTTACCAAACCCAGTACCGGCGAGATTCTCGCCCTCATCGGTTCCAAAGATTATTACGATGCCACCATCGACGGCCAGGTCAATGTCACCACAGCTTTCCGTCAGCCGGGTAGTTCCATCAAACCCATTAACTATGCCACTGCTTTACTAAAAGGTTGGCCAACTAGTTTAATTTATCTTGATGTACCCACCTGTTTTGATGTTGCTGGTCAAAAGGAATACTGTCCCAAAAACTACGATGGTACCTTCCGCGGTCCGGTTTCTATGCGCCAAGCACTGGCCAACTCCCTTAACATCCCCGCCGTCAAGATGTTGGCTATCAACGGTCTTGATTCTTTTATCGCCACTGCTTCCGCTATGGGTATCTCCACCTGGACCGATCCCAGTCAGTATGGCTTATCACTTACCCTTGGTGGTGGTGAAGTTACCATGCTCGACATGGCCAAAGCCTTTAGTACTTTCGCCAATTCCGGTGTCACTGTTCCTCTCATCTCTGTTCTCAAGGTCGAAGATTACACTGGTAAAGTTCTCGAACAAGTCGATCCGGACCAAATTGCTAACGCTGTTTCCGTCATGCCGGAAAACTGGACCGATTTTTGGCAAAATCAAAGTCAACCTCAAACCTTCCAGCCCACCGATCCCCGCGTTACTCTCCCCGAAGAAGTTACCTTCATCATCTCCGACATCCTCGCCGACAATGGTGCTCGCAGTGCTGCCTTCGGTGCCTCTAGCCAGCTAGTCATCCCGGGCCACACCGTCTCCGTTAAAACCGGTACCACCAACGATCTTAAAGATAACTGGGCTATTGGCTACACTCCCGACTACTTAGTCGCCACCTGGGTTGGCAACAATGACAACTCCTCCATGAGTTACGTTGCCTCCGGCATCACCGGAGCCTCCCCCATCTGGAACGACATTATGAGGAAACTTCTCAAAGACACCAAAGACCGACCCCTAGTCAAACCGGAGATGATCACCAATTATCAAGTCTGTAATCTTACCGGTCTTCTGGCCCAACAAGAAAATCAATGTGACTCCCACTCGGAATATTTCATTACCAACGGTAATCTTCCTCTCAGCCAAAACTCCATTCCTCTTCAGCAACAAGTCTGGGTCCGCCGTTCCGACCAATATCCCATTCTTCCGGGAGACAATACCGTCGATCGTGATCTCGAAATGCACACCGTTGTTTCCGATCCCTTTGTTCAAAACTTCTGTCTTGACTGCGTTTATCCCGTCGATGACAAGGGCAAAATTACTTACCCCCAAACCATCGTCGACTACACTGCTTTCCAACAAAAGTACGTTACTCCCAGTAATTATCTTAATTACGCCCCAACGCCAACCGATGCCCCGCAAAATTAGCCTCTTCTTCCTTGCCCTGGCGCTTATAGCCTCCGCCGTCACCGCCTACTTTATCTGGCAAAATAATTTACCCTTAGTTAGTCCTATTTCTCTTATTGAAACTCTCATTGGCAACTCTCCGGCCATCCGTTCCAGTAAAGTCATCTATGGTTTTTTCCCTTACTGGAATCTTAAATATGCCGGCAGCCTCAATATTCAAGATCTCACCCATTTTGCCTACTTTGCCATCGATCTTAACGCCGACGGTACCATTAATAAAAAAACCAGTTCGGTCGAGTCTGAACCCGGTTGGAATAAATTAAAGTCAAGCGATGTCAGCAAACTTCTCTACCAATCTAGGCTTCTTGGCCAAAAAACAGTTATTACTTTTACGGCCATGGACCCGGACACTATCGAAGGTATTCTCAACTCCCCCGAAACTCGTTCCACTACCATTGATTCCATTATGTCCGTCTATAAAGACTATAGTTTCGACGATATCAATATCGACTTCGAATATGTCAACACCGGCAACCCAACCCTCCGTTCAAATTTCGTCCAGTTCATCACCGACCTCCGTTCCATTTGTGTCACTACTCAGAGCCACTGTCAGATTGAAGTCGATGTTTTTGCCAGCTCCGCCGATAAACCCCGACTTTGGGACCTAAAAGCCCTCAGTACTGTTACCGATAAATTCATCGTTATGGCTTATGATTTCTACCGAACCACTTCTCTTCAAGCCGGTCCCGTTGCTCCCATTCGTGGTAAATGTACCGATGATAACTCGAAGGATTGTCTCGCCGAAGACATTGTCACCGACATCTCCGCCATTAGTAAACTAATTCCCTCCGAAAAAATTATTCTGGGCATCCCTTTCTACGGTTACGAATGGCAAACTGCTTCCACCGATTTCTTGGCCAATACTTATCCCGGTACCGGTTCCTTGGCTTCCTATCAGCGTATCCAGTCACTTTTTCAAGACACCAGTATCGCCAGCATTTCTGCCATGTGGTCGGAGTCCACCCTTAGTCCTTATCTCGTTTACGAAAAAAACAATAAAATCTACCAAGTCCATTTTGAAAACGCTCAATCTCTAGAACAAAAGATAAAACTTGTTGACTCGGCCGATCTTGGTGGTGTTGCCATCTGGGCCCTTGGTTATGAAGGAACTTCCCAAGATCTTTGGACCCCCATCGAAACTCTTATTCACCCCTAGCCTTTTTCCCCTCTCGGATCTAGAATATGGACAGACTCACCAGTCCTGCCCTTTGAACAAATTTCGCCTTACCATGGCCAAAAATAGACGCTTTAATCAATCAAAGAATTTTTTATATTACTTAGGTCGTCCTATCTTCAAAATTTTTCTCTGGTTAATTATCATTTTTAGTTATCTTTCCGTCTTTGTTTCCAAACTTTTTTCCTTTTCCTTACCCCGGGTCTCCCGTCCCAAAATTCAATTACCCAAGTACATCCTTCCCCGGTTTTCATTGTCCAGGATTCGGCTTCCTAAAATTACTTTCCCCCAGATTTCTTTTCACCGACCTCATCTTCATCACCTTTATCCCCGTTTAAAAAAAACAACCGTTTCAAAAATTACCGTCAACCGCCGTTCCCTTCGTTCATTTTTCTTTTTTTATCTCGGAATCGTTACTGTCGTTTGTTTCGTTTACGTCGAATTCTTCTATAACCTCCCCAATCCTCGGAATCTCGATAATTTTCCTTCCAAACTCACCACTCAAATTCTCGACCGCAACGGCCGTCTCCTCTACAAAATCTATAAAGACGAAAACCGCACTTTAATCACTCTCAGCTCCCTTTCCTCCCAAACAAAAAATGCCTTCTTGGCCGCTGAAGATAAAGATTTCTACAGTCATCAAGGCTTTTCCCTTTCTGGCATTTTTCGTTCTCTCTACAAAAATATTTTCGATGATAAAGTCGAAGGCGGCTCTACGATTACTCAGCAATTAATCAAAAATACCCTTCTTACCAATGAAAAAACTCTCACCCGCAAGATCAAAGAATTAATTCTTTCGGTCGAAGTGGAATTCGCCTACAGCAAAGATAAAATCTTCGAGATGTATCTCAACCAAGTTGGCTTTGGTGGCACTGCCTATGGCATCCAGGAGGCTTCCATGCAGTACTTTAATCTCGACGCCAAAGACCTCGATCTGGCGGAGGCGGCTTTCCTCGCCGGTTTACCTCAAGCCCCCAGTCAGTATTCTCCTTTCGGCAGTCACCCTGAATTAGCCAAGTCTCGCCAACAATTCGTCCTCGGTCAAATGCTCAAGGATGGTTTTATTACTCAAGATGAATATCAGAGAGCTACTACTGAAAAACTTGTTTTCAATACTAATCAAACCGAGATCAATGCTCCTCATTTTGTCATGTACGTCAAAGATTTACTTACCCAACAGTTAGGCGAAAATATTGTTAATCAAGGTGGTCTCATCGTCACCACCACTCTGGATCTGGACCTCCAAAATAAAGTCCAGGACATTGTGACGATGGAAGTTAAGGGTCTCAAAAATTATCATGTCACTAATGGCGCCGCTCTGGTTACCAACCCCAAAACAGGTGAAATCCTCGCCATGGTTGGCTCTAAGGATTATTTTAATCTCAACGAAGATGGCCAGGTTAATCTCACTCTGGCCCTTCGTCAACCAGGCAGTTCTATTAAACCTCTCAACTACTCTCTGGCCTTCGAAAATGGTTATGGTCCGGGTAGCGTCTTGGAAGACAAACCCATCTCCTTCAATCTTCCCGGCCAGGCACCATGGACCCCCAAAAACTATGACGGTAAATTTCATGGTTTTGTCACTTTACGCACCGCTCTTGGTAGCTCTTACAACATTCCTTCCGTTATCTTGCTTTCCAAAAATGGCGTTCAAAACTTTGCCAATTTGGCCGCCAAAATGGGTATTACCACTTGGACTGACCCGAGTCGTTTTGGTCTTTCTATGGCTCTAGGTAGTCTCGAAGTCCGTATGGTGGATATGGCCACGGCCTACTCCACTTTTCCCAATAATGGTGTTACCACTCCCCTTACCGCCATCCTCAAAGTAGAAAAATCCGATGGCGAGCAGGTTTATGCCTCCGGCTGTATTGATCAGAATCAAACCGCCAATGCCGACACTTCTGCCCTTGCCAAAAGCAACGACTGTTCTCCTCGTCAAACCATTTCGCCAACAACCGCCTATCTGATTACCAATATTTTAAGTGACAACTCTGCCCGTGCTCCCGCCTTTGGAGCCAACTCTGTTCTCAATATCAAAGGTGTCGCCGTCAAAACCGGCACCAGTAATGACCTTCGCGACAACTGGACTTTCGGCTACACCCAAGATTTTCTTGTCTCTACTTGGGTCGGCAATAATGACAATACCCCTATGTCCAATATTGCCTCCGGCATCACCGGCGCCTCTCCCATCTGGGCCAAAATCGTTAATACCATCCTCAAAGAGAATCCTCAGACCTCCACCGCTTCAGCCACACCCCAAAACCTCATCAAAGTCTCTATCTGTACTCTCACCGGCACTCTTCCTTGCGATGGTTGTCCCACCAAATACGAATATTTTGTCAAAGGCACCGAGCCCAAAGCCGCTTGTGACCCAGCCAAAATCCAAGAAATTCTTCATCCGTCGCCAACACCGTCAGTTTCTCCTTCTCCTCAAATTTTATAACCACCCACCTCGTCATTGCGAGGAACGAAGTGACGTGGCAATCTCACACACCAAAGATTTGAAAATTGGTCATTTCACAAAGTGATTTCTACGTAATTTTTTGGGCCCGTTTTTGGGGTTATCGTCTTTTCCACAGTGTTCCCTTTTATCGGCGTCATCAAGGGCTCTCCCTTCAATATGCCACCCATTTTAGGTACTAGCCAAAATCCCAAAGTAATCACGATAATGACAAGCATCGTCCAAAAGATTACCCTTCTCTCAGCCATTTTTTCTTCTTTAGACTTACGTCTTTTTTCTTTTTTCTTTTTAGGTGCTTCTTCGCCTACATTTTCATCTTCCTCACTGGGAATTTCGATATCTTTTTCTTCGTCTTCTCCTTTAGCCATTTTATTGTTTCCAAACATCTAAATTTACCAAACAGGTCGGTTGTCTTCCCTCCAAACTATCATTCATGTTTTCCACTACAATCCTCGCCATGGCGATTCTGGCCTCAACTGTCGCCGATGCAATATGCGGCGTTAAAACCGTATTGGGTAGTCTTCTCAACTCCTCCGGTATCTTCGATTCATCTTCAAACACATCCAAACCGGCTCCGGCAATCCACTTCTCCTCCAATGCCTTAATCAAAACCTTTTGGTCCACCACCGGTCCTCTGGACGTATTAATCAAAATCGCCGATGGTTTCATTAGTCTCAGTTCTTTTTCTCCAATCATATGTTCAGTTTCCGGGGTTAAGGGTACCGATAAACTCACCACGTCTGCCTCTTCCAACAACTGATCCAGACTGTGATAGGCCACATCGTATTCTTCCTCAAACTCTTCGTCCCGATGTCGATTAAAATAAATTATCTTCATTCCTAAAGCACTGGCCATTCTCGCTGTCCAGCGTCCGATTCTGCCCAAACCTACAATTCCCATCACTCTATCTTTCAATCCCGTTCCTAAAAGCAGATCCGGTTCCCAGCCTTTATATTTTCCCGCTCTCACAAACCGATCTCCCTCCACAATTCTTCTTAAAAGTGTCATCGTCAGTGCAATCACCTCTTCAGCCACCGACTCGGTTAATACTCCTGGCGTATTGGTGACACAAATACCTCTTTTGGTTGCTTCCGGTATATCAATATTGTCAAAACCGACACCGTAATTACTAATCACTTTAAGCTGAGGCCCAGCCGCCTCCATTACTTCAACATCGATTTTTTCGGAGACCAAAGAAATAATCCCCGAGGCTCCCTTAACCCCCTTTAACAACTCTTCTCTTGAGATGTCTTTTGCGGACCAAACTACCACGTCATATTTTTCTTTCAATTCTTTCAAAAACTTATCCAAAAACACGTTGGTTACGAATATTTTCTTTTTCTCCATATCTTCATTAAACCACATCGTCATTGCGAGGAGGTAATCCGACGTGGCAATCTCAAACTTAAAATATATTTTCCTCCACCATCTTCAGTTTCTTAGTCAGCCATTTTTCCATATCATTTTTGTAAAGTAAGCCTTCTTTGGCTCCCAATTTTGTCACGACAGACCCGCCATTGGCCAGTCCCATTTTTAGTACTTCCTCATTTGACCTATTTTGCAACAATCCCGCTACCGCGCCAGAAACAAAAGCATCTCCTGCCCCCGTATCATCAATCGACCTATTAGGAAACGCCTTCATCTTTATCCATCTTCCTTTATCACAAATACTGGCTCCTCTTTCCCCATCAGTCACCGCCACCAATCGACAACCTGTCTCCATAAACTTCTTCATTAATTCTTTTTCGTCATCAAATTTACTTCCCCAAAGTTCCGCCGCCTCCATTCTGTTTACATTAAAGAAATCCAATTTAGGCAGCAACTTCAGTAATCTCTCCTTTTGTTCCAATTCTTTTTTACCTGGATTTAGTCCCACTTTTATTCCGCGATCTAAAGTAAAAGCCACCAAATCTTCGAGAAGCTCTATCTCTCCCCCCAAACTGGAAATCTGCAACCAATCTGCTTTTGCCAGTTCTTCCCAGTCAATCTCATTTTTCTCAATTTCTCCACTTTCACCCCTGTAAGTTACAATCGATCGGCTTCCATCACTGGCCACCAACACTGCCGATAACCCTGTTTTTCCCTTTGCTCTTTGCACCATACTCATATCCACATCTTCCTTTTCGACTTGTTTAATCAACACCTCACTTAAATCATCATTTCCCACTCGAATAATCATTTTTACCGCTTCTCCCATACGGTGTAACCCGACAGCTACATTTGTGCCTCCGCCTCCACTCGCCAAAATTCCATCCTCCGCCTCCACCTTTCCTCCCAATACCTCGCACATCGCCACACCGCCTTCAATTTGATGGCTCTTCATCACGTTTAAATCCTTCGATTTTAGGAGTACATCCACCACGGCTGCCCCGATAACTACCACTTTTTGCATACCTTCATTCTAAACTAAATGCGAAATCTCTTCCTGTTAAAATATACTAATGAAGAAGCCTTGGCACTTACTCCGTCCCAAAACCGGCAAAGAAATCCCTTTTCTTATTATGCTGAGTTTTCTCGCCACTTTTGCCATCTCTCGTCTTATCGTCACCTACCTCCCCAGCCTTACCCTTAAAGTCCACCACGTTCATATCCACCACTTTGCCTATGGGTTTGCCCTTCTCGCCCTGCTTGGCTATTTTCTCCTTACTCAGCCGCGTTCGCCCAAAACTCGCCTCCGTCTCAGTTTCCTTTATGGCATTGCCTTAGGCTTAGCCTTTGACGAATTTGGTATGTGGATCCAGTTGGAAGACGCCTATTACAACCGTAGTAGTTATGATGCTATCGTCATCGTCACCTTACTTTTTCTTAATATCATCTATTTCGAAGACTTCTGGAAAAAATGGGGCTACCGTCTCGGTAAACTTGTCAAGCGCATCTTCACCTAAAACATGGATATTATTTTCAGGAAACCTCAATTCAAAGACCTAAAAAAAATTAGAAGCGTTCTCGAGCAGTGGACTGATCAAGAAGAAGTTGACAAATACTGTCAAAGAATCACCAATGAAATTAATGGCATCATCGAATACAACACTCATTTCTGGGTTGGTGAATGGCAAAACGAGGTTGTTGGCGTCGCCGGCACGTCAGATATTCTTCCCAAGACAAAGGAATATTCCCAAGGTAACAATCCCATCGATCTAAAAATTCTATATTTAGATAATAATATCCGAGGTCATGGATTTGGCAAAGATTTTCTTGACTTTCTTGAAAACGAGGCTATAAAAACCAGTCACGATGAAATGATAATTAGGACAGCAAAGAGATATAAAGATACTGCCTGGGGTTTCTACCAAAAAATGGGGTATGAACTCGTCGGTTACATAGATGACGGCACTGCCGTGTTTCGCAAATCTATTTCCTAAATCTTCCTCAACCTAAGCAATTCCTTACATCCTTCATCGGCCAATGGATTATTGTAATATTTGTTCGGCAAATTCTCATATTCTTCATTCCCATACGCCTTTGATGCTTCTCTATAAGCAAAATATAATGGCCCGGTACGATCAAATTTAAAAGGCTTATCTCCGGCATCTTTCAGTTGAGAGTCAAAATATAAAAATGCCTTTCCTAAACTTCTCCCGTCATTAGTCTGATAATGCCATAAATCCACGTCGTATTTATCTCCCAAAGAAGCTAATTCGGCAAACGCATACAGATTAAATATCTGATAGTCTCTCGACACCTCCCCTCTCGCCGTTTCTTCTTTCATTTCCCCACTCGGCTCGATTTGACTGGCAATTCTATTCTTCGCACCCTCCAATGTTTGTTTCGCCATATCCGTTTTTCCCAAGAAATCGGCAATGTACGCCACTTGCACATCATAAAATGTGCCGTGGTTATTCTTCATTCCCCTTTCTCCACCTTTCTCCTTTTCATTTTCTGCCCTTGGATTTCCAATTCCTTTTTCACTCGTTGTCAACCAGGTCAAATACTGATCAAACCAGGCTTCAACACCTTTCTGTGTCTCACTGTTGATCAACCCATTTTTTTTAAGTATCCCAACACTTTCGGCAATCCGTACCAGAGGAATTCCCTCAATTATGCCAAAAAAACTGCCGGACTCGGAATCGGGATTAGAGAGCTGAGCGTTCTCCAAATTTGGATTCATCCTTGTTTCTTTATTCACAAACCAAGATTTTAACGTCTCATTAACCCGTCTAGAAAATATTTCCTTATTATTTTCATCTCTGGTATGTTCCGCCGCCAAAGATATAAAGATGATTTCACCACTCATTTTGTTTAGTTTGTTTTCATCTACATATTTTTCCGTTAGAGGATTTATTTCACCATCCTTTGTGATCCAACTGCCATTTTCAATTTGCCAACTATAAGGAGATACGGAAACGTAATCTCTTTTATCTCCGGTTGGTGCCACAATTTCTTTATCCGTTATTGATGAGGGAATATTCTCTTTTTCCGTCATCTTTTCGGCAACCCCAGACAATACTCTATCCGTTCTCTCGTATTCAGCCTCCTCGACATATTTCTCGACATCCACGATCTCTTTGTCCCTCATTTTTTCCCCTGCCAACTCTAGAAATTTTTCATTGATCTGCCATCCATTCTTCAGATATTCCTCCACTTTCGGCCGTAATGCTTCACCTAATCTTTCTCTACTCTCAACCAAATAGTCTTTTTTTTCTGGCGAAAGTTTTCCTGCGTCGATTAACTCTTTCTTTTTTTCATATAATTTCTGGTTTAAAACGCTTTCACTATCCTTCACAAACTGAAAGGCATAAGTAATACCTTCATCCAGAAGCGATAAAGTGTGTCCACCTCTATCATTTTCTATTCCTGTTGCGTCCTTAAAGTCTGTCTCCAACTTAGAACCCGGTCGACTGTCAATAATCGTATGTTCCGACTCATGCATCACCGTCGACGCTATCGAACCTAAGGCCACCTCTGAATATGTTGTTCCAACCGTATGCAAAGTATCGAAAAAATATTTTGTTTCATCCGTCTCTTCATCAATCTTCTTTCCTGTTTCCACCAATTTATCAAACGCCTGAAATTCTTGGGGGCTAAGAATGTCCACTGAAAGTGCTCCATCCCTTACTTCTCCGCTAATATTTTTTCCATATCTCACATTAACCTCAAATTTTTCGGGAGCTTCATCTTTTGCATACAACCCTAATAGATTTTTATATTCCGTCAAATTTTCCGGAATCTTATTTACTTTTATTCTTTCATTTAATTTTCCGATTTGCTCGGTGTTTAATCTCTCCTGTTCCGATCCCGTTTCCGCCACACGAGTGTCAGTCACCTCAATTTTCGAAGTTTGTTTCTCCATCGTCTCCACTTTTTGAGTGTCCTTCTCCATCGTCTCCATTTCAAATCCTCCCGTCACATCATCCATATTTATTTTCTATACCTCTTTTGGATTAAAAAATTTGTTATTTGAATCGACAAACTCAATTAGATTTTCATCTGTATCTCGAATAAAGAAGTGCTTTTGTGGATCAACTTCGTCAAAATTTACAAGAACTTCTTTTTGATCATTATCAAGGTCAAAAATCTTAACTCCTTTGTCGATAATCATCCTTGCAAATTCCACGATATCTTCAATCTCAATGGCAAAATGATAAAAGGTATTACCCCTTGGTTCACCAGAATTATCGGTAATATGAATGAACTGTTCTCCAATCTTTATCCACAAAGGTCCTCCGGCATCATACTTTTCAAATCCCAAGACATCGGTAAAAAACTTACCGGCCACTTCTTTATTCTTTACAAGCAGCGTCACATGGTTTATTGCTTTTGTTTTCATTTTTATTTGTACACAATCTCTGCTAATTTTTTAGATACCTCATTTGGATAATCATCTTGCCAAACATTTCTTCCAATGGCGATTCCGGCTGCACCTGCCTCCATTACACCTTTAACTTCTTCCTCAAGATTTTCCCAATCGACCTTCTTTCCTCCTTGTGCCAACACTCCTGTTTTCCCTGCTGCTCTCACTGCCCAAGAAAAACTTTCTGGATCACCAGTGTAGGGGATTTTGGCAAAATCCGCGTCCATCTCCAACGCCAGGCGTGCCCCATAAGCCACCACATCTCGATCATTTTCTCGTCCGGCCACTTTTCGGCCTCTCGGGTACATCCAAGCAATCACAATCATCCCCAGTTCGTGGGCTTCATCCTCAATCCGCGAAAACTCCACCATCATCTGCTCCTCAAACTGGCTGCCCACATAAATCGTATAACCCACACCAATTGCTCCCATTTCCGCTGCTTTTTTGACGGTGCATAGTTGCAAAGATAACGGTTCTTCCCCCTGAAAAGAAGTTTTTCCGTTTAGTTTAACGATCAAGGGAATATTCGATTCCTTTTTATAGTATCTTGCCGCAATTCCTTCCTGAAAAACCACTCCGGTAAAATTACCGTTCTGTGCGATTTTCATAATGTAATTGGGATCCACCGACTTTTCGTTAAAATCTACCGGCCCATGTTCCATTCCTTGGTCGTAGGCCAAAAGCATTACCTTGCCCTTAATTTCGATTCGCGAAGTATCAACCATTTTTTATTTTTCTAATTGTTTTTATAATTCCTTCTTTATCTAATCCGTATTTTGCCAACAACTCTCCCGCTTCTCCGCTTTCCCCAAACGAGTCTTTCATTCCCATTCTGATCATTTTTGTCGGGCATTTTTCCCCCAACACTTCCGCCACCACTCCACCCAAACCCCCATTAATTTGGTGTTCTTCCAAAGTAATCACTTTACCGGTTTTCTTGGCGCTTCTCACAATCGTTTCTTCATCCAGTGGTTTAATTGTATGGACATTGACTATCTCGACATCCACTTCATCTTTTAATTCTTCCGCCGCCATCAAAGCTTCATAAACCAACGGACCACAGGCAAAAATTGTCACTTCTTTTCCTTCTCGCAGTACCTGTGC
>Ga0182027_10000061_pt1 | contig 153889 bp, 115 predicted proteins | sample 712E1DmetaG_FD_121300 | JGI IMG/M metagenome (GOLD analysis project Ga0182027, IMG submission 121300) | Permafrost microbial communities from Stordalen Mire, Sweden - 712E1D metaG (Illumina Assembly) | ecosystem: Environmental > Terrestrial > Soil > Wetlands > Permafrost | place: Sweden...
GGTCTACATGGAATTCCGTGCATAGGCTTTGGTCCTGGCAATGAAATTTATGCACATATGGCAACTGAACACATTCCAGTGGAACATCTTGTTAAAGCATCTGCCTGGTATGCAGCGTTCCCGCTGACATTTATTGGTTATAAATAGAGGCATATTTCTGTAATTCAACAATTAAGTCTCGTTTCGGCTGAATTTCGTTTTTGTTGTGGCGGGTCGAGTCATCAGTTCTTGACACAGAGAGCGAAAAAGTGTATTATCGTATGGACACAGTTTAGATGATCAACAATCACAATATAAAAAAAATATCCTATGCCTGAATATCGTATTGATGGTGTATCGCTTACTGGAAAAACAGTTTCCGGTTCTATTACTGCTGACAATAAAAGTATCGCCAAAACTAAAGCAGTCGAACTTTCACGTGAGAAGAAGTTCAAAGTGACAGGCATTCATGAACGCGTGTCATTCATTTATCGAGTAAGAAAGGGAACTGACAAACCGATTGATGGTGAACAGAAAGCGTTTACCTCTGATGAAGTTCGAGCGGCGCTGGAAAAAATGGGATTTAATGTTCTCTATGTCAGAAAGAAATTATTTGGGAACAAACAGAGAGCCGCTCCAGCGGTTGATGTTATCACATTTGTAAGAGTGAGTACGGACTTAATGAAGCAAAAACTTCCGTTTAACGAAGTGATGCAATTGCTTATAAACGACATCCCCAATCCAGCGTTGCGTGAAGCAATTAAGGAAATAAATACTGAATTGAAACAAGGAAAAGACAGTGAAAAAGTGTTTATGAAACAAGCGCCGGTGATTGGTAAATTCACAGCGCAAATGCTTGGTCTGGCATCTAAGAGCGGAAATATGGCAGAGATTTACGAAAGCGCCGCAAAATTTATGGAACGCAATGCAGAATTTAGAAGAAATCTTCGAAGTGCGCTTATTACGCCCTTGATCACTCTTTTTGTACTGTTCTTAGCATGTTTGTTCTATGTCTGTTATATTTTCCCTCAAACAGCAATAATGTTTACTAAATTTCATATCAAGCTACCTCCCATGACAGCAGCGACATTGAAGATGAGTGACTGGCTGATGGAAAATTGGTTAATTCTTACAGTTTTATTTACTGTGCCCGCTTTTATTTTGTTACGCTACATGAGAACAGAAAAGGGAAGATTTTTAGCCGACAAATGTATGATTAAAATTCCTGTACTCGGTTCTCTGCTTCATAAAACTGCTATAGAAATATTTTGCCGAGTTTTTTATGCTCTATACAGTGGATCAGGTGAAAATATTGAAATCATTCGTATGGCAGCAGAAGCATGCGGCAATAGATATATGGAACATCAGATTAAAACAATAGCTATACCAATGATGCTCGAACGAGGAAAAGGTCTCACGGAAGCATTTGAAGCAACAGGTGTATTCACTAAAACAGCCATTTCTAGATTCGCCTCAGGCGCAGAAACAGGAACTGTGAAAGCGACAGCTCTTCAATTGGCGGATTACTATGAAAAAGAAACATCTTATCGGATGAAAAATGTGATCGAAGTTATTCAATTATCTGTATCGTTGGTAATGATGGTTGTACTGACGGCTTTAACACTCGTTTCTTCAGAAACAGCATTAGTAAAACCGGAATCACCGCATATGTTCATGCCCTTGCATTTCCTGATTCCATAAAGTGCATTGAGAAATGCGATTGGGTTAAGCAAGCAAAGAGGAATAGAACCATGCCTGAAATAGATATAACTGATAAAATCGGTTATACGCTTCTTAAAAAAGGTATAATCGATTTTGAGACGCTTGAGAAGTCTCTTAAGATGAAGGATTCCGACGATAACAAGAAAAACCGAAAGAATCTGGGGCAGATCCTTGTTACTGAATTTGGCGCAGACCATGATGCGGTTTTTCGAGAAGTAGCTAATCTTTATGCGTTTCGTGAAGTATTCCTCAATGACGAAAAAGTCGATGAAGCGCGGATCGCTTTCTTGAAGAAATACATTGAACAGCTTTCAGAACAGCAGCGGAAATGATGGTCCAATCAAAGATGTTGCCATTCAAGTTTGACGAACGCCAGCCAGATAAGCTCATTATTATCGCTGCAGATCCAACGGATCGTAATCTGCCAATTGTAGCTCGCAGTTTCAACGTGAAGAAATATGAAATCTGCTACGTACGATTGAAAGACTTGCAATCGTTGATGGATAAGGTGGCGCCGGCACAAAACGAATTCCTCAAACTCCTCGAAAGCAATAAGATCTCAGTTGATGACTCCGGCAGTGGAGACGATGATCAGCTTGATGAACAAGCTCTTGAAGCAGAGATAAGCAAGAGCGCTTTGGTTAATCTGTTCGAAGGATGTTTGGTTGAAGCAGTTCGAAAAGACGTAAGTGACGTACATATCGTTGCAGCAGAGGGGAATCGAACCAACTTCTTATTTCGCATTGATGGCGATCTAAGAGTTTGGCATATTCAGGAAAACACAGTGCCAGAAGCGGTACTTGCTGTTGTCAAGGATCGTACAAAAAATGTAGATAGATTTGAACGTGAAATGACACAAGACGGATTCATCCAACGTGTCATCGATGGACATCAAATGCGATTTCGTGTCTCAATTATGCCGATTGTGACTACGGAATTTAAACATAAGTTTGAGAGTATTGTAATCCGTGTTTTAGATGATCGCAAAGTAATCACCGATCTCGAAAAGCTTGGTTTACAGGGACCAGCTCGTGCATTTTTCTATAAAGCTATTAGCAAACCTCAAGGTATTATTATCCTTACTGGTCCAACAGGTTCCGGTAAATCAACAACATTGATCGCGGCTTTATATCAGGTTATCGACCCCACAGTAAACGTACTGACGATTGAAGAACCGGTTGAATATATAATCAAAGGTGCACGTCAGCTAAAAATTGGCCCCAAGATGGGATTTGAGGAAGCTATTCGTGGTATCTTACGTCACGATCCAGATATTGTGCTTGTAGGTGAAATGCGCGATAAAATAACCGCAGAAACTGCCGTGAAGATGGCAAATACAGGCCATTTAGTATTCTCTACCTTACATACGAATGACGCGCCAAGCGCAATTGCACGTCTCTATAAAATGGGCATTGAGCCTTTTTTGCTTGCGTATGCAATCAACGTTATTGTTGCCCAACGTCTTGTCCGAACCCTTTGTAAAATATGCAAGCAACCGATGGATAGCAGTGAAAAGGGCGATTTATTGAAATTCGGTTTTACCGAAGAGGATGTTGCCACGCATACATTCTATAAAGCTGTAGGATGCGAAAAATGTAACGGCGGCTATAAAGGACGTGCGGCTATCCATGAGGCGCTGTATTTTAGCAAACCTATCAGGGATATTATCCTCAATGCAGGTGAGAAAGTGGATGAAAATGCTGTTCGAGAACAGGCTACGAAAGATGGTATGTGGACATTACGCCGGTCTGGAATGGAGCGTATGAAAGAAGGAACTACAACAATTGAAGAAATTATATCGACTACTACCGAAGATGAATAATTTTTTGAATATTCAGGTCTGTAGATTAATATAATCGCGTAAAAAGAGCAAAATTATAAAAATGAGGTAAATAAAGTAAATCTAGATTCACAGAATGTGTATGTGATGTCGGTGTAAGGGAAAAGGGCTTTTACTTAAAAAACTCCTTTACATCTATTGCTTTTTCGATTGGAGTTTCTTATTATCTATCCGAACAAGGACAGGTAAATTATCCGAAAGATTCTTATAAGAAAGATTCATATCAAACAAAATAAAATGTTTATATGATGCCCCAATCACCAATACCTTCTGTAAAACAATCGCCTGCCATATCCATGCCATTGGATTTACCACCGGTCGTTATAGATGCAAGAAGAATTTTGAAGGAAATGGCATCTCAACTTCCAAAATCGATTACGGGACTTGAGCGGCAAATGATGATAAGCGATGTGATGACACGTACGGATGAGACAACAAAGATGAAGCTTTTGGCTTTGATGAATCATTTCCTCAACCGTATGTTTACGTTGCATGCATCTGATATTGATATGGGAGGATATGGCTCACAAGGGTATATCTGGTATCGCGTTTATGGTTCTAAGAAAGCAGATTCATCACTTGGAAAATACTCGCAAGACGAGATTAACATTCTTATTCAAAGCGTTATTGGAGAACGTCAAAGATCGTTTCTTTTTGAAAACAGGAATCTCGACTTCTCTCATATGTTATATGTGGACACTCTAGATTTTAAAAGATTTCGTGCGGATGCATATTTTGATTTAGATCAGCTTGCATTAAATATGCGTGCGATTAACAATGTTGTCCGTGCATATAAAGAACTAGAATTACATATTAATGTTACGAAGGTACTCAGTTTGGCTCACACGAAGGAAGGTCTTTGCATTATAACTGGAATTACAGGTTCGGGGAAAAGTTCTACTTTAGATTCCATCATTGATGCAAACAATCATAGTGTAGAAGGACATATTGTGGTAATTGCGTCACCTATAGAGTATGTCCATAAGTCAGATAAATGTATCATCAGGCATAGAGAAGTGGGTCGAGATGTGCTTTCATTCAAAGATGGTGCGGTGCAGGCGTTGCGTCAAGATCCAGATATTATTATGATTGGCGAGTTGCGAGATCCTGATACAATTTTAACTGCATTGGAAATTACAGATTCAGGACACAAGGTTTTTTCTACATTACATACAGCAGCAGCTGTTGAAAGCATTGACCGAATTATTGGTGAGACACCGCCAATCGAACAAGAGCGTGTGCGTAATCGTTTAGCGGATTTACTCCGATGTGTTATTTCACAAAAACTGATACCAAGTTTAGATGGCAAACGCATCCTTGCCAAGGAAATTATGCTTGGGACTCCTTCGGTTCGCGCGGCCATCAAGAACAATAATACAAGCGAGATTTACCAAATGATCTCTGAAGGTATAGATCTTGGTATGACAAGTATGGAACAAGATCTTAAACGTTTGTATTTGCAAAAGAAAATTTCTCTGGAAAATGCTATGAACTACGCCAATAACAAGCGGCGTCTTCAACAGCTTTTACAGTTGCAGCCGACGGAATGATGTTCACATTGCCGGCGTGTGTAAAGTGAAGATCAACGCATAAATTATTTAAAGAATCTTAACATAAGAGGATAGATCAGCTTATGTCCATTCAAGCAGGAGATGGAAAAACAGCGGTCGCTGTATTTGTGGATGGGCTTGAACTCAAATTTGTACGCCTCTCTGCAAAAGGAAACAGGGTCACGCTCAGGGACTTTAAAACAGTCGCGTTGGTACACAAGTTTGAAGAAAAGCAAGCTACCCCAGAAGAAAGCGAAGGAACGTCATTTAGTGATCTTTCATCGGGAGATGCCTTCTCATCAGCAGGCGCGTTAGAGCCTCAATCCGATGAGGGAAGCACGAATGCATCGGTACTTCTTGGATTGTTGAATGAGGTTGGTTCCCCAAGAAAATACACAATTTCTTATGCAATCTCCGAACCCGCTGTAACATATCAAGAGTTTGAGGGCGACTTTGGCTTGAAAGGTGAGAAGCTGAAGAAAAAACTCTCACAAGAGCTTTCTATGATGCGCGCTTCTGCACCGGCATTGGATGCAATTGATATTATCCCTACGGCATCTGGTGGGTTACTTTCGCTAATCCGTGAAGATGGCTTGCATGTTTATGAGCTTCTTTCTGAAGTGAAGCCATTTATGGGCGGGCGTGTTCCTCTTATCAAGCTTATGGATAGTGCGGACACCGCCTTAATGGAGATAGTACGTACTCAGTACGAACCGCAGGAAGAAGAAGTTTCAGTGCTTGTCTATGTAGGACATGATTTTAGCCGTCTTGTATTCATGCAGGGTGAACACTATCTCCACTTCGCTCCTATTATCAGCGAAGGATACGAATCACCAAATATTGAAAACACGATTTATAGCCGTATCCTTCTTGAACAAGACAATATTGCTCTCACACGAATTGACAGAATACTTCTCGCTGGTGAAAGTCATAAAGTGAATTTGTTAGATACTCTCGCTCCACAATTTTCAAGTGCTCTTGTGGAATATATGAAGGCTCCCACTCTAGATCTTGGCGAGTTTGAAGGATCTATTGGCGAAGTGGTATCAGAATATGCTATCCCAATTATGACAGCCTGGCGTTCACTTCAACCCAAGCTTCCAGGGTTTTATGATATCAATCTTCTCCCACATTTTATTTCAGAAGGTCAACGAGCGCTTGCTCTCGCTTGGCATGGAATATTGATAGCTATGTTAATCACTTTCACGATCCCATTCTTTATACTTTCGTTTAGCGAACGTCAAGCTGAAATCCGCCGCCTCAACGGGGAACTCGTCCAGAAAAAGCAGAAACTCAATGAATTAGATGTCTTTCGGCAGCGTAGAGCAACACTATCTTCCGATATTAGTCGCTATAGTAATGCAGCGAGTATTTATGATTCCATTGCTCCGGGCAGTGATCGCTGGAGTCGTATTCTGCACTATCTTGCAAATAGTGTAGAGGATCTTAATTCGTTATGGATATATAGTTTGAGACCAGATGGAAATAACATCATCATCTCAGGTCGAGCAATTTACCGCACACGCATCCCACGCATTGCAAGTATATTCGAAAAAGCAACATTAAAAGAAGTACGCACCATCACAGTACGGAAAAAGATTTTATACGAGTTTGATATTGTGATTGAGCAGGTGGACAAGTTCGATATTCCCGAACCCAACTATACTGGCACAAGATAAGGGGACGAGAGGACCGTGACCTATAAACTTAGAAATACGATAGCCCTTGGTGTTGTATGGCTTATTATCACATTACTTGGTTTATCTCTGTGGGCTTATTGGCAGCCGCGCCAGATTAAGAAAATCAATAAAGAAACTCAAGCCATCAACAAGCAATTAGAAGATCTTCCGGGATTAACGGATGATGTCCAGCGTTTGACTGTCCAATTTCAAGATATCAAACGACGATATGATTCCCGTAGCAAGGAAATTCCTCAATTTGATGTCTCTTCACAAACATATGGCTATATGAGCCAAGGTATTGATGAAGCTGGATTCTTAAAGTTTGATATGAAATTTATCGGGACGAATGAAAAATCAAGCTGGGGATATAATGCCTATAATTTATATAATGGAGAAGCACAATTCGAAAATCTTTTTAAGTTTGTATACTTTTTGGAAAATGGACGACGTTTATACAAAATTGCTTCGATGCAGCTTGAGCAGAAGGAGGCAATAGATCCGGATACAAAAGATGTTACAAAGTGGATTGCTTTTAGTATGGAAATCCATGCATTTTTTGTTCGCAATGTTCCCGAACTTGGTACGTCGTTAGCGGCCCAATCGTTGACCATGATTCCATCTCCATATGATCCGTTCCATAATATGATTACACAAACACTAGCTACTGAGGTGCCACCGGGAGAAATAAATGCAGATCAAGTATTGGTAAAAGCCGTTTTACCAGGAAAAGCATTTGTCCTTACAGATAGAGCTCTGATTGTATTGCACCTTGGTGATAAAGTATGGCGTGGAAATGTAACGCGAGTGAATCCAGCGGAAAGTGCTGTGGAGTTTACATTGGATGAAGGCGGAGTTGTCCGAAAATTGATAAAGAAAATATTGTTCGATAAACGATAGAGATCGAGGGAACTATGAAAATACGCTCTTTACTTTTTATTTTCTTGTTTGTTGTCAGCATAACAGAATTGGTGCAAGCACAATCGGAACAAGCAGTTCGCCGTGCTGCACAAGGAAAAGTTGTCAATCAGGATCAATTGGTCTCGTTTAGTGCTGATGTTCCGTACACTAAGGCAATTCAGTCGCTTGGAGAATTGAGCAAGAAAATAGATGGAAAATTATTATTAGACCGATCTCCTTTACAGGGGAAAGAAAAGACCATTGGTATCAACATCGAGTCGATGTATTGGAAAGATGCACTGGAACTGATACTGCGAAGCAATCAATTGTGGTATAATGATTATCCGGAGTATTTAGAAATTGTTTCATTCGAGGAAGTAGGCAAACAAGTAGGCGAACAAACACAGAAAGATAATTTGTCGAGGGGTGCATCTCAAACGCCATCATTTGCACCTGCGCCAGGTGTCACGAAAGCGCCTGCGATTATTGATTCCAGTGAGTATTATTCAAAGCTTCGTGAAATCACAATCTCAAGTGTATTCTTTGATATAAATAAAACAAAACTGATTCAAAGCGGGATGGATTTTTCTATTTTCCGTGGAAGTAACATGAATCTTGGAGTGAATATTTACGGCGCTACAAGTATATTGACTACAGGTACTACTACTACAACTGCTAGTAGGTTATCAGATCAAGCCATCAGCGCCAGTATACATCCAACTGGTAGTAACCTTGGAGTGGATATCAATGCGGCTATCAGTATGTTCGAGAGCGAGCAACTTGGTGAAGTTATAGCAAGGCCTCAAATTACTGTGCGGTCCGGCTCAAGCTCTATATTCCAAGTGGGACAGGATTTTTCCGTATTAGAAAAAGATTTCTCTGGAAATACAGTGCAAAAATTCTATCCAACAGGAACAATCTTGACAGTTAAACCCACAATTTATAAAGTAGGGGATATGGAATTTATTGATGTGCGCTATACTGTAGAAAAAAGTACTTTCACATCCAGCACATCTACGACTGTCATTAATAAGACTATGGGAACAGGTTCTTTGACGCTTCTGAACGGTGAAGAAGGATATATTGGTGGAATGTATTCCAATGAAGAAACTATCATTCGCTCAGGAGTACCATTATTGAAAGATTTACCTTGGTGGGTTTTTGGATTACGCTATCTCTTTGGATATGATTCAAAACAAGTTATTAAACGGGAATTGATTGTTCTTATGAAAGCAGAAATCCTTCCGTCATTAGAAGAAAGAGCGGCAAAACTACCGGCAGTGAAAAATATAATTCAGGATTCGCAGCACGAAATGGATAAAGATATTAAACGTAGGACGGAAAAATAATCTTAATATTTTTTGGAGCAGGGATTCTTCCCTGAGGAGTACAAAATGAATTTGCGTGCCTATGTATTTTTAAGTGCAATGGCGTTTTTGTTGCTAAATGCTGGATGTCAACAAAATCCAACAGAGCCAACTACGACTAAAACGACTACCATAAGCGGTACAGTGCTTGATGCAGCAAACAAACCCCTTGGTCTGGCTCGTATTATCGATATGGGATCCATAGCACAAGTTGATACATCAAAAACGGATGGTTCCTATAAACTTACAATGGAATTGTCCGACAACTATAATACATCTGTATATGCAATTCTATCTGGGTATGCATCTGATACACAAAAAGTGAGTTTGGCACCAGGCGACAATAAAACTGGTTTCAATATTCATATGACAATAGTAGATTCAAGTAAAGTTGTAAGTGGAAACTCGGGGCGTGCGGCAAGTATTGGGTTGTTAAGTCAAACAGCAAAATCTATTTTACTTAAAGGTGGAATTAATCAATCTAGCACTTTGACTTTCTTGGTGGTTGATTCTTTGAATCGACCGGTTACAGGTACAGCAAATAGATGCTGGGTTAAATTTTCAATCAGTGTAAGCAATCCAAGTGGAGAATCTATTAAGCCAGATACTGCACAAACAGATCTGTTAACGGGGCAAGTATCAACGACAATTTTTAGCGGCACAAAACCCAATGCCATTCTCGTAACTGCACAGGTAATTGATCCGACTCGTAAAATTACAGCAACTGCTAGTTTAACTGAGGGCACAGGATTACCCGATGGCAATCATGTTTCTATAGCAGCTTCTAAATTCAATATTGCTGGCCGCGTTTATGACGGTTTGAGCACAACGATAACAATGACTATCAATGACCAATTTGGAAATCCGGCAGCCGATGGAACCCCTGTTAGTTTCGTAACAAATGGAGGCGGAATAATTAAAGATGCATTTACAAAAGATGGTGCTGCTACTGCTGTTTTAACGAGTGGCGGTGGAAACCCTCCAATTGGAGGTTTGGTAACAGTTACGGCTGAGGTGAAAGGCGACACATCTATCCGTAAAGCGGATAGTTCTATTGTAAGAACTATTCAGATTCTATTCTCGGGACATACTACGGTTACTCGTAGTTCTAATACGGTAAATTTTGAGGTTCCAGATGGCGATATGAATTTCTTCGATTTTACAGTCTCTGATGATTATGGGAAGCCCTTGGTAGAAGGATCTACGATTACTGTAACGGTCGATGCACTCAATGATAAACTAAAGAGTAGTTTGCAATTAAAAGGTGATCAGATCACCTTGCCCGATACCAAGGACACTAATCTAACACATTTCCGTGTATGGGTTATTGATAAAAACAAAGACAGTGTTTCTGGCGTTATCACGTTTAAAATTAAAATAGTAAGTCCAAATGGTAATTATCCTACTGTAGATCAAGATTGGTTTACTGGATATATGCGTGGTACATCATCAGGAACCGGATTTTATAATGTTCCAGCAAGTATTTCACTTGCAGATTCATCTAGTCGGAAATTATATTTATCTGAAACACAATTACCCGATACCAGTGCGCGTATTTCATTCATAGTGAAAGATGGTAATGGATCTCCACTTACAGCGACTCAAAAAGCACTTGTTACATTTTATCTGTTACAGGCACCAAATGGTACTCGCCTTTCGACTACCCAGGATTCAACAGGGGCAGGAGGAGTTGCTACGGTAACTATTAGTGCCGGTAATGTGCCGGGTGTTGCTCAAATTGTGGCAAGAACTACAGATGGGTATGGAAATTTTTTCTCTGCAGTATCAACACCTATCGAAGTGGCGCATGGATTGCCTGATTCTAACCAAATACTTTTAACTCTTAATCAGAATATGTTTAACAGCTGGGGAAATCCAGTAGGAACGGTCGTTGTGAACCTTGTCGATGCGTATGGATATTTTCCAGCTCCCCAGAATATTATATTCAGTACTTCGGGCGGTAGTATTACCCCACCAAGTGCACTTCTCGATGCATTTGGAAGAGCGTCAGCAACGCTGTATGGTGGAAAAATGCCGAACGATCCTGTAATTGGTTTCGGCAATGTGTCGGTATTTGTTAAGGTGCGCGGCGGTAACACTGTACTGCGTAAGATTCCTTTCTTATTCTCGGGTGCTCCAGTCATTTCAACAACGAGTGTACCGAACGATACGGTTATTATATCTGATGCTGGTTATTTTGATCTAAACTATATTGTTGCGGATGTAAACAACCGTCCACTTGCAAAAGGTAATTCGATACAAGTGAATGTATCAGGTTTCGCGTCATCAAGCATTTCTCTATACAATGCGACTAGTAATACTTCCGGAACAATTGACACAAATAATATTAAATATCAAGTGAGACTTAGTGATGCTGTTCCCAATGGCGGCATTAGCGGTAATTTTGATATTACTATTGCAGTGAGTGGGCCAAGCGGAAGCGCTACTAAACATCTCTACGGAGTATTAAGAGCCGCTCAAGAGATTAATGTACCCTCTCCTGAAGTATTGAAAGCTGCCCAGATAGCATACATAGGAATTACTGCAAGTGACATTTATGTTTCAGGTGTCGGTGCATTAGAAAACGCGGTCATTACATATGAAGTACGAGATTCGCTTGGTTTACCAGTAGCAGCCACTCCGAGGTACAGTGCAACGTTCTCCAGCAATTTTTATCCTAATGTATTTGTTGGAGGAGGAACCGAACCTCGGCTCATTCCTTCGCATGATAGCACGGATAGTCAAGGTAGATTACGTGCTTCTATTGTAAGCGGAACTGAGGCAGGTGTAATAGAAGTAGTTGCTCAGATTGTACTTGAAAGCGGAAAAATTATTAATTCAGAACCTGTAAAGATAACTGTTCATGCTGGCTTCCCAGATCAGAATCATTTTACATTGATGCCAAGCCGGTTTGTTTTTCCAAGCATGGATTATTTGTACACGCCATATACCAGATTTACGGTAGCAATTGGTGATACTTTTAGCAATCCAGTTAATAAGGGGACTGCAGTGTATTTCCACTCACAAGCTGGTATCATTGAAACTGGATTCGAAGATTTTCAAGCTTATTCTGATAAGGATGGTCTAGCGACCGTCAGTCTTCTTACAGTAAATCCAGAACCTGATGCATTACCGTATTATGATAACACTGCTCTTGCTGGTCGCATTGGAGGTGAATGGGTTTGGGCGCAAACGCAGGGTCGCGATGGTAAGAAAATCATTGATAGTGTGCTTGTTATTTGGAATAAGGCGCCGATAGTTGTAGTACAAGCACCAGACTCGATAGCAATGCCTCGGCATGGTCAATCGGCTCTGTTCACACTTGAAGTTACGGATGCTAATGGGAATCCGTTGTGTGATGGCACGACAATTACGGCTGCTTTTGTGATTCCTCCGGGAACGAGTGGCGTCGCTTTTGACACATATGGGTCTATACCATTATTGCCGACTCCAGTTTCAGCTGCCGGACGGTTCCCTGGGTGGGGAACAACAAAATTCGCATTTGGTATTACGGATAATTCTACAGTTGATGTAGGAGCTACAACGTGCAGGCTTACTATTACGGCACCGGGGGTGGATACAAGGACCGTAGCAATTCCTGTAAGATTGTATTAAAAATTTCCTTAAAAAGGGAAATGAAAAAACTGTTTATTGAAAAGGAGTTAATAAACACTAAGCCCCGATTCTTTATAGAATCTGGGCTTTTTTTAAATGGTACAACAATTCGTTCATGAAGTATGAAATCTTTATTGTTAGTATAATGTGTATCTTCAAATTTTTTGCAGTGCTTTGTAGCTTGCCTTAATTGTCTTCTCTATAATTCTTTCTCTATGTGCAGTGGAGATAAACGCTGTTTCAAACTGCGATGGCGGCAAGTAAATTCCCTGTTCTAACATTGCATTGAAAAATGTTGAGAATTTTGCTGTGTCAGAAGTTTTTGCTGATTCGTAGTCGATCACAGATCTTGAAGTAAAAAAAAGTGTGAACATCGATCCTATTCTATTAAATGTATAGCCGAGTCCTAATTTTTGCAAATTCTCTCGTAATCCTTCCTCAAGTTGTGCTGATCGCTGTTCAAGTTGTTTGTAAATCATCTTATTTGCATGGAGAATGCGCAGCATTGTAAATCCAGCCGCCATTGCCAAAGGATTGCCGGAAAGTGTTCCCGCTTGGTACATCGATCCGGCTGGAGCTACCATTTGCATAATTTCTTTTTTTCCGCCGTATGCACCAACAGGAAGTCCACCTCCAATAATCTTGCCAAGCGTAGTTAAATCTGGTTGAACGCCATATAATGCCTGTGCTCCGCCAATTGCAACTCGAAAGCCTGTCATCACTTCATCAAAAATAAGTAGTGCATTGAATTCATTGCACAGTGAGCGTAACCCCTGCAGGAATCCTTCAATAGGTGGTACACAACCCATATTTCCTGCAACCGGTTCTACAATAATTGCTGCAATCTGATCTTTATTTTCTTCAAATACTTTTCGCACTGATGTAAGGTCATTGTAACGAGCTGTCAACGTGTTCATCGCAATTGTTGACGGAATACCAGGGCTATCAGGAACACCAAGTGTCATTGCCCCAGAACCGGCTTTGATCAAAAAAGAATCGCTGTGTCCATGGTAACATCCTTCGAATTTAATAATCTTATCCTTATCGGTGAACGCGCGTGCTAACCGGATGACACTCATCGTTGCTTCTGTGCCAGAATTCACCATTCGTACCATTTCAATTGAAGGAACGATCTTGGTGATGAGCTCTGCCATTTTCACCTCAAGACTTGTCGGAGCACCGAAGCTCGTGCCGCGCTTTACTGCTTCCCGTATAGCTCTTAGTATGGCAGGATTTGCATGACCAAGAAGCATTGGTCCCCACGAACCAACGTAGTCGATATATTTATTTCGATCTTCATCCCAGATGTATGCAGCACTTGCCCGTTTTATAAAGATTGGCGATCGCCCAACTGACTTAAATGCTCTTACAGGAGAATTCACTCCGCCGGGAATAATAGCTTGAGCTTTGGCAAATAATTTATTGGATTTTTTTGTTTTGAATCGTCGTTTTAAGATTCGTCTTCTTAAAATTTGTCGTTGCATAGGATATTCTCTTTCAAAATCATTTTTTTTCATTTAATGCCTTTGCCGCCTCTTTCGCGAAGTAAGTGAGAATCATATCCGCACCGGCCCGTTTGATGCTCGTTAAGACTTCCATCATCACGCGCGGTTCGTCAATCCAACCGTTACGGCCTGCCGCCTTGATCATTGAATACTCTCCGCTCACGTTATATGCGGCTGTCGGCATTTGGAAACGGTCTTTCACACGACGAATCACATCGAGATATGATAATGCCGGTTTCACCATTACAATATCTGCACCTTCAATGATATCTTGCTCAATTTCGCGTAAAGCTTCGTCGCTATTGGCGGGATCCATTTGATGTGAACGGCGGTCACCAAATTTTGGTGCACTTTCTGCAGCTTCGCGGAATGGTCCATAAAATCCGGATGCATACTTTGCCGCATAGGACATGATTGGAATATTTTGGAAGTCGTTAACGTCAAGAATCTGACGGATTACTTTTACTCTGCCGTCAAACATATCAGACGGGGCAATTATATCTGCACCTGCTTGGGCATGCGTCAGTGCTTCCTTAGCCAGCAATTCAATGGAAGCATCATTCACAATCTCGTTACCGCGCACGATTCCGCAATGGCCGTGCGAGGTGTACTCACATAAACACACATCGGTGATGACAACTAAATCAGGAATTTCTTTTTTCAGCGCACGGACAGCAGTTTGAATGATGCCGTGTTCGTCATACGCGCCGCTTCCAACTTCATCCTTATGCTCGGGAATACCAAATAAAATCACTGCAGGAACACCAAGGGTTTTTACTTCTGTGCATTCACGTACTAGTTCATCAATAGATAGCTGAAACACACCCGGCATCGATCCAATTTCTTTTCGGAATTTAGTTCCGGGAACAACAAAAAGAGGATATATGAAATCATTCGTAGAAAGTTCTGTTTCGCGTACCATAGAACGGAGCGCTTCTGTCATCCGTGTGCGACGTAACCTGCGAAATGGTTCGACGGATGCGCTCTGAGAGTAGCCAAGAGTAAGTTTTGTTTCCTTCATCATGACACCATCAAATAGATAATCATTTTGTTATTGTATTCTAATATAGGTGAAGGAAAAGAGAAGGTCAATAATGACAACCGCTATAGCTTTTTCAAGAATGCTATAAGCCGTTCGTTGAACTCTTGAGTGTTTTCCAAATTGCTCATATGAGCAGCATTAGGCAGCACATGCAGTTCTGATCCGGCAATCATTTTATGCATTGTTTGAACATCAGAAGAAGGCGTTAACTTGTCATGTTCGCCGACAATAATGCATGTTGGAATATTAGTAGAAGAAAGTTCCGGTGTTGTATCGGTGCGGGAAGCAAGCGCGAGTAAAGTTCCACAAATACCAAGCGGTGAGTTTGCGCAAATCATTTGTTTGATGAATGCAACAGTGCTTGGATTTCTCTCGTAAGTCTTTTCCCAGAGAATGGTTTTCACAAAGTCTTCGGCAAAAGTTCGAACTCCTGCTGTTTTCACTAACTTCATAGTAGCGGAACGTTTTATTTTTACGGTGTTAGTGTCAGGTTCGCTTTTTGTATCGCACAGAACTAAGCCGCAGACTCGATCCGGATGTCTCTCGATAGTACGCAATGCAATGTACCCGCCCATTGAAAGGCCGCAAAGTATCGCTTTCTCGATGAAAAGATGGTCGAGCAATGCGATCAAATCATCAACGAAAAATTCTATTGAATATTGCCCGTCACCGACATCGCTAAGACCATGACCGCGTACGTCATATGCAATAGCATGGATATTATTCGGTATTGCATTCAATTGAGGTTTCCACATCTCATGACTGAAGGGAAAACCATGAATGAACACAACCGGCAAACCTTGCGGCAGACCGCATTCGGTGTAGTTGATCGCAAAATCGTTGAGTAGAGTCTTCATTTTGGAAAATATTTCTGGGCTTGTAGATGTGTATAGATATCTGTAAGGATTGTTGTTGCTGCTTTCGGTTTGGCTAAATGATGAGTCGATGCACGTGCGTTTGTAAGTATTGATGGTAATTCTAGAATTCGCTGAAGTTTATAGGAAAGATTAGCAATATTAATTGCCTTCCAGCCGGCACCGTGTTCAATTATTATATCAGCATTACGACTCTCCTGGCCGGGAATCGGATCAACAATGAGCATCGGCAATGATTTTGCCATTGCTTCGGATGATGTAAGTCCGCCAGCCTTTGAGATGAGTATATCAGAGGCGTCCATCAATTTGTGGATGTTGGTGATGAAACCGAAAATGTTTGCGTTGATGTTCTCCGGGTAGCGCATTGTTTGTAATTCGGCATGTGCTTTGTCGTTTTTTCCACATATGACCAACAGGTTAATTTTTTTTAAAAGTTGATAATGTCTTGACGGTTTGTTCAACAATGTCTTTCACACGTCCAATGCCAAAGCCACCTGAAAGCACCATCACAGTGAAACGATTCGTATCAATGCCGAGTTCTTTACGCGCAATGCGAGGTTTCTCTTTAAATTGGAATTCAGGCATCAGCGGAATTCCTGATACCTTTATCTTTTCATTCGGTACTTGTTTCGATTGAAGCTGCCAAGCAGATTCCTCATGAAACACAAAATATCGGTCAACGATAGAATCGACCCAAAGTTGATGGATGTCGAAATCCGTGGTTACGGCGAAAACCGGAGCTATGATACTATTCTTTCGCAATATACTCGAAACAGAAATATACGGGAGGAAGTGCGTACAGATAATAGCGTCGGGATTTAGCTCACGGAGAGTTCGAAGATAACGCTTATAGTTAAGTTGATCGAACGATTTGATGAATCCTTTCTTTTCATATGGTTTTTTCTCCGATTGTTGGTAGAGATATCCCCATAATTCCGGTGCTCGATTTACCATCTGAAGATATGATTCAGAATAAAGTCGTTTGAAAAGCTTTGAAGTGAAATCTAGTACGTCATAATGTTCCGTATGGATGGAAAGCTTTGTTAATGGAGCCGTGCAATGCAATGCCTCTGCCGCGCGAATGTGTCCGGCGCCGCCGGAACAAGAAAGAATAAGAAAGAAGAGTTCTCGGCCAACCTGTTTTTCGGAAGACTGGCGATATTTGAGCTTCATAGAATTACTAAATGGATACGTTCAATTTTAATCATATCGATAATCGAAGAGATAAACTATATCAAAAAGAAACAAAAACTCCTTCTATAATGCAACTGAAAAGCAGGGGTTTTTATCGTTGAATAAGCTATCGATTTATTTTCTTTGAGTTATCAGAAAGTAGTTGCGTTCGTTGTTGAATAGGTAGACGTGCGATCTTTTACTTCGGATTTGAAATCACCTCCGACACATCATACATCAGTTATCTAATGAAATTGTTCACATTATTCTTAAAAGGAACTTTTTTTTGCCTCGTTCTGTTATTATAAACGAACTTACTCGCCATTCCCCATGGTGAGTGGTTCGATAGCCTCCCTAACCCCGACGTTTGGTAGTGCGTCGGGGTTTTTATTTTCCTTTACAATGCACAAAATTTATTGAAGTTAAGCAAAATTGAGGAAAAAGCTTTTATGGAATAATAAGCAGGCGGAGCAATTTATCAATTTCAGCAAGTGTCATTTCCCGATACATCCCTGGTTTCAGTCCATGGATAGTAAGGAAAGTGATAGATGTGCGCACGAGTCGCAATGTGGGATGATCGACTGCTGCAGTCATTTTTCTTATCTGTCGATTGCGTCCTTCGAGCAGTTCAATTTTTATCCACGATGTAGGAATGTTTTTTCTGAAACGAATTGGCACAGTCCGCGGTGGTAAATTCGGCTCGTAGGTCAATATCCTTACTTTTGCCGGTTTAGTACGCTTTCCTCCAATTATGACTCCATTCTGTAATCGTGCTATATCGCTTTCAACTGGAAATCCTTCCACCTGGACAAGATACGTTCGCTCGTGCTCGAACTTTGGATCTGTGATGCGATGTTTGATAATATTATCATTTGTTAATAGAAGAAGACCTTCGCTGTCTGCATCTAATCTGCCGGCCGCATAAGTATTTTTTGGAAATGGACCAAAGTCGGCTAAGGATAAATATCCAGCCTCCCGTGTGAATTGTGAAAGAACACCGTATGGTTTGTAAAAGAGAATATATGATTTTCTGTTTAGTTTCACAGATGTCTCAGACTAGACATAGATAAGAGATTATAAAAAAACATCATTCTTTATGGAAATAAAAATCCCCCGGCATTTGTCGAGGGATTCTAGATTTTAAAAATTGAAGTCGATTACTTAGTACCGATTATTTCTTCATCGTGTTTTTCCAGTTGATTACCTTCGATTCCTTTGGAAGCATATACAAACACAAGTTCTTCTTTTTCTTTATCAAAATTTGCACGAATAATACTTCCCTGTGTGTAAGTTCCCTTCAAAATTTCTTCAGCAAACGGATCTTCGATGTATTTCATAATTGCTCTGCGGAGAGGTCGCGCACCAAACGCTGGATCGTATCCTTTCTCCACGAGAAAATCTTTTGCTTCTTGACTTAGTTCGATTGAAATTCCCAGGGATGCCATTCGGCTAAAGAGCTCCTTAGTGGCAATATCGATGATCTTATAGATATGTGAACGCTCGAGCTGATGAAAGATAATCGTATCATCGACGCGATTGAGAAACTCCGGATTGAAAACTCGCTTGAGCGCATCTTCTATGCTAGACTTCATTGTTTTGTAGTTATCCTGATGCGTATTTGTTCCGAATCCTAATCCGCCTGTAACTTTGATATCGCGCGAACCGAGATTCGAAGTCATAATCAAAATCGTATTTTTAAAATCGACACGACGACCGAGACTATCGGTTAGTACTCCATCGTCCAATACCTGCAACAAAATGTTGAAGACATCCGGATGCGCTTTTTCTATTTCGTCTAACAAAACCACAGAATATGGTTTCCGTCTGACTTTTTCAGTTAATTGTCCGCCTTCTTCATATCCAACGTAGCCCGGAGGTGCACCAACAAGACGCGAGACCGCAAATTTTTCCATATACTCGCTCATATCGATGCGAATAAGCGCTTCATCAGAATCGAATAAGTAACGCGCAAGCGCTTTTGCCATCTCTGTTTTTCCGACACCTGTAGGACCGAGGAAAATGAAGGAACCGATAGGCCGTTTCGGATCTTTCAAGCCGGCACGGGCGCGTCGGATCGCTTTTGTTAGCTTCGAAATGGCTTCGTCTTGTCCAACTACCATCTCGGCAAGCGCCGCCTCCATTTTGAGCAATTTATCGGATTCACTCTGTGCGACTTTTTGCACGGGAATGTTCGTCATCATCGAAACAACGGCAGCGCAATCTTCATCGTCAACGTCGTAAATCATATCACGCGCTTTCAAATCCCATTCGCGTTTTGCGATTTCCAGATCGCTAAGAAGTTTTTTCTCCAGATCGCGCAAGCGTGCGGCTTCCTCAAAATTTTGATTTTTTACAACTTGGTTTTTTGATTGTCGGATTTTTTCGATTTCTTCTTCAAGCTGGAGAATTTCTTTCGGTACTTTTATATTGGCAAGATGCACACGAGCACCGGCTTCATCCATCACATCGATGGCTTTATCTGGCAGATAACGATCGGTTATGTACCTGTCACTCAGGCGTACTGCCGCTTGTAACGCCGGTTCAGAATAAAGGACGCCGTGGTGTTCTTCGTACTTATGCTTTATATTCTGTAGAATCTGTATTGTCTCATCGACTGTTGTCGGATTCACCATGATTTTTTGGAACCGACGATCAAGTGCTCCGTCTTTTTCAATGTATTGTCGGTATTCATCAAGTGTGGTTGCACCAATGCACTGGAGATCACCGCGGGCTAACGCAGGTTTGAACATATTAGATGCATCTAACGAGCCACTTGCACCACCCGCACCGACGATTGTATGCAATTCGTCTATAAAAAGGATAACATCTTTCGATTTCTCCAGTTCATTCATTACTGCTTTCATTCGTTCTTCAAACTGGCCGCGATATTTCGTACCGGCTACTAATGCAGCAAGGTCAAGTGTTACGACACGTTTATCATGTAGAACGCGTGATACTTTCTTTTGAACTATACGAAGCGCCAAACCCTCGGCGATAGCGGACTTTCCAACTCCCGGTTCACCTATTAGTACAGGATTATTTTTCTTCCGGCGGCTCAAAACTTGAGCGACGCGTTCGATTTCCTTTTCACGTCCGACAATAGGATCAAGTTTATCTTCAATAGCTAATTTTGTGAGATCGCGGCCGAAGTTATCCAGTACAGGAGTTTTCGAGCGGTCTTGTTTCTTTTCGGTTGGAGTATGTTGTTGACCGGGAGGCGAGGATGGTTTGCCGGAAATAATATTATCCAATTCGTTTCGAACCACATCATAATGCACATTAAATTGATGCATAATCTGTGCTGCTATATTGTCGTCATCGCGGAGGAGTGATAACAATAAATGTTCTGTACCAATCACATCGGATTTGTAGAGTTTCGCTTCTAAATAAGTGATTTTAAGAACTTTTTCTGCCTGTTTTGTCAACGGTATATTGCCAATTGTGAGCGTTCCACCTGCAGCACGAACTGTATCTTCGATTGCCTTTTTCAACTTGTACAGATCAACGCCGAGATTGCGGAGAATTTTTACTGCAATGCCTTCACCCTCACGAATAACACCCAAAAGCAAATGCTCTGTTCCGATATAATCATGTCCAAGCCGAAGTGCTTCCTCACGACTTAGCCGTATCACATCTTGTACTCTATTTGAAAAATTTCCTTCCATAAATCTTTTTCCTTCAATAACGGAACCAACTATCTTATTAAAACGTCTGAATTCCTATATCATGAACCGTTTTAAAAGAAATAAAGTTTCCTTATCAATATAACCATTTTTATAGGGTCAGTCAAGAAATCGAAAACCACATCCTGTTTCCACAGCACATCATACTTTTAGATGCTTTCTTTTGACTATCGTTCCAAAAAAGGTTAAATTTACATCTACATGCAAGTTATGTTTAGAAATTTGGAGAATTTGTGCCGTTAGTCAAGGCAACGGGAATCGATAAGAAGCACCAAGAAGAGCTTGTCGCACGTGGTCCGTTGCCAAAGCATATTGCCATCATTATGGATGGAAATGGGCGATGGGCGAAACGGCGAGGGTTGCCACGAATTGCTGGTCACAACGAAGGCGTTAATTCTGTTCGGGATATTATTGAGGCGTGTGCACAACTTGGTGTAAAATATCTTACACTTTACACATTCTCCACTGAGAACTGGAAGCGGCCTCAAGATGAAGTATCCATGCTGATGCGCCTATTGGTGAGGGCATTGCGAGATGAACGAGATCGGCTTCATCAGAATGAAGTACGCCTGAAAGTTATTGGGGAATTCCATAAGCTTCCGCGCGATGTCGCTAAGGAATTGCTTGATGCGATGGAGATGATGAAGGAAAATTCCGGTTTGACCTTAGTGCTCGCACTCAGTTATAGCGGTAGGTGGGATATTACGAATGCCATCAAAAAAATGTATGCTGATATTCATGCAGGGGTGTTAAAGAAAGAGAATATTACAGAGGAAATGATAGGGAAGTATCTTGCAACAAAAAATATTCCAGATCCTGATTTGCTGATCCGGACTAGCGGCGAGTTGCGGCTTAGCAATTTTCTTCTTTGGCAATCAGCGTATTCAGAGATCGTTATTGCAAATGAATTTTGGCCTGCCTTTCGGCGGAAGCATCTGTATGAAGCAATTGCAGACTTCCAAACGCGCGAGCGTCGGTTTGGTATGGTGAGTGAACAAATACAACAATCCCCAAAAAGTCGTTCTGCCCGGATCATAGAAAGGTTCAAGAAAAGTGTCACGAACTCATAAACTCATTTTCCTCTTCCTCTTTGTAACATTCTCAGCTGGCGTCTTGTTTGGACAAAAGCAACAGCCGCAACCAGAGGTTTATAAAATTCTCGGTATTAGCGTGGAAGGACAACGATCGGGAGAACCCTCTGCCATTATCGCCAACACTGGATTGAAAATCGGCGGTGAAATCACAATTCCGAGTGAGCAGACAAAATTGGCAATTCAAAGATTGCACAACCTTCGTATATTTGATGATGTTCAAATTTTCATCGAGAACCGCGTGCAGGATGGAGTCTATCTATTAATTAAGGTGAAAGAAAATCCACGGTTGGAACGCATCGAAGTGACCGGCAATGACGAGTTGGATCAAGATGATGTTCTTAAAAAAATCAGCCTTGTGAAAGGACAAATTGTTACGCCGCAAGATCTTTCTACAGTTGTTCGCGATCTGAAGCGTCAGTACGATTCAGATGGATATCTTAACGCGCATATCTCTCCAACGCTTGTTATAGTGAACGATACAACTGGGCGTGTGGCATTAAAGGTTGTTATTGATGAAGGACCGAAAGTGAAAGTGGACTACATCCACTTTCACGGAAATAAACGGTATGATGATGGTGACCTTAAAAGTGAGATGAAGGAGACAAGTGAAAGAAAGTGGTGGAAGTTTTGGACAACAAATAAATTCGACAAGAAAAAATATCAAGAAGATAAGGACCTTGTCCTTGCGTTTTACAGGAAGAATGGATTCCGCGATGCTGAGATTCTTTCTGACTCACTGAATTACGATAGTGCGCATAAATATTTGACAATTAACATCTACATGTCGGAAGGACAGCAATTTTTTGTTAGAAAAATCTTTTGGGAAGGTAATACTGTATATCCATCCGACATTCTAAGTGCCAGGCTAGGACTCAAACAAGGCGATATATTTGATCAGGAAAAGTTTGATCAAAATCTACACCGCAACGAAGAGGAATCGGATGTTACGTCGCTTTATGCCGACAATGGTTATCTCTATTTTCAAGTGGAACCTGAAATAAAAGTAGTTGGGACAGATAGTCTTGATATCACGCTGCAAATTCACGAACGGAATCAATTTCGCGTTGGTCGTGTTTTTATTTCAGGAAACACAAAGACATATGAAAAAGTGATTCGCCGTGAATTATTAACTAAGCCGGGTGATTTCTTCAGCAGGCAGTTGATTATCAGAAGTCTGCGCCAGCTGCAGCAATTAAATTATTTCAATCCGGAAAAATTAAAGCCAGATGTCCGTCCGATCGACGACAAAACAGTTGAGTTGGAATATTCTGTTGAAGAAAAATCCAGTGATACCTTCAATATGTCAGTTGGATACAGCGGCTCATTTGGTTTTAGCGGGGGCCTTGGAGTTTCATTTAATAATTTTTCTTTAAGTGAACCATTCCGTGGAGGCGCCGGTCAATCAATGACATTCGATTATCAATTTGGCGTAAGCAATTATTATCGAACATTCTCAATTGGTTTTACAGAGCCGTGGATGTTCAATACGCCAACTTTGTTTGGATTCAGTTTATTCGATACATATCAATCATACTATTATGATTTACATACTCGTGGCGCATCGATCCGTATTGGGCGGCGTTTCAAGTGGCCCGATATGTATTTCCGCGGCGATTGGACATTGCATGTCCAGGAGACTACGTTTCATCCTCTTAGCACAACATCTTCGTACTATTCTTCTTATTATAATGAAGGGACAACAACACAGATTGGCATCTCTCAAGTTCTTTCTCGCAACAGTACTGATAGTCCTATTTTTCCTTCTCGCGGCTCCAGTTTTTCTCTTTTGACTGAAATATACGGAGGTCCAAGCTTCAGCAGTGGAATTCAAGCATCGCGGTATCACAAGCATGTTTTTGATGCCGATTGGTATGTGCCTATATCCAGTTCCGGCCGAGTGACATTGATGAGTTCTAACATAATTGGACTTATTTTTGGCTTAGGTAATAACCCTAACATTCCATATCAAGATTTATTTTATATGGGTGGTACGGGACTTGGACAGATTTCTGTAACTCCCTTGCGCGGATATGATGATAACAGTATCGGTCCTTATACAACAAATGGCATTGGCGGTAAGGCGATGGCAAAGTTCACAACAGAATTACGTTTTGCGCTGGCACTAAATCCAATTCCTATCTATACACTATTATTTGCTGAGGCAGGAAATGTGTGGCTCGATCATACCGTAATGGATATGCTTGATCTTCGCCGGTCAGCGGGATTTGGTGTTCGTTTATTAGTAAATCCAATTGGTATGATTGGATTTGATTATGGCTATGGTTATGACGGAGCGACACCGAACGCGGCTGCTCCCGGTTGGAAATTCCACTTCCAATTCGGAAAATCTATGTAGAATTAATATTGTAGTTAAACATTCATTCACTTAATTAAACGAGGGTACCTTGAAAAAAATAATTTTTATTGCTGCCATGGTTATTTTGGTCGCATCCGTTGGCACAGCACAAGCAGCCAAGATTGCATATGTCAATTCTGAAACTATTCTTCGTGAACTTCCTGAAGCTCAGCAAGTGAAGAAGGAGCTTGAAATCACAATTAAAGTGTGGCAGGATGAACTTGAACGAATGAGCAAAGAGCTTCAAGATGGTTTAGATGATTATCAGAAAAAACAAGCGCTGCTTGACCCGAAAGCAAAAGCTGATAAAGAAAAAAGTTTGCAGGATCTTCAACAGAAAGCGCGTGAATATCAATACCAAAAGTTTGATCAACGTGAAGGCGAAGCAGTAAAGTTGCGCGAAAAGAAGTTTGCTCCTATTCAGGAACGGGTTATGAAAACCATCGAAAAAGTTGCCAAGGAAGATGGATTCAATTATGTATTTGACAAATTAGAAGCAGCGACCAATCTCCTATATGCAGATTCGAAGTTTGATCTCACATATAAAGTGATCGATCAATTGAAGAGAGGCTCGGCAGCTCCAGTACCTATGAAGTCGAAGGAAGTGAAGTAAATTTTTATATTTCTCATTGAATGATTGATGGAGAAAGATGATATGAAGAAGATATTGGCTTTTGTTGTGTTCCTATTGCTGTTGTGCGCAGTACAAGCAAGCGCACAGGTGAAGATTGCCTACTTCAATTCTGAGTCAATTATGAAACAGCTTCCGGATGCGCAGGATGCTCAGAAGCAGCTTGATCAATTCGTTGCCGATTGGCAGCAAGAACTGAATAAGATGCAGGATGAGTGGAAGAAAAAGTTTGATGAGTACGATAAGCGAAAACTTATTATGACTGAACAACGCCGTGCGGATGCTGAACGTGAATTGCGGGATATGGATCAGAAAATAGTCGATTTCCGCACACAAAAGTTCGGACAAAACGGCGAACTATTCAATAAACAAAATGAACTGATGAAACCCGTGCAGGACCGCGTGTTTAAAGCGGTACAGGCTGTAGCTCTCGAAGACGGATACGATTATGTCTTTGATAAAAGCGGCGATATATTATTAATGTACGCAAATGAAAAGTACGACCTGACACAAAAAGTCTTTGCTAAACTCAAAGTACTGATAACAGCTCCATCCGTCACAAAATAGCACAACCGACTTATGACCATTCGTGAGATTGCAGAGTGGCTTGGCGGGGAAATCGCGGGCGGTATCATCGAAGGTAAGCCAGAGATTGACCGTGTCGCAAAAATTGAAGAAGCGGGATCCGGCAGTCTTACGTTTCTGGCTAATCCGAGGTATGAAAAGCACCTCGGTACAACCGAAGCCACGGCAGTACTTGTATCCCGAGAGCTCGACCTGAAGAAAATTGAAGGTCGAGCTTCGGTTATATTTATTCGTGTCGATGATCCGTATGTCGCGTTTCTACATGTATTGAAACGCTTAACACCAACTATAGATCCATTTACCTCTGGTATCCACTCGACGGCTGTTATTTCATCAAAGGCAACATTAGGTAAGAATGCGTCAGTGGGTGCATATGCTGTAATTGGTGAAAATGCAGTCGTTGGCGACAACACAAAGATTGGCGAAGGCTGTATAATTGGAATGCAAACACAAATTGGAGAAGATTGTTTACTCTATCCTAATGTTGTCATTTATCATCAATGCATACTTGGGAATAGAGTGGTTCTCCATTCAGGGGCGGTGATCGGATCGGATGGATTTGGGTTTGCTCCAAAACCGGATGGTACATATGAAAAGATTCCACAGCTTGGTATTGTTGTCGTTGAGGACGATGTAGAAATTGGTGCCAATACGACTATCGATCGTGCTGTGATGGGTGATACGCGCATACAGCGCGGTGTAAAGATAGACAACCTTGTTCAAATTGCGCATAATGTTGTGGTCGGGGAAGATACGGTCATCGCCGCGCAGACAGGAATAAGCGGAAGTACAAAAATTGGCAAGCATTGCATGATTGGTGGACAAGTGGGCTTATCAGGTCATATCGAGATAGCAGACTACACAGTAATTATGGCGCAATCAGGAATTCATGACAACATTAAAGAACCCGGCAAGTCATACTTTGGTTATCCTGCCGACGAAGCAAGGAAGGCGCAGCGCGCATACATTGCAATGAAGATGTTGCCGGATATGTTGCGCGAATTTACGGCGCTAAAGAAAAAAGTTGCCGATCTCGAACAAAGACTTTTGGATAGATAATAAAAGGAGAAGTAGAAAGCATGCTCGTTCAGCAAATGACTATCAAGAAACCAGTCTCTATGTCCGGTGTAGGACTTCACACTGGCGTGACGACAACGATGACCTTTAAACCAGCACCAGAAAATTATGGTATTCGATTTCGACGTGTTGACTTGCAGGATTCACCGGAAATTCCAGCTGACGTTGATCACGTTGTTGATCTCCAGCGCGGAACGACACTCGGGATTGGTGATACACGTGTGCATACCGTTGAGCATGTGCTTGCCGCTGTTGCCGGATTGCAGGTTGATAATATCGTTATTGAACTCAACAACATCGAACCCCCCATTGGTGACGGTAGCTCGAAACCGTTTGTAGATATGCTACTCGAAGCAGGTTTAGAAGATCAGGAAGCGCCGAAAGACTATCTTATTATTGATCAAGTTATCCATTATCAGGATCCGGCTCGCGGTGTTGAGATCGTTGCGTTACCGACAGATGATTTCCGTGTTACTGTGATGGTTGACTACAACAATCCAGCATTGGGAAGTCAGCACACAGGTTTATTCAATCTGGAAAAAGAATTTGTATCAGAATTTTCATCAGCGAGGACATTCTGTTTTCTTCATGAAGTTGAAATGCTATATGATCAGGGACTGATTAGGGGTGCAAATCTTGATAATGCTGTTGTTATTGTTGATCGTGACCTTTCGGACGATGAGATTCGGAAACTGATGCATAAACTTGGCCTTGATCACTCGGTGATCCTTGGTTCTTCCGGTGTGCTGAATGATAAGAAACTTCACTATCGAAATGAACCAGCAAGACATAAATTGCTGGATATGATTGGTGATCTTGCACTTATCGGTGCACCCATTAAAGCCCAGATACTTGCTGCGCGTCCAGGTCACGCCGCAAATATCGAATTTGCACGTAAAGTTCGAAAGCTGTACCAACAAAACAAACTCGTGCGTAAATATCAACACGAGAAAAAAGAAGGAGTCATTTTTGATATAAATGCCATCCAGCGTATACTACCACATCGGTATCCGTTCCTTCTAGTTGATAAAATTATTGATTTTCAGATGGATGAACATGCCGTCGGTGTTAAGAATGTGACGATGAATGAACAGTTTTTTCAAGGTCACTTCCCCGGCAAACCGGTTATGCCTGGTGTGTTGATTATTGAAGCGCTTGCGCAGGCGGGCGGAGTTCTCATGCTAAATGGTACTGAAAATACTGGCAATAAATTAGTGTTCTTTATGACAATTAATAATGTGAAATTTCGCAAGCCGGTGGTGCCTGGCGATCAGCTCATCCTTGATGTTAAAATGGTGAGCCGACGTTCTAAAGTGATACAGATTCGTGGTGAAGCTCTCGTGGATGGCATTGTGGTAGCAGAAGGGGATTTTACCGCCGCTCTCGTCGATCGTGAAGAAGCGAAAACGAAATTATCTTAAAAAATAGATGAGAAAAGAAATTTATGGGTGTTAATATTCATTCTTTGGCATTGGTTGGTAAAAAAGCACAACTTGGAGAGAATGTCACAATCGGTCCTTCAGCAATTCTTGGTGACGATGTTATTATTGGAGATGGCTCGACCATTGCACCCTATGCAATTATTCAAAATGGAGCACGTCTAGGTAAGGAATGCAAAATCGCTTCTTTCGCAGTCATCGGCGGACCACCGCAAGATTTAAAATATAAAGGCGAGCCGACACTTTTAGAGATTGGTGACAGATGCGACGTTCGAGAATATGTTACATTGAACCGCGGAACAATTGAATCAGGAAGAACAATCATCGGCAACAATTGTATGTTTATGGCAAATGCACATGTTGGTCACGACTGCGTTATCGGCGATAATTGTATTTTGGCAAACAGTGTTCCGTTGGCAGGCCATGTCACTCTTTATAACTGGGTGATTATTGGCGGATTGACGCCGGTGCATCAATTCGTTCGCATTGGAGATCATACGATGATTGGCGGAGGGTTGCGGGTTCCAAAAGATGTTCCGCCTTACATCCTGACAGGCCGAGAGCCGATGGTATTTGAGGGATTAAATTCTGTTGGGCTCCGCCGTCGTGGATATAGTTCGGAGGCAATTGATTTAATAGACAAAGCATATATTCTCATCTATCAATCCAATTTGAATGTTTCGCAAGCAGTTGCACGAATTAAGGAAGAGTTGGAGCAGACACCGGAGATTAAAAACATAATAGAATTCATAGCAAAAAGTAAGCGCGGTATCATTCCAGGTCCTAGTCATCACTAGGAAGAATATGAATTGGCGATTTGAAAACACCGGCGTCCATTCTGGTGTTTTTAATATGGAGTATGACGAAGCTCTCGCACGAGCGCTCGTTGATGGTATAGGTAATTCCACTATTCGTGTGTACGGATGGCAACCGTATGCTATTTCGCTCGGCTGGAATCAATCGATGGATGAAATTGATCTGAGTAAAACGTCGGTTTCAGGTATCGACGTCGTTCGTCGTCCTACCGGTGGACGCGCAATTCTGCATGCAAAAGAACTGACTTATAGTGTCGTTATGCAAGTGCATGATAAAAATGTTTTGACTGTCTATGAGGATATTAGCCGTGCACTTGTTGCTGGATTACAAGAGCTTGGTGCGCCTGTCGCTATCGAAAAAAGTCAGCCGAATTTTTCATCGCTCTATCGTTCCGCTTCTGCAGTGGCATGTTTCTCAAGCACAGGACGATATGAAATTAAATGTCACGGTAAAAAACTTGTTGGCAGTGCCCAACGCCGCTATGCCGCAGCTCATGGCGAAGAAGTGGTGCTGCAACATGGTTCGATTCTGATAGGGGTTGAGCACAAACAGATGGTGGATTATTTAAACCTTCCATCTGAAGAACAGCGTGTTGCTTTGAAACGGGAGCTTGATGAAAAGACAACGGAGTTGTCGACGGTTTTGAATCGAACAGTAAAATTTGATGAGACAGCAGATGCAATTCTGCATGGATTCCGGAAGGCATGGTCGATTTCTCCGGAAGTTGTGAATATCTTTGATAAAGAACAAAAGGTAATAAAATGAAAAATTCATCCACGACATCGGGTCCTAAAAAGGTCACAACAAAAGTTATTGCAGCGATGAAAAAAGATAGAACACGGATCGCATGCCTGACGGCGTACGATTATATTACTGCGCGTCTACTCGATCAATCTGGTATTGATCTGATACTAGTTGGCGATTCACTTGGCATGGTGTTTCAGGGACAGGAAACAACCTTACCGGTGACGCTTGATGAAATGATTTATCATGCTAAGACAGTTGTCCGTGGAGTTGATAGGGCAATGGTAATTATTGATATGCCATTTATGTCTTATCAGGCGAATGATGAAGAAGGATTTCGCAATGCGGGCCGCGTAATGAAAGAAACTGGCGCCGGCGGTGTGAAACTTGAAGGTGGCGAGCGTACCGCTAATTTAGTGCATATGATGATGCGCGCTGGAATTCCTGTGATGGGGCATCTTGGATTGACACCGCAATCGATTCATCAGTTCGGCGGCTTTACTCCGCGAGGTGCAACTCCGGGTGAGGCGAAGCAGCTACTCAAAGATGCGAAGATTTTGGAAGAAGCTGGTGCCTTTGGTGTTGTACTTGAAAAAATTCCGTCAGAGCTTGCAGTCAAAGTAACGAAGTCGCTAAAGATTCCGACAATCGGTATTGGTGCCGGTATGCATTGCGATGGGCAGATCTTAGTGGTATCGGATATGTTGGGATTGTATGAAGATTTTCATCCGCGGTTTGTACGGTACTATGCGCATCTTGCTGAGACTATTCGCCAAAGCGTTGGCGGGTACGTAAAAGATGTGAAAGAAGAAAAATTTCCAACTCAAAAAGAAAGCTACTAACTAAGAAAGATAAAACCATATTTGGCGCAAAGAAATGCAAAATAAAAAATTGCACTTTTCTATGATCCTAACAGTTTTAAATAAATTATGAAACCAAAACGAAAGCTAAATATTCTTGTTTCCAATGATGATGGCATTGATGCACCGGGTATTTATTCTCTTGTGCACGAAATGAAAAAAATCGGTAACGTGACAGTTGTGGCACCGGATAAGCAGCAAAGCGCTGTTGGTCATGCTATTACAATGAACTATCCATTGCGCGTTAAAGAATTCAAGAAGGATGGAAAGTTCTTTGGTTATGCTGTACAAGGAACTCCTGCCGATTGTGTAAAGCTTGCCGTACGAGCTATTCTTAAACGTGCACCGGATTTAGTGGTCTCTGGTGTCAATCATGGTTCCAACACAGCTATAAGCATTATTTATTCCGGCACAGTTTCGGCTGCGACGGAAGGAACAATTCTTGGTATTCCGTCCATTGCAGTTTCGTTGACAACGTACGCACCGGCAGATTTTAGGTATGCAGCAAAGTTCGCTAGAAAGCTCGCTTTGCTAATCGGTAAACGCGGACTGCCACCAAGTACCCTGCTCAATGTCAACGTTCCTCCATTGAAGGCGAAAGAGATCAAAGGCGTTCTTATAACTCGACAAGGCAAAGCAGTGTGGAATGATACATTCGATCATAGGCGAGATCCGAATAATCGTGAGTACTACTGGCTTACCGGCGGATTGGAAGAAGTAGACAAGGATTTAGAATTTGATGAAGCCGCAGTACGCAGCAATTATATTTCTGTTACACCAATTCAATACGATCTGACAGATTATAAAATGTTTGAAACGATGAAGAAATGGGGAATAGGAAAGATTAAGTAAGAATAATAAAGTGCACTTCACCGAACACTAATAAATGATTGCTTACTTCTGAAAGCATATTGCAATTTCTTAATTATTCGATGTTTTATTTACTCTTATGTCAACTCCGTTAATGAAACAATACCAGCAGGTGAAGGCGAAGTATCCGGATACAATACTTCTCTTCAGAATGGGTGATTTCTTCGAAACCTTCGATGAAGATGCAAAAGTTACGTCTAAAGTTTTGGGTATTGTGTTGACTAAACGCGGCAATGGTTCTTCCGGTGAAACACCGCTGGCTGGGTTTCCTCATCATGCACTTGATGCGTATCTTCCAAAACTTCTTCGTGCTGGATATCGAGTTGCAATCTGCGAACAATTGGAAGATCCAAAATTTGCCAAAGGAATCGTCAAGCGTGATGTTATTGAAGTTATGTCGCCTGGCGTTGCATTCTCGGATAAAGTGTTAGAACAAAAACAGAATAACTATCTCGCCGCGATTGCACTGCCATCCCCATTAGCAACAAGCGAGGATCGGATTGGGTTCGCATTCATTGATGTCTCAACAGGAGAATTCGGACTCAGTGAATTTCCACTGAAGCAACTCTTTGAACAAGCGAACAATTTACAGCCACAAGAATTACTTGTGCAGAAGCGTGATCTTGAAACGATTAAAATTTTACTTGGCGAACGCTTTCGCGTGCTCTATACAAAAGTGGATGATTGGGTCTTTAACGCCGATTATGCTTACGAACTGCTCATCAATCATTTCAAAACACAATCGCTGAAAGGTTTCGGCATCGAAGAAATGCGCATCGGTATAATTGCGGCCGGCGCAATCATGAATTATTTACAGGAAACCCAGAAGGCGAATATTCCGCATATCAAAAAAATTGTTCTGCATGATGTGAGTGAATATATGGTGCTGGATGCTTCAACGAAACGTAATCTCGAAATTACAGCAAGCATCTCTGGTCAACCGGAAGGCACTCTTTATTCTATTATCGATCGTACGCTTACACCGATGGGCGGGCGGATGCTGAAGCAGTGGATCAATCGTCCATTAAAACGAGTAGAACCTATCCAAGCGCGACTCAACGCAGTGCAAGAATTGGTAATGAACGAATCAATACGGCGCAAAATTCAGGAAGTGTTAGACCATATCGGCGATTTGGAACGATTAATTGCGAAAATTGCTACCGGCAGAGCTAATCCGCGCGAAGTGAATCAGTTAAAAGCAATGCTGGAACAGATTCCAAATCTCAAATCCCAAATCTCGAATTTAAAAAGCCAGTCACTAACGATACTGAATGACAACCTTAATTCTCTTTCTAATCTTGTTTCTGCAATTGGCAAAGCGATTGCCGATGATCCACCGATGGCATTGGCGGATGGCGGCGTGATTCAGCATGGTTATAATGCAGAGTTGGATGGAATTCGTGCGTTAGCGTTTGGAGCGAAAGATTGGGTGGCGAAGCATCAACAATCAGAGCGAGAACGCACGGGTATTTCATCGCTAAAGATTAGTTTCAATAATGTGTTCGGCTATTATATCGAAGTGACGAATACACACAGGGACAAGGTGCCCAACAATTATATTCGCAAGCAAACATTGACAAATGCTGAACGTTTTGTAACTCCCGAATTAAAAGAATATGAAGAGAAGATTCTTCATGCGGAAGAAAAAATTCTTGCGCTCGAAACACGTCTCTTCAATGAATTGCGCCAAATGATTGCAGAACACGCAGGTACTATTCAAACAAACGCTTTTGCAATTGCAACTTTAGACTGTTTTGTTTCGCTTGCTGATGCAGCGGTAGAGAATAAATATATTTGCCCAATTGTGGATGATTCGCTGTGTATAGATATCAAGGATGGGCGGCATCCGGTAATCGAAAAACTATTACCACCAGGTGAGCACTATACACCAAATGATACGTCGCTCGATACAGCATCGGATCAAATTCTTATTATTACTGGCCCGAATATGAGTGGCAAGTCGAGTTACTTGCGGCAGGTTGGATTGAATATTTTGCTTGCACAGATTGGAAGTTTTATCCCGGCTGCTTCTGCACGCATTGGAATTGTGGACAGAATCTATACACGAGTAGGTGCGAGCGACAACATTGCATCCGGTGAAAGTACTTTTTTAGTGGAAATGCACGAAGCAGCGAACATAGTCAACACTGCGACGGAGCGCAGTTTAATTCTTCTCGATGAAATTGGACGTGGGACAAGCACATTTGACGGCATCAGCATTGCATGGGCACTGACAGAGTATTTGCATGAGCGAATCGGCGCCAAGACGCTTTTTGCGACACACTATCACGAATTGAATGAACTTGCCGATGTCTTTACGCGCATCAAGAACTACAAAGTTGATGTACGCGAATATGGAGATAAAGTAATCTTCCTTCATAAAGTGATGCCGGGCTTTGCCGATCACTCATACGGAATTCAAGTAGCACAAATGGCAGGTTTGCCGGAGGAAGTAACAGAACGCGCGAAGCAAGTGTTAAAGAATTTGGAAAGCTCGGAATTGGTAGTTAGAACAAGAGAAAAAAAAGAGGTAGGATTTGAGAAAAGAGATGGAGATGTACAATTTGCAATGTTTGAAGTGAAAGATGACAAGTTGCGTGAGGAACTTCTCAATCTCGATATTGAACACATGACTCCGCTAGAAGCTATGCAGAAACTAGCGACGCTGAAGAATAAAATAGAAACGAAGGACTAATAAATGACACAAAATGAAATTCAACAATTGTACGACTATGATAAGTGGGCGGATTTAAAACTGCTTGAAATAATTGCGACGATTACTAAAGATCATTACAAGAAAGATCTCGCTTCCAGCTTCGGTGGAATACATGGAACCCTTGTGCATATCCTTTCGGCCGATAAAGTATGGTTCGCCCGTTGGACAGGGAACACGCCTACGTTTTTGAAAGCCGAAGATTTCCCAACAGTTGAAGTTGTAAAAAAACAGTGGGATGCTTATCACTGTGAGATTAGTAACTTTGTGCGGGGTCTCACGGAAGAGAAATTAAATGAGCCGTTGTCTTACAATGATTTTAAAGAGAATTCATATGTTCACCCACTTTTTCAACAAATGCAGCATAAAGTTAATCACTCTTCCTATCATAGGGGACAAATAGTGACGATGCTAAGGCAGATCGGAGAAAAAGTTGTTAGCACAGATATGATTAGTTACATTAGACAGAAGGAAACACGTGGCTGAAACATATTCCATAATATTGCATAAACATAAACTCAAGCATATTCCAGAGCTTCACGTTGACCCGGAAATCCTCACTCAACGTTTTTCACCCAGCTGTTCGATGTGTAACTGTAATGGCACTTGTTGTGCAGAGGGAGTACTTCTTGATGTGAAAGAGAAAGAACTGATTCTCGCACATGCCGACCTGATTAAAAAGTACCTCGAACCACAGCAGGAAAAAGACACTACAAAATGGTTCGACAATAAAATCGAAAACGATACCGATTTTCCTTCCGGTAAGTGCGATGGCACAGCGGTGCAGGGCAAAGGTTGCGTTTTTCTCTGCAGTAAAGGTCTTTGCGCATTACAAAAGACAGCAATGGCAGAAGGGATGGATAAGTTTGCATTAAAACCATTTTATTGTATCGCTTTTCCAATCACTATAGATGAACACGTATTGACAACATATGAACCAGAATTTACAAATCGGCGCCAGTGTTGTAGTATAGTTTCTGATGGTCCGCTGAAGGTGCTTGATGTATGTCGGGAAGAATTTGAATATATTCTTGGAACTGAGGGATTGAAGGAGATTGAGGAATTGTTTGATGAAGAGACCTCGCTTTCAATTGCAGGCACAATATGAATCAACGACGATTATATCGCACTATAGAAAGCTTTGCTCTTCAACAATTTAAAACGGAAAAAGATTTGCTCAAACACGTTCTCAATGAAATTGTTAAGAGCGAAGATATTCTTCTCAAAGGTGGACGACTCTGGCAGTACGAACCATCGACCGAATCGTACCGACTTATTCACCAGATCGGACAAATTGAGCGGTTGGAATCAGGTTATCGCATTCAAATTGCAAGGTATCCTATGTTCCAGCATCTCACTGAACAACGTTCCATCATCGCCAATGAGACCGACAAATATCTTCGAAAAAAAGGAATTGTTAAATATTCTGCTACAGGCATCGGGGATAGAATGCCTTACCGTAATGGGACGGTTTACCAATATATTTTAGCATTTAATTCAGATTTTATCGATCAGGATCTTCTTCCTAATTTAAACGTTATCAGTCTCGCAGTCACATCTGTCCTTCGCAGTAAGCGTATCGAACAAAAAGCTAGACTGCTTGAACAGGATATCGACAAAGCACGGGAAATTCAATTAGGTATTTTACCAGATCCATTTCTTCATTTTTACTTCTATGACATTTATGGAATTTCTGTACCAGACAGAATTGTAGGAGGAGATTTTTTTGACTATCTCTTTTCAGATGAGGTAAAAGATCGTTTGATGATTGTTGTTGGCGATGCGGCAAGTAAAGGATTTCGCGCTGCTGCGCAGGCATTGTATGTTGTTGGTGCTTTACGTATGGGAATTGCGCATCAAACTAAGACTGCCGCATTAATGTCCGGAATAAATAAAATTGTGAATCGTTCATTTTCTGAAGAACAATTTGTCTCGATGTTCTATGCTGAGCTTACAGATGGTGCGAAGGGATTGCTTCTCTATGCTAACGCCGGACATAACAGTCCGATGGTTTATCATGTTCAAGATAAAAGTATTGAATTGTTAGAGCCAACGGGACTTATTCTTGGTCCATTCCCTCGCGGTAATTATCGAGTGGAAAGTACGATGCTAAAAAAGGGGGATGTTGCAGTGATTTACACCGACGGTATTACTGAAGCGGTACGGAGTGACGGTATGCCATACGGAGAACAGCACTTAGCGGAAAATATCCAGAAATATGCAGCAAAGGGAGCGAAAGAGATTTGTAAATCATTAATTGAAGATGTTGAACTATTTGCAGAAGGCGCAGAGTATTCAGACGACCGAACTATTGTCGTTATCAAACGAGTCAGTTGAAACAGTTCTTTTATGAGAAAGGTTGAACAATGGTTGAACAAAAATATATTGGTGCCGTCGCATCAGTAAATAGCGGAATTATTTCCATTCTTGTTGATCAAAAAACCACTTCTCTAAAACGGGAGATTAACGGTAAGATATATTATATCGGACAAATCGGTACTTATGTTTTGATTCCTATGGGGACATTGGTACTGCTTGGGATGGTGTCGGACTTGAAGAAAGAAGACGTGAATGTTAATGGACAAGCGCAACAACGATATATTATTCTTGCTTCGATGGTAGGCACAGTAAAAAACGGACGGTATGAGCGCGGTGTTTCTATTTTTCCGGTAGTTGATACGCCAGTATTTATGGCAGAAGATGCTGACCTTGCTGTAGCATTTGCTGTATATCAGCGATATGGATTTTCGATCGGACAGGTTACTATGTTCGAGAATCAACGCGCCTTTCTTGATGCTAATAAATTTTTTGGAAAACATATCGCAGTGCTTGGTTCTAGCGGTTCTGGAAAATCTTGCGCCGTCGCCTCTATCTTACAGAAGGTTTCAAAGTATCCCGATACAAACATCATCATCCTTGACATTCACAACGAATACAATAAAGCATTCGAGGATAATTGCAATCATATCGACATTGGAGAATTTGAATTGCCTTATTGGTTGATGAACTTTGACGAACTACGTGAAATGTTTATTGATGATAGGGACGAAAACGCATCAAGTCAGATTACCGTTCTAAAAGATCTCGTTATCATGTCGAAAAAAGGAAAAAATCCAGAAATGTCGGCGATCATAACAGTTGACACACCGGTGTATTATGACCTTAGCGAGATTCGTGCAAAGCTGCAGTTCCTGGACAGCGAAAAAATAACGATGGGTGCAACAGTGAAAGAGGGACCTTTCTACGGAAAGTTTGCTAGATTCCTTGTTCGGTTAGATGGCAAATTGAATGATCCTCGATATGCATTTATGTTCCGACTAAAGAATTATATTCAATCTGCCGCCATTAACGATTTGCTGTCAAAGATACTGGGTGCAGATAGCAATGCGCAAGTGACAATTCTGGATATGAGCGGCGTGCCGTTCGATATCGTCAATACGATTGTATCACTTCTAGCCCGCTTAATATTTGATTTTAATTTTTGGAATCCCAACCGACGTGATTTTCCAATTCTGTTAGTGTTTGAAGAAGCGCATAATTATTTACCAAGTACCGGCACCACAACAGCTTCTGCTCGTAAAACTGTAGAGCGAATTGCAAAAGAAGGAAGAAAATACGGAGTCAGTTGTATGATAATTAGCCAGAGGCCGTCGGAAGTTTCAGAAACAATCCTTTCACAATGCAACAACTATATTGTGTTGCGATTGACTAACCCGCTCGATCAGAATTATATCAAGCGGCTGGTACCAGATACCTTCGCGAGTCTTACTGATGTTTTGCCATCACTCAAGACAGGAGAAGCGCTCGTTGTAGGCGAAGCAATCTCTATGCCTTTGCGCGTGCAGATCGATTTCCCTAATCCGGAACCAGATAGCAGTGATATTAGGTTCTATGAGAAATGGAAACAGAGTGATGCTAAAACGAAAATTGAGGAAGTCGTAACCCGCTGGTGGAAACAAGAAAAGGTCAAGTAAGCCATAGCGCATTTATTAGTCCATTTATCGGACTATGCGCTTTCACATTTTTCATATTTCTTATAGTCAGAAATTAGCCTTTATCTGTGCGAGAAGATCAGTACTGCTTATATAGAAAGTTTTTCCCGTGCAGCACTTGAATCCGACAATATCCTTTTATACATTGGTGAAGATTGATTAGATGAGCTTCCTCTTGAATTATAATCTTGGAGATAGTATGAGAATAACTCTTATTCCAACATTTCTGTCTTTTTTTATCCTAGCTGGTTGTTCATCATTGACATTGAAGCCATGTGATTTTGCTTGGCCTGTTGAGTCTGCCTTAAACGTTGATGATCAAGGTAATGTACAAAACGAACGTTACAGCTTTTCATTCAACGTTAAAGAACTGCTCTTTGCCGAAACACAGGATTCTGTTAATGTTTCAAAAGTGACTTTGCGTATGATTCGCGATGTGAAGGGTTTCTACTTTATAACAGCGTCAAAGTTTAAGAATGTATGTGTGTTTGAACAAACAGCAGGTGGTTTGAAGCTAAAAAATAAGATTTTGGTGGCACAGGATGGGCTAAATGAACCTGTATTTAACCAGCGAATGCCATATATCCAAATTGTGAATGGACAAAATCCAGCTATTTTGCTGACGGAAGATGGAGTTTTTGAAGGAGAAAAGAAATGAGGACCATCATTCGGTTTATTGCATTGTTGGCGATCATGACCTTTGCACTTGCCGCCCAGCAAAAATCGGATTATGCTATTGTCCAGCGTTTTCAGACTATGACTAAATCCATTGCGAAAAATATTGATCAGGCAAAGACGGTACAAGAGTGTGCGGAAGCTAACACTACAATTAATGAAGTGGAAAAAGAATTCTATGACAATAAAGAACTTATCAATAAAGCCAATTATCCGGATGGATATGATAAAACCATAGAACAACTTCATGGCAAACTGCTCATTCGGCAGACGGATCTTGGTGTTATTGAAAGTCAAATTGTACACATTTCAGAATTGGAAGTAAAAATCCGTGAACTATCGGATCAAATAACGATTTTGACAAACCAGAACGATACATTAATGGCTCAAGTCCAGCAGCTTTCACAGAATGTAAGAAAACTTTCCGGTGATCTTTTTAATTCTACAACACCAATAGATTCGCTCCATAATATGGTCGTAAAATTGCGACAAGGATTACAGGAACGCGATGCGCTTATCTTTGCTCTTACAGATAGTCTTTTTATGCAATACGATAAAAATGTCGGTGATATGAAAGATATTGAGAAACAAGGACTTTTAGGCAAGATCGATCGCCACGGGATTATCGGAAATGTCAAACGATCTATTTTAGATAATATAGCATTTCTCGAAACGACACAACTTAAAGGAAGTGATCTTGTAACTCTTGTGCGACAACAGAAACGATTTCAATCGCAATGGATTGGATTAGCGCCGAACCTTACTTCACTTTATCTGAATGGGAAATCGAAGAAAAGCGAAATTGGCGTTGTTGATTCGATGCTCGCAATCTGGGGTGATAAGGTTGATGGTGCGATGTGGCGCTCACTCAATACGCTGTTTAAAGAGAAAGGTTTTGTAGTAAAGGAGTTTAAAAATGGTGATGAATTTGTTGCGAACTTTATTGTCTTCCTTGATGAGCAGATTCAAAATGTAAACAAGGAAACCAATGACACACGTTATGAATTTTTCACAAAATTTTATGAAAGTTTATGGCAAAGCGATCTATATGCAACATGGTTGCCTGCCCTCACCGAACTGCGTAAAATTTCTGATACGCAAAAAAAAGATTTAGAAATAAAATATGAAAGGTGGCATTCATCTATAATGCCGGGTGCAACATGGCTGACGTATATACTAATAGTATTAGGTGTTCTTCTAGTAGCGATTGTTGGTATATGGGTTTTCCGCATGAGACCAAAAACAACTCAAGAAGAATAGTTAATAAATGGAGTTCATTTAAAATCGAATAAAGCACTACATCATGATGGAATTTATATTGGGTTGTATTAAACTTCAATATGGCGTTTAGTGGTACGTAGTTTTTTGATATTTTTACAATTGTTAGATTGCATATGAATTTCGAGTTTGCTAAGTTTAATTATAAATTCATTTGAGAGTCTCAACTCGATAGAAAAATTTATAAATCTCTATTGGGTCATTTATAATAATTTGGAGTTCGCATGACTGAACAATCATTGAATGTACTTATTGTAGATGATGAACCTACATATCGAATTGTTCTCACACAAACGCTAAAAGGATGCGGACACACTACTGAAGCTTGCGAGACTGGAGATGATGCTATCAGTTTGCTCCAAAAGAATAAATATGATGTTGTACTTCTTGATTATAAAATGCCCGGAACAAGCGGTATCAATGTACTGCAATGGATGTACGGAATGAAGATGGATATTCCGGTAATAATTATTACAGGTTATGGTTCGGAAGAGATTGCTCTTGAAGCATGGAAGTGGGGAGCGAAGGATTATTTTGTAAAGGGAAAGTCAGATATGTCCCAACTTCCAGAACTTGTTCTGAAAGTGCACAAACAAGTAATCTCGGAACGTCAACGTAGATCAGAATAAGCTAATACAATTCAGGTTGTTACCCTCAAATTTTCATCTAAACGCTATGTACTTGATATCGCGCTGAATATTATTATACACTCGAATTCGGCTTAATATTAACTTCTTCTTTGGCTTATTGTACTCTATAAATTATTGACAAGCACATATTCATTTTCGGTGTATGATGCAACTATGAATATACAATCACTTCGTACATTGGTAGTGGATGATGATCGTCCATATAGTGCTCTTCTAAGAAAATCTCTTACTGGACGAGGACATTCTGTCGTTGTTTGTAATTCAGCAGAGGATGCGTTTCATCATTTGCAAAAGGAACATTTCGATATCGTGCTCTTGGACTACAAAATGGAGGGCATTAGCGGTATTAATGTTCTGCAGTGGATGTACGGGAAGAAAATGGATATTCCTGTGATTCTTATTACAGGCTATGGGTCGGAAGAGATTTATGAAGAAGCGTATAAATGGGGAGCTTCAGAATACTTCGTTAAAGGAGAAATGGATTCTATACGACTCCCTGTAATGGTAGAACAAGCGTATAATAAACATCAAGCCCAGAGAACGAGATTGAAATAGGCCGATATTAAATTACACATTGAAAGCAAAAAACTGCATATGAAAAATCGTTATGGATTATTAACTATTCATCCAAAATCTGAAATTATATCTAAGGCGGCTTTAAAAAGTAGTGAGATTTTTTCTTTTTCTATGTACTGTGTTGTAGACTATTGTTGAGCACTGATTATTTTTGGACCCTAAAGAGATTAGCAATACCAGCTGCAAGAAAAATGATATTTGCAAGCCACGCAGTAAAAAGCGGATTGAGATCGCCGTTGTAGCCAAATACTTGACTCGCTTTCATAAAACCTAGGTAAATAAAAGTAGCCGCTGTGGCTATGCCGAATCCAAGTGCAGCACCAGTGCGGGGTCTACTTGCTGCAAATGGTACACCGAAGAGCACCATAATAATACTTGCAAAGGGGAACGCTAGCTTGAAATGATATTCTACTAACCATCGCGCTACATCCTGTCCTGCACGTTGCTGATTTGCAATAAACTCCCGCAGCTCATAATAATCCATTTCATCAGGAGTCCGTTGCTTTTTTTCTATATCGGAAGGTGTTAATGAAAGCTTCCCAATCTTCAAGCTGTCAAATGACACAAGAGTCTGTGTAGAATCAGGGAAACTGCGTGTGGTTCCATGGAGTAGCACCCAGTTTCCTTTTTGTACATCATCACCATTGGGTTGTATCCATTGCATTTGGAGTGCATCGTATCTATTCCGTAAAATCGTCATATCATTACTGTCAAAATCCTGAATACTAATTTGCCGTGCGCATCTGGCTTGTGTATCATAGTAATTGATGGAAACGATTCGTGTTCTGCCTTCCTGAAAAAGAATATTGTATCGAACTGTTGATTGGATGGAGCGGTTCAAGTGCGTGCGTTCAATATAGAATTTTTTCTGATTGGCATATGGAACTACCCAGCCATTGAGATAGATGGAAGCGAAGCAGATTATAAATGTCACAATGAGAAAAGGTGCCATGATTCGATATAGACTTATTCCACTGGATTTTATTGCGGCAAGTTCGTTCTGGCTGCTAAGCCGGCCGGTTACAAACAAGGCCGAAAGCAGTACAGCAACAGGAATCATCAGCTTGACGATATCAGGGATTGAAGCAATGTAGTACTGCACAATGATGCTTGTTGGTGCTTGCGCGTCAATGAAGTCATCTAGTTTCTCCATCATATCAATAATAATAAAAATGAAAATGAAGGCAAGTAATCCGAAAAGGAATACGATAAGAAATTGCCGGATGATATAACGATCGAGTATTCTCACGATTCCTCCGCAGAACGAGAATCCGAGCGCCACGATTTTGGAATTAGCCGGTAGATATACGACCAATCAATAACGGTGTTCTCACGTGCAGTTCGTATAGTCAAATACAATCCAATGATTCCTAAAATAATATTCGCGATCCACATTCCGATCCAGGGATCAAAATAACCCCGGTCAGCGAGATTCTCGCCTCCTTTCAGGCAGGCCCAATAGAACACAAAAAAACCTAAACTGAGACTTGCACTCATACCGAAAGTTCCGCGTCTTGACATAATACCAAGCGGTGCACCAATAAATACAAAAATTATACAAGCAAATGGGATAGAAAATTTTTTATGAATCTCTACTAAATATGAGCGTATAGCCCGTTCATAAATATTAATTAAGAAAAGATCAGAACGGACCGCCGCTTGTTGAGAAGGATCGGCTTTTATTCCGTTGAGAGGTGAAGTGTAAATCACAGAAGGCTCAATTGATTTCTTTACATTTAAAATATCCTCTTGCTTCTTACCAGTAATTTCATCTAGATGACGTTCTGTAATAGCTTGTAATGTTCTAATGCTGTCAATGTTATGCGACATCATTTGCACACTCATCTCACGGTCGCCACGGGAAATATCCGTTTCACGCGAACGCTGGAAGTTGAATCCCTCTGCATCCATTACAATTCTGTGCTTCTGAAATCGGATTATGCGGTACTGACTTTTAACTTGATTATTAACCTGATGAATTTCACCATCCGATAAATCCATAATAAGCTTTCGGTAATCAGTAGAAAAGGAAATCGTTCCTCGGTGTGCTGTGATAGTGGATGTCATCATCGGTTTTGAATAGTCGAGAATAGTTACACCTTCGAGATCGTTGGAATGCTCAAATGTTTTCCTCACTAAAATGCTGTGTCCCTGCAACAATTGGATGAACATTCCAGGCACTAAAGTCAAGGTTGGTTTCTTATGTGAAATATCGTTTGTCAACACTTTCGTGCGGTGATTGGCATCTGGTAAAACATCGTTGTTAAAGCTGACTAAAAGAAGGCAGATAATTACTGAAGCGGCAATTACAGGTGCGATCATTCGATAGAGACTTATGCCGCTTGCTCGCATGGCAGTAATTTGGTTGGTAGAAGCCAATCCGCCAAATGCCATCAGAGTCGCTACGAGTACACCCATCGGAACAGCTAATACAAGCATCCATGCAAGGTTTAGAGTAATCAACTCGGCTATAACCGCGGCGCTTAATCCTTTTCCAGTCAATTGGTCGAGATACTTCATAAGGAATTGGAGCAGAAATATGCACATCATCAAAACGACAGAAAAGATAAATGGTCCGATATGCGCACGGAGAATATGTCGCCAAAGAATAAACATCTCATCGAAATATAACGAGAATGTCCGCTCTTTACAAGTTCTTGATATTGCCTTTGCCCGCGATGGTAAGTATATTCAAATATAGGTGATAGATTGCGTCTTAAAAATGTTTTTTGTTCACAAGGGAATTAAAGTGATTGAAAACTGCGTTGAAGCACAGGGGATTGCACATTCACTTGTTGCGCAATTGCAACAAATTTTTCATTCGCTCAATGTAGATGATCCGCGATGGCGAAAAGCTGATGAGTTATTGGGAGTAGCTTTCTATCAATCACACGTTAAAATGGACAGTATGCGGGATTCGATGAATCGATTACAGGAACAACTGAAAGTCATCGGTTTACTTCAGAACTATTTCATTTCGTCAACAGATATAGAGACTATCGTAATTCATACATACGAGCTAATTCCGAAATATACAGATGTTGAACGTGCTGCACTATATTTATATAATGAACATCGGGACGCATTTATCTCCGGCGATCTGCGCAGCGGTTATACAACCGACAATCCCATACTTTCAGATGCTCAAACATTCTCTTCTGCTATGTTGAGGGAGTGTCTTCAGAAAAAAGATCTAATTCTTGTTAATAATTGTGCTACCTCGGAATTTGTAACTGATGACCGGGCTGGAATTACTAATATCAAATCAGCACTTGCTCTTCCTATTACCGTAAAACAGAAAGTCATTGGTGTACTCCAAGTTTACTTCATACAGCGAATGCATGAATTCACGCAGGATGAAATTGATTTATTTCAGATGGTAGCTGAAATAATTGCTGCGAAAATCGAAAGCATCCGTTTTTTCTCCGAACGAGCACAAGCGCAAGGAGTTTTAAAAGAATCAGAAGAGAATTATTACCAGATTTACAAAGATATTCCTATAGGATTATTTCGCAGTATACCAAATGGAACTTTCCTACGATTGAATCCTGCGATGGTGCATATTCTAGGATATCCCGATAGAGAAACACTTTTACAGACAAATGCAGTCCACCTTTATAGAAATCCGAAAGAGAGAGATGGTTGGCAAGCGATGGTTGAAACATACGGTTTGGAGCAGGAGAGTGAAGTTTGCCTGCGCAAGTATGACGGTACAGATGTTTGGGTTCAGCAGAGTTCTCGCGTTACGCGCGGCTTAGATGGAAAAGTACTATACTATGACGGTGCAATAGTCGATATCTCAGGACGTAAGCGTGCTGAAGTGCAAATTCGAGAAGCAATGAAAGAAAAAGAAGTACTGTTAAAAGAAATTCATCACCGCGTTAAGAATAATCTGCAAATTGTTTCGAGTTTGCTCAATCTTCAGTCCGCCTATTTGCGTAATGAATACGACCGAGAACTATTCAAGCAAAGTCAGAATCGTGTCAAAGCAATGGCGCTGTTGCACGAGAAGCTATATCGATCTGCAGAAATTACACGGATTGATTTTGATGAATATTTGAATTCCCTTATGCCGAGTTTGTTCCAATCCTACAAAACATCTTTAACAGCTATCGAATGTATTATCGAAGAAAATAAAATATTGTTGGATATAGATACTGCAATTCCTTGTGGACTGATTGTCAGTGAATTGGTCGCGAATTCGCTGAAACATGCTTTCCCGGATGGGCAGGTTGGCAAAATCAGTGTTGCACTCGGTCATCTTGATCAGTGGACGCTCCGTCTAAGTGTTTGTGATGACGGTGTTGGAATGGATCAAAATACGCCATCTGAAAAGATAGGTGCGCCAATTGGATGGGAACTTGTACGCACTCTTACAGAACAATTGGGTGGATCAATTGAAATTAATAAGCAGCTTGGGACGCAAATACACATAATCTTCAAAGAGAAAAATCAAAAAGAAGGATGGCAGAGGCAATGATAAATCCTAAAATATTAATTGTGGAAGATGAGAACATTGTTGCGATAGACCTTCAGAAACGATTAATGAATCTAGGGTATGAAATCGTGGGTATCGTTTCGACCGGCGAAGAAGCTGTTCAGAAGGCAATTGCAACATCACCTGATTTAATATTGATGGATGTCCGTTTGAAGGGAGTGATGGATGGAATTGAAGCAGCCTCGGTACTTCGACTACAGTACGGAATTGCTGTTGTGTACCTTAGCGCGTATGCGGATAATGATACATTGAAACGTGCCAGTAAAACAGAGCCGTTCGGATACATTCTCAAACCTTTTGAAGAACGTGAACTTCATACTACTATTGAGATGGCTCTTTATAGAAGAGACTTGGAGCGGAGGTTTAAAGAGAATGAGACTTGGTATGGTACGACGCTTCGAAGCATTGGCGAAGCTGTTATTTCTACCGATACAATAGGCGCTATCAAATTTATGAATACTTCTGCAGAAAACCTTACGGGTTGGAAGATGAGCGAAGTTCTTGGAAAGGATTTGCTGAAAATATACCGAACCATAGAAGAGACAATAAATCCTCACTTTATAAATCCGGTTGATCAAATTCTAAAAAACAAAATTACAGCAATCATAAAAAAACATTCTACGCTTGTATCGCGTGAAGGGAAAGAAATTCCCATCGATGAGAGTGCCTCACCAATTAAGGATGAACTTGGAAATACAGTCGGAATTGTTTTGGTGTTTCAGGATATTTCGGAGAGGAGGCGGGTTCAAGAAGCACTCAAGATCTCGCAGGATTATGCGCAGAATATTGTCAACAGTTCGCTGGATATGATTATTGCAGTTAATGAAAATCGCAGCATCATCGAGTTTAATAGAGCGGCTGAAGAGACATTCGGTTACCACATTAAGGAACTCTTGGGAAAGCATGTGAACATTCTTTATGCTGATCCGGAGGAAGGTGATAGGGTTCACAAAATGACAGTAGAAGAAAGCCGCTATGTACAAGAAGTTGTAAATAAACGAAAAAATGGTGAGTTATTTCGAAGTTTGCTATCATCATCTGTACTGCGAAACATAAAAGGTGAAATGATCGGAGTGATGGGAGTATCGCGTGACATTACAGAAAAAAATCGTGCGGACCAGGCGTTACGTGAAAGCGAAGAACGATACCGTACACTTGTAGAACTCTCACCTGATCCAATTGCTGTTCAAATCGGCGGTACGTTAGTATTTGTCAACACTGCAGCGGTGCGAATATTTGCCGCCATGTCGCCTGATGATTTGGTTGGACGGTCGATTATGGAGTTGATTCATCCGAATTATCATCTTATTGTTAAAGATCGAATTCTGCAAATGTCAAAGGAGGGAAAACGCGTACCAATTATTGAGGAAAAGTTTATTCGATTAGATAGGACAATATTTGAAGCCGAGGTCGCAGCGATGCCATTTTTATGGCAGGGAAAACCCGCTATTCAAGTTGTTCTACGTGATGTATCAGAACGAATAAAAGCGGAACAAGCTATACGTGGTTCAGAAGCGAAGTACAGATCGCTCGTTGAAAATGTACTGGATGGCGTTTATCAAACAACTCCAGAAGGAGAAATTCTTACTGCAAATCCGGCGTTGGCTCGAATGCTTGGATACGATTCTGAAACCGATTTGCTACTTCTCAATGTTGATAAGGAGCTCTACATTAATTCAGAAGAACGGAGACAGTACTTAAGAATCCTTAATAAAGGAGAGCGGGTCAAGAATGCAGAATTTAAACTTCGACGGAAAGATGGTCAGATTATTGATGTAATAGAAAATGCAAGAGTAGTTAAGAGCCGGCTTGGAGATATTTTATATTATGAAGGAACGATTACAGATATTACAGAATTGAAGACTGCACAAGAAGCATTGCGAATCAGCGAAGAACGTCATCGTGCATTCATCGAACACAGTGCCGAGGCAATCTGGTGCATTGAACCTCTTGAACCAATGCCGATTGGATTATCTGAAGAGACAAATTAAATACTTGATGGAAAGTGGCTGCTTAAAAGAGTGCAATGATACAATGGCGAGAATGTACGGTTTTGAAAATTCCGAACAGATCCTAGGAGCAAAAGTGAAAGACTTGCTTGATCCGGCGGATCCAGTAAATGTTGGATATCTACGTTCGTTCATTCGCTCGAATTATCGGGTCGTTAATGCCGAAACCCATGTGATTGATAAAAACGGCAAATCGAAGTATTTCTTGAATAATATGATTGGTGTTATTGAAGGTGAAAAACTTGTGCGTGTATGGGGCACGCAGCGAGATATTACGGTGGAGAAGCAGGCTGAATTGATAAAAGATATGGTTTATCGCATCGCACAGTTGCAAGATACAAAGGAAACTTTAGATGACCTCTATTCGGAAGTTCATCGGTTAATTAAAGAAGTAATGCCAGCAAAAAATTTCTATATCGCTTTGTATGATAAAGAAAAAAATCTTCTAAGTTTCCCGTACTTTGTGGATGAAGTTGATAAACCGGATCCTCCAAGGAAATTAGGAAGGGGCTTAACTGAGTATGTTCTAAGGACAGGTAAATCGCTGCTCTGCACACCTGCAGTGGATGAGGAATTGATAAATCGAGGCGAGATTGAACTTGTGGGTGCACCGTCGAAAATATGGCTTGGTGTGCCTCTCATAGTCGGCGATCAAGTGATAGGCATCCTCGCCGTGCAAGATTATTTTGAAGTAAACAGATTTAGTACAGAACAACAACGTATGTTAGAATTTGTATCTATTCAGATAGCAAAAGCCATTGATCGAAAGCGTAATTCAACAGAGTTTAATCGGAGTGAGCAGCGCTATAAAGAATTTGTAGAAGCGAATCCTATTGGTCATTTCATTGCAAGTGCAGATGGAATTGTAATTGACTGCAATCCTGCGTTGATGCATCTGTTGGATTTCACTACAATCGATGAAGTGATATCTGCACATATCAACATTATGGGTTCTACCAAGGGGGTAAAGGACAGTTTTATGAAAAGGTTGCAAAAGTCAAAAGACGTGAAGGATTTCGAAGTGAAACTTAAAAGTGTTTCTGGGAAAACTATTCCAGTTATTGCGAATTATAATGCAACTTTAGATGATAATGGTGTATTGGTGCGGATTAAAGGAACAATAATGCCTAAAAGGTCGAAGAAATGAAAATGTAAACATTGAATCAATATCACTCAAGTGCAGAAAATCGACACTTGATGTTTTATTATGGTGGCTGTTGCCGAATCTTCGATTTATGATTGAAGAAGAAATTGTTTTATGACAAAAATACAAAACGAAAATGAACGGCTTCAAGAACTTCATGAGTACGAAATTCTTGATACTCAACCGGAGGTAGAATTCGATGCGCTCGCATCCATAGCATCGCAGATTTGTGCTGTACCAATTGCACTTATCAATCTTGTGGATGAGGAGAGAGTGTGGTCCAAATCGAAAGTTGGAATAGAAGAGCTGGAAATGCCGCGCGATCAATCGTTCTGTGCTGAAACAATAAAACAAAAAGAATTACTTGTCATTGAGGATACAGAAAAAGATGCTCGCTTTTCATCTTTGCCGATCGTGATTCGCGATTCAACATATCGCTTTTATGCCGGAGTACCGCTCGTAAATCCAAAAGGATACATACTTGGTACGCTTTGTGTTTTGGATACGCAACCCCGCACACTAACAGAAAAACAACGATCTGCTCTTAAGGAATTAAGTCATCTTGTAGTCTCGCAGCTTGAAATGCGCCGTAATGTTCACCGATTGAAAACAACATTGACTGAAAAAGAACAAATAGAGGAACGTGTTGCTGAAAGTGAACGAAGATTATTGGCTATCATCGATACGGTGAGCGAAGGGATCACTTTATGCGACGAAAATGGATTCTTTGAAGTATTTAATCCACGGATGGAGGAACTCTCTGGTTATTCCCGGAACGAAGCTAACGATAGTCCTGATTTTAACAAATTGCTTTCTCCAACTGAAGACGAACAACAACGGATGCTCTCCGCACAGAAGGAACTATGGATCGCAGGCAAAACACAGGAATTGGAAATAACGATTCGAACAAAATCCGGTGAAAAGAAAATTCTCTTGACGTCTTCATCGTTGGTGAAATATAATAATAGAAAGATGGTGCTGAGTATCTACCGTGATATTACGGAACGCAAAAAAACGGATCAGGCAATACAGGCAAGCGCAAAACGATTCCGCATTTTCTTCGAAAACAATCCGATACCTACATGGGTATTTGATCTTGAATCCTGCAAATTTCTCGAAGTGAATAACGCGGCCATTGATCACTATGGATATTCAAAAGAAGAATTCCTTGCAATGAATATAATGGATCTCCGTCCTGCAGAAGATACCGAGAGTTTGCAGGAAGAGCTTGAAAAAATTAAAATGAAAGAATCCAATGCAGCGCAAAGTAAACATTGCCTCAAGAATGGAACTGTAATCGACGTACATCTTTCTTGGCATAATTTGGATTATGACAACCATCGCGCCGTGTTGGTTGTTGCGCAAGATATTACTGCACCTCAAAGGGCGCATGAAGAACTTCTGCAAGCGAAAGAAGTGGCAGAAATCGCTAATAATGTAAAAAACGAATTTCTTGCCAATATGAGTCACGAAATACGAACGCCTATGAATGGTATCATTGGAACGATCAGTCTGCTGATCGACACTCAACTATCAGTTGAACAACAAGAGTATGTAGAAACCATACGGTTGAGCGGCGATGCCTTGCTCAATGTTATAAACGATATTCTTGATTTTTCAAAAATCGAATCGAACGAAATCAAATTGGAAGAACATCCATTCCGCATTGAAACTTGTATCGAGGAAACCTTCGACCTCTTTGCCATCCAAGCGGATCAAAAAAACATTGATCTCATATATTGGATTGATGAGAAAGTGCCGCAAATGGTGGTTGTTGATGCAACGCGATTTCGACAGGTGCTTGTGAATCTCGTCAGTAATGCTATCAAATTTACTGAACACGGTGAAATATATATCGAAGTATCGAAGGCATCTGAGAAAGAGGACAAAATTGAACTTCTATTCTCCGTACGGGACACCGGCATTGGTATTCCATCCGATAGAATTCATAAACTTTTCAGACCGTTTTCGCAAGTAGATTCATCTTCCACTAGAAAATATAGCGGATCAGGTCTTGGACTTGCTATCTGTTCACGTGCTGTCGCTTTACTCGATGGACATATTTGGGTTGAAAGCAAACCCGCAGAAGGCAGCATATTTCACTTTATAATCAACGTCTCTAAGCACGTCAAAGATTCGCAAGAACAAAATCTATGTCCTCCTTTGATCAACAAAACAAAGAGTGCGTTAGTGATTGACGACAATAAAATGTGTCGTCAAATAATTGAGAGATTGGTTGCGGAATGGGGATTTAAAGTGTGCTCTGCCGCAACGATAGAAGAGGCTCTTTCATTCATCAAAGATAATAAGCCATTCGATATTGTAGTAGCAGAACAAACACAAATAGATTATAGCGCGATGAATCTGAGAGAAGAAATACGCAAAGCAAATGGAAAGACAGATGTCGCCTTCATTATTTTAGCTTCTCGAGCGAAACGCGGCCAAATCGTCAGAACAAATAATGAAATTCTTCAGGTAGTACTAAAACCTGTTCGACATCAAGTATTATACGAAACACTTAATGCAATAGTAAAACAAATAAAAGGTGTGCCATTATCATCGTCTCCTAATGGCATATCACCGGAGAAGCGTTCTATGCTGCCACCAATGAATATTCTCATAGCGGAAGATAATACTATTAACCAGAAACTTATTGTACGGATTCTGAAAATTCTGGGTGAAGAAGTAGATATTGCAAATAACGGATTGGAAGCATTGAATGCAGCACTCAAGAAGAAATACGATATTGTACTCATGGATATACAAATGCCGGAGATGGATGGTTATGAAGCAACGCGGCGTATCCGGACTGAAGTATCCAAGACGGATCAGCCGATTATCATTGCAATGACGGCGAATGCTTTGCAGGGAGATCGTGAAAAGTGTCTAGAAGCTGGAATGAATGACTATATGAGCAAACCAATTCTGATTGATGAGGTCAAACGTATTATAAAAAAATGGAACGAAAAAATTCACGATCAATCCTAATGAGAGAATACTATGCCCACAACAGACGCAATGCCTACCAATCCTCTACTAACACGGTTGCAGGAATTGGAACAAGAAACAGATGCCGAATTTGTTATCGAATTGATCGACATTTATTTAAATGAAACACCGAAACAGATTCAGGCAATTGCAGCAGCGTTAACAACACAAACCTTCCCTGCGTTGATGATTACCGCACACACGCTCAAAGGAAGCAGTCTGAATCTTGGCGCCAAACAACTTGGTGCACTTTGCCTGAAATTAGAAGAAATAGGACGCGCAGGCAAGTCGATCCCAGAAGGAACCAGCACTGCGGAAATAGAGAATGAATATGAGAATGTTAAAACAATGCTTCTTGCTTGCAGACAGAGCAAACAATAACGAAACACTGATCTTCTATTATCGAAAGATGCTTGCAATTTCGATTTTTTTTTGCTAAATTTTTCAGTGATAGGCATGACTATTAGAAAAGGTAGTAACTATTATGAGCGTCATTTCTTTCATTTATCCCCACTTAAAACCCTCTTGGAGCCATATCGAACGGTTGCGACCATTCTAAACTGGCTGTAAATTAGTATTTTATTTTAATTGAACGAATAACGAGCGCTCGTGATTCCGCATAAATTTATTATTCGGATAGAAAGAGTCTGGTGGAGTGGTGCATTCTTCGCTCTGGCATTTTTCTGCCAGATGCCGACCGAGGCATCAAATCGCCTGTTCGCAGCGAATGATGCAACATCTCAATTCGCTGCGGGGGCAGATTCGACACTATCACAACAGCAATACTCAACTGGAAAACTCTCTCGACGCGCCAAAGCTGCACAGCGGCGCACATCAACCACTATGGCTGGTACTGTATCTTACGATACTTCGCGCGCTACATTAGCAGCAATACGTGCCCTCCCGCGGGATTCTTCCGCACGAGTTGCACAATTTCAATATATCCGCAAAGATAAATCTGCTGAAGATGGCACGTATCATAAAAATAATCCGTTATTCCTCTCAGATCCGCTCATTGTCAAACATCAAGCAGTTTTGGATTCCAACAAATGGGTGTACCGCCTTCGTGAAACTGTAGGCGATAAGGATACGCGCATATCGACAGAAGTACCAATAGATGAATATTCCTCGCTTCGATTGAGGCAAGCCGTGCGGCAAAACTGGGAATCGATCACGCAATTCTATAAGCTTGAAGGTGAATCAAAGACGACGCTGGGGGATGTGTTTAGCAAGATCACAAAGATTGAAATTCCGGTTCCGAAGAATCCGATCTTCAGCATCTTCGGCACAAGCAGAATATTAATGACTATCAATGGTGCAATTGATATTCATGCTGGATATCGTAATATCAAATCAGATCTTGTTACATCAAGTGCATTGGGACAGAGCCAAAGCACTCCAGATTTCAAGCAAGAAATTCAAGTGAACGTAAAGGGCGAAATTGGCGATAAATTAAAAATTGATGCCGATTGGAATACTCAGCGCACGTTTGAGTACGAAAACCAACTTCACGTCAAGTACCAGGGCTACGAAGATGAACTTGTGCAAAGTGTGGAAGCGGGCAACGTGTCACTTCCCACAAATTCATCATTTATTACCGGCGGTTCTGCTTTGTTTGGTATCATGGCAAAATTCCAACTGGGGCCATTGCGCCTGACTACTGTTGCGACGCAGAAGAAAGGACAGATTAAAGAACTTTCTGTTTCCGGCGGCTCACAATCTTCTGCAATAGAGATACGTGCGGCAAATTATTCTAAATGCCACTTCTTTGTCGATACATCGTACATCCAATTTTATGATACCGTGTATCAAGTTCCGGCAATCATCACACCGTATATTCAGAGTAAGCACATTCGTCAAATTGAAGTATGGGTTTCTACGAAGACGGAAACAGACCCTACAAAATATAGAAATGTTCTTGCTTTGATGGATCAGAAGCAAGTGGACTCCGCAAAAAATAATCTTGCTGCCCGTCGCAAAGGTGTATGGACTCCTGCTCAGGGACAGGTTGAAGAAGCAAAATTCATTAAGCTTGAAGCAACGGATTTTGATTGTGATCAATTTGCTGGAATTATTTCACTTCGGAGTCAGCCGCAAGACGACCAAGTAGTTGCAGTCTATTATGTGTTAGATAATAATACTGCTATCGGTCAATCGAGCCAGACAACAAATGATACTTTGAACCTTGTCCTGAAACTTGTACGTCCAGCGCAGCTTGGTCCGACAATGGATCCCGCCTGGAGGATGATGCTGAAGAATCGGTATTCTCTTGGCGGAAGCAATATAGATGAATCGAGTTTTGACTTCCGTGTAGAATATCAAGTACCCGGTAAAACGCCAATGACAGACATAACGGATTATAATGTTGGTGTGATGGAAATGCTTGGATTGGATCGATATAGCACCGATGGCTCTAAAAAACCTGATAAGGTGTATGATAAGGGAATTACTTTCAACAAAGCGCGAGGTGAAATTGTTTTTCCTACAGTGGAACCGTTCGATTCCTCGAGTTTGTACAATTATTTCAAGATCCATAGCGGTATTGATGACACCACTGCTCGAAGCCTTGCCGAAAAATACGCTTATGGAGCAATTTATACAAAATTGCAAGAGGATGCAGTGAACGATCCGCGCAACTTGTATTACATGCGTGGCACGATGAAAGCATCTGGAACGTCAAGTCAAAGTCACTATACGCTTGGTTTTAATATTGTGGAAGGAAGTGTGCAAGTAATTGTCGATGGTGTGGTAGCAACGCCTGGTGTTGATTACATCGTTGATTATATTTCCGGCAGTCTTGATATCAAGAATCAGGCGTATCTTAGTCCGGGACGAAATGTCCAAATCAAATTCGAAGCAAACGATATGTTCCAGCTTGCTTCAAAATCTCTGCTTGGCGCTCGCGGTGAATTCGATTTAGCTAAGAACACTACCCTTGGTTTAACCATTATGAGTTACAACCAGCAATCGTTAAGCGACAAAGTGCGGCTTGGCGAAGAACCTATCAGCAACTTGATTATGGGAATTGATGGCGGAACCACACAGGATGCACGTTGGCTCACTAATGCGCTGAATTATATTCCTGGTGTTAAAACAACGGCGATGTCACAAGTTAGTGTCAAAGGTGAGGTGGCATATATAAAGCCGAACCCGAATACGCGCACTAGTCCGATTTCCAGCGATGGCGGTAAAGGTGTCGCGTATATCGATGATTTTGAGGGTGCACGCCAAATCATTCCTCTTGGCGTTGTTTATGCGTCTTGGAAAGATGCAAGCGCACCATGGTTCATTAAAAATTTGGATACATATCCATCTGTGCCCGACACGAGTGGCCACGACTACATTCCGTTTTCAGACGGTTTAAACGGTCTCCACACAGATGTAGAAAAGATGGAGTATAAGGGGCGAGCTTGCTGGTTCAATGTTCAACCCAGCGATGTCCTTATTGACACGCTCTGGAATGGGCGCAAATCACATGCTACAGGTGAAAATCAGGTGATGTCTTTGGATTTCTATTTTCATCCGGAACAGCGCGGCGAGTTTAACTATTCTATGAAGCTTGACTCAACCATCGGATTAGATAAACCAGATCCTAAAACTCACATGCAATCATGGGCTGGTATTCAGCGCGTTCTTGGTACAAGCTCCACGAACCTTATAGAACAAAACGTTGCATTTATTGAGCTTTGGATTAACATTATTTCCCCGATAACTGATAATGATTCCGCAAAGATCAATATTGATCTTGGTTACATCAGTGAAGATGTGCTTGCGAATAAACAACTTCAAACGGAAGATGGATTGGATAATCCAGCCCATATTCACAGACATGTTATGAACAACAATTATGATTGGGGGCTTGATACTTTAAAGGATCCGGCTGAACAAATAAATTATGAGCCTTTCTGGAAACAGTATCCGACCCATCCTGAATATAAATCAGATCCTTCAGGTGATAATTGGTCAAAGCTGCCGATTGGTAGTGGATATAAACTTAATATGACATTAGCTGAGCAATATGAAGGAGTGAATGGCACGGAAGGAAACTCTGCGAGTGACGACGGACGTTTTCCAGATACAGAAGATTTGAATAATAATGATAAATTAGACTGGTTGAATTCCTATTTTGAATATGAAATTCCTCTCGATACAAACAATGTTCGTTTTAGACAATTGATGACGGGAACAGGCGGTGACCATTGGCATCAAATTCGTATTCCGCTCTCCGACTATAATAGAAAAATAGGAACTCCAAACTTTACAGATGTGGAAGGAGTGCGTTTATGGATTACAGGAGCTGGAAAACCAGTACTATTTCGCATTGTCGATTTTGATCTTGTCGGCAACCAATGGGAAAAAAGGATAAAGACTGATGATTCTTGGGAATTGAGTGTCGTGAACTATGAAGATGATTTTCCAATATATCAGCCACCAGATGGTAACCTTCGTACAAAAGATCTCACTCGCCCGGATCAAAACATTCTTAGCAATGAGCAATCGCTGAATCTAGTTGTGAAGAATTTGCAAGATGGAGATTACAAGGAAGCAGTGAAATATATGAACGACCGTCCGCTTGATATGTTTAACTATCATACATTAAAGATGTTTGTTCATGGCGAAACGGGCGAAAACGTTGTCAAAGGGTATAAAAAATTTGTGTTTCAAGATACAAGCCATTACGATGCAGAAATGTTCCTGCATTTTGGAGACGATACGTCAAATTATTATGAGTACCGTGCCCCTGTCCGTCCAGGTTGGACCGGAAATGATATCGTCATCAAGTTCTCTGATCTTACTAAGCTTAAAGCTTTCCTCGACACCTTAAATAATACACCACAATTTGCGGTGCCGGATGGACCACCGGGAGCACGATATCGGATTCGTGGAAGTCCACGGTTGGATAGAATCAAATTTATTTCTGTTGGAATTGTGAATCCGAAAGATACAGCCGCTTCGATTCCTTCGGTTCTCAATGGTGAATTATGGGTCGATGAACTGCGCCTTACCGATGTGGATGATACACGTGGGTGGGCGTATAAAGTGGATGCCAGTATAAAGCTTGCAGACATCGGGAGTATTGCATTTTCGTTGAGCGAGCGCGATCCGTACTTCCACGGATTGGAAGATCATTTTGGTACACGTAACACGAGCCGGGCATGGAGCCTCTCTAGTTCCTTTGCTCTTGATAAACTTCTGCCGGAGACATGGAATGGTTCTGTGATAAACCTCAGTTATACTCATTCGGAGTCTATTAACAAACCGCTCTATCTCCCCGGAACGGATATTTTAGTTGAAGAGGAAGCAAAGCTCATCGCACTGAATCCGACCAGTCAATATAAAAATGCAGAAGATGTACGAGCACAATCTGAAGATATGAGTATTACGGATTCTTATTCTGTGCCGACACTCAAGTTAAACATTCCTGCTAAAACTTGGCTTATAACAGAAACAATCAACAAAATGACGCTTGGATACAACTATACACAATCTCACCTGCGCAATCCATCAACTGAATATTCAAATGCATGGAGTTGGAACGCAGCCTTCAGATATGGAACGCAGTTTAATCCGAATAATTTTCTTTTATTGGGAGCATTAAAATTCTTTTTCACGCCCCAGCAGATAAATTTTGGTGCAACACTCAGTAGGAGTCAATCACAAACAAAGTTGCGCTCTCAAGAGAACCCCAATGATACTCTACGTACCTTAAATTCCACGCGGTCAATGGATTTCAACTGGCAATTCTTTCAAGGTGGATTGTTTGATCTTGGTGTTGCATATAGTGTTAATGTCTCAAGCAGTCTCGTGCATTTGGAAACAGATCGGTATGGGAACCAGCGTACATTTATGGCAATCCTCAGCGATATATTTTTCAGCGATCGACTGATCGACTTTGGTATCGATCAAAACTTTGGTCAGGGAATTGTATTGAATACAAAAATCACAGCGCCGAAGGTGCTGATGTTAGATAAGATTTTTACGCCAAACTTTCGTTATTCTGTGAACTATAATTGGACGAACAATATTCAGGCAGGTCCTATCGGCCGCAGCGCCGGTTGGAGCGGCGGACCTTCATTATCTCTAGAGGTTAATCTCAAACCAATCGCAGATGCTATTTGGTCACCAACCACATCACCAACCACAGTACCAACCACGGGACTAACTGTATCACCAACTACAGCACCAATTAAAGCGCCGGCACAAGTGGACACCAGTATGAAAAAAAGTTCCTTCAATCTACTGAAGAGTATCGATCAAATATCGCGCATCTTGATCAAAAATTCTTTATTCGATTTTGAGAAACTCAATTTCAGCTTCACACAGTCGAATACGTCACAAAACTCAGGTGTGCGAGGCAATACGGGATTTGCCAATATGTTTGCACGAGTTCCATTTTTTCAATCGTCGTTGGCAGAAAATGGGCCAAACTTTTTATACCAATTTGGATTGATCTCTGATCCCAATGGCGAGTTAGTAATGAAAACGAAAGGAACATTTCCGTTCATTTACGGCTACACCGTACCAGGTATTCGCGCTGACAGCGCGACTGTTAGTGATGCATATTCGCAGAATAATCAAATTGCCATGCACACTTCCAGGCCATTATGGGAAGGGGCAACACTTCAGTTGGATTGGAAGGTAGGATGGACTAATAACGAGAACAGGAACGGTACCACGGATTCTCTTGGCTATATGATACCAAGCTCAATAAGCAGTATGGTCACCGGAGACATGGATCGTTCGTTTATTTCGCTGCCGATAAAATTTTTCAAAACGAATCTTGATAATGTGAACGCTAAATATACTGCAATGATGAATGCGGATCCTACGCGCGATCCCGCTGCAGCGTTATCGCAAGCATTTGAGCAGGGATTAGAGGCGTTTCCCTGGCTATCAAAAATATTAGGTTCGCTTGCACCACGTGCCAATTGGTCAATTCATTGGGATGGATTAGAAAATATTAGTTTTTTGAAAAGTATTGCATCACGCATCTCGCTCGATCATGCCTATACTTCAGATTATAGACAGCGGTGGCAAATGGTATCAAATACAGATGCGAGTACGGGAACCACGAGTATGACTAAAACAACGACAAGCCAATCGGTTACTTATGGATTTTCTCCATTGATTGGTGTGAATATAACATTTAAAGATTTTATCAAAGGAAGCTTGGGCGCCACATTCCGGTACGGGTCAACAACATCATACGATCTTGTGCCATCTAATCAAAATGTGACGGAATCATCAACCTCGGATATTTCTATTACAGGTTCATATAGCCGTCAGGGATTTGAAATTCCATTTTTTGGCGTGTCGCTCATGAATAATATCGATATAACTTTTACCTACGGCTATTCACATAATGCCAGTTTGCTCTATGATTTCAATAATTTTCAAACAAATGGATTATCTATGAGCGGTCTAGGCCGCACCACGATAGAACCTCGCATCCGATATACATTGAGTGAACGTGTTACAGCATCTGTGTATTATCGCTACACAAGAGTTGCTCCGGATGATGGCGGATCAGTTACTCCAGGATCCACAACTAACGAAGGCGGTGTGGATGTTCACGTCCTCATTCAATAATAATTCTCACGCATTGATTCTCGCGTGTGGAAGTGGTACTTTACCTCAGGCTTAAATGGAAACTCCCAAAAAAATTCTCTGGGTCGATGACGAAATCGACTTATTGCGTCCTCATCTACGATTATTGGAACAGAAGGGATATCAAGTCGATACAGCGGCTAACGGCGAAGATGCCATCGAGTTGGTAAAAACTAAAGGTTACGACCTTGTTTTTCTTGATGAGATGATGCCCGGTTTAGGTGGTTTACAAACTCTTTCGGCAATGAAAGATATCTCACCAACGGTTCCGGTGGTAATGGTGACAAAGAGCGAAGCTGAAAGTTTAATGGAAGAAGCCATAGGCAGTAAAATCACAGATTATTTGGTGAAGCCGGTGAATCCCAGTCAGATTCTCATGGCATGCAAGAAAATATTTGAATCGAAAAAAATATCCGGCGCATATATCTCCCGTGACTATATTAAAGAATTTCAAAATATTAGTCTTACGCTGAACAATTCTCTTTCGGAAGAAGATTGGATCAATCTGTACCTGAAAATAACGAACTGGGACATGGAATTAGATGCTCATCCAGAATTGGGATTAAGGCAAACACTTCAGGATCAGAAACGTGAATGCAATGCCGAATTTGGAAAATTCGTTGAGCGTAACTATCGTAAATGGATTGATGATTCGAAACGTTCGGTTATGCTCTCGCCCGATGTTATGGAACGTTGTGTGCTTCCTGAACTGAATAATCGCACTTCTGTCTTTTTCTTCGTTATTGATTGCCTGCGGCTTGACCAATGGTTGATTCTGGAAGAACTGTTATCAGAATATTATACCTTTGAAAAGCAATATTACTTCAGCATTTTGCCTACTGCAACACCGTATTCCCGCAATGCAATATTCAGCGGATACTTTCCGATTGATATAGAAAAACGATTTCCTGAAATCTGGTCTTCCGAAGATGATGACGACGAAAACAGCCGTAACCGATACGAGCACCAGTTGATGGACAAACTATTAGAACGCAAGCGCATAGTATTGAAGCCGGAATCAAAGTACGTGAAAATATTGGATTCGGACTTTGGCAAACAATTCGAGGGAAACATTATTTCTTACACACAAAGCCGTCTCACGGCTGTCGTGGTGAATTTTATCGATATGCTCGCTCACGGCCGCTCGGACTCGCCGATCCTAAAAGAAATTGCCCCTGACGAAGCCGCATATCGTTCGCTTACACGATCATGGTTCCAATATTCGTCCCTTTTTGGAATGCTCAAAACACTCGCTTTGCAAAAAAATGTTAAGATTATTCTTACTACAGATCACGGAAGTGTCCGATGCATGCGCGGCTCAAAAGTGGTTGGAGATCGAGAAGCATCGACGAACCTGCGTTACAAATTTGGCAGGAATCTTAAGGTGGACGAAAAGCAAGCTGTCTTTATCAAGAGTCCGGTTGATTACAAACTGCCGCGAGGGAGTGTTACCACAAATTATGTAATGGCGAAAGAAGATTATTATTTCGTCTACCCAACAGAGTACCACAAGTATCTAAATCATTACCACGATAGCTTCCAACACGGTGGCATTTCTATGCAGGAGATGATTTTGCCCATCGTGAAGCTTGAACCGAAATGAGCGAGATACGCACAACTACATCGGTAACAGAGACAATTGCCTATGCGCGTGCTTTCGCTGGTAGATTACGGCGCGGCGATGTTGTGACGCTCTTTGGTGATCTTGGAAGCGGGAAGACACAGTTTGTTAAAGGTGTGTGTCAGGCATTTAAAACGTGCACAACTGCAACAAGCCCATCCTTTGTTATCCTCAATCGATATAATGGCACGGATGAACGAGAAAGTGAGCTTCTCGTGTATCACTTCGATCTGTATCGTGTTAAGTCGCTTACAGAAATATACGATCTTGGCTACGAGGAATTTCTTCAGGGTGATGGAATTTGCCTCATCGAATGGGCGGAGATGCTTGGGGAGCTCCTGCCGAAACGAAGGTACGACATTCGATTTTCTTTAGGTGCAGATGAGAATGAACGCCGTATTGAAATTAGTGGAGTTGGCAAGTAATGACAATCCTTGGCATTGAGACATCAACGGCGGTTTGTTCAGTAGGATTAGCAAACGAAATTGGTTTACAATCGGAAAGATCGCTTGTTGAGTCACATATTCATTCGGAAAAACTATTAACGCTGATTCAAGAATTATGCGATGAAAAAAAGATGAAACTATCACAGTTGGACGGTGTGGCGGTTTCTCTAGGTCCCGGCTCTTTTACCGGATTGCGTATAGGATTAAGCACAGCAAAGGGATTATGCTTCGCACTGGAAAAACCGCTTATTGCAGTGCCGACGTTCGCATCTATTGCAAAAAGTGCAATTTTGTTACATCCAGATTATAAGCGAATCGTCGTATGCATTGATGCAAAGCAGAGAGAGTATTATATTGGAGTATATGAACAAAACGATAGAATTGTACGCGAAGTGTCGCCTGTGCACATTGCAAATCTTTCATCAGCACTTGCCACAGCATCTGCGAAGACATTAGTGCTAACAGATCGCATGGACGAAGTAAAAACGAAATCCGGTGATTCTATAATGGTTGCAGATGTTTTCACGTATTGTCGAGGGGATACTATAGCGCGTATGGCGATAGAGCAATGGAATGCTGGAGAAAGAAATGTTTGGGGACAGTTGGAACCGATCTATTTGAAAGACTTCGTTGTACGGGCACAGGTGAAATTGGAAAAATGATTCACGGCAAGTGAAGGAGAGAGCAATGGCTTGGTTCAAGCGGTCACAAGAAAATATTTCATCGAATGGTCAGAAGAAAGACATCCCTGATGGCATGTGGACGAAGTGTAGCGGGTGCGGTGAGATTATCCATAAAAAGGAGTTAGATAAAAATCTTTTCACTTGCCCAAAGTGCAATTTCCATTTTCGTATTGGCAGCAAGGAATATTTTGAAATCCTGCTCGATGACGGTTCATTCAAAGAGATGAATAAAAAAATGCGTTCCATAGATCCGCTGAAATTTACAGACACAAAATCATATGCAAGCCGTGTGGAAACAACAATAAAGAAAACCGGTCTCTATGATGCTGTGAGAACCGGCGAAGGAATGATGAACGGAATTCCTGTGGTAATTGCGTGCATGGATTTTGCTTTCATCGGCGGAAGCATGGGCTCTGTTGTAGGAGAAAAAATTGCACGCGCTACAGACATCGCACGTAAAAAGAGACAACCGTTGATCATCATTTCTTCCACTGGCGGTGCCAGGATGATGGAGGGCGCTTTGTCACTGATGCAGATGGCTAAGATGAGCGCAAAACTTGCGCAGCTTTCTGATGCGGGTGTGCCGTACATTTCTATACTTACAGATCCAACTACTGGCGGTGTAACTGCAAGCTTTGCGATGTTAGGCGATATACACATTGCAGAACCTGCTGCGCTTATCGGATTTGCAGGTCCGCGCGTTATTAAACAAACAATTGGAAAAGATTTGCCAAAAGGATTTCAGCGATCAGAATTCTTGCTGGATAAAGGTTTCGTCGATCTCGTTGTACACCGGAAAGAACTCAAAGAAACAATATCCAAGGTGATTCGGAATCTTGTTGGATAAATAAGGAACTATTGTTGTCAATTCAAATTGTAAAATCGATCCGTGAGATGCAGGATATTGCTGAACGGTTTCGGTGTGAAGGTAAGATTATTGCCGTGGTTCCAACAATGGGATATCTTCACCAAGGACATGCAAGTTTAATTAAAATTGCTCGCCTGCATGCGGATGTCGTCATTACAACAATTTTTGTTAATCCAACTCAGTTCGCTCCGAACGAAGACTACAAGAGCTATCCTCGCGACTTGGACCACGACAAGACAGTTGCTATAGATGCAGGCGCAGATATTATATTCTTTCCTGATGTGTCTGAGATGTATTCAAAAGAATTTAGCAGTATAGTGGAAGTTGAAGGAGCGTCCAAGATATTGGAGGGCTCGTTCCGTCCGACACACTTTCAAGGCGTAACGACGGTAGTGGCAAAAATATTTCATATCACAAAACCACATATTGCTGTCTTTGGGCAGAAAGATGCACAACAGGCTTTCATTGTCCAGAAGATAGTGAAAGATTTAAATTTCGGTATAAAGATCATAATTGCACCAATTGTTCGAGAAGAAGACGGGCTAGCGCTGAGTTCACGCAATATATATCTAAACGATACTGATCGGAAGAATGCGCTCGTGCTCTATCGTTCACTTCAGTACGCAGCTAAACGAATTCAAGAGGGTGCAAGAAATGTGACAGATATTCGTATTGAAATGGAAAAAATAATTAAAGGTGGAAATCCAAGTCAAATCGACTACATTGCTTTTGTCAATCCGGAAATATTTAAGGAAGTAGAAATAATTGAACCGCCGGTAGTGCTTGTAGCGCTTGCTGTGCGTTTCGGTACGACGCGCCTTATTGATAATTTACTTATACGGTTAAAATGAGGAAATAGTATTGAAAACAGAAAAAAAACGCGGTCTTGCTGTTGCGATTATGGCGGCTGGCAAGGGAACACGTATGAAGGATCCATCCAAAGCGAAAGTTATGTATGAAGTGCTTGGCAAACCGATGATTTATTATGTGGTTGATCTTGCATATAATCTTAAAGCGGATCGTGTCATTGTCATTGCTGGATATCAACGCGAGGCAGTAATAAAGTATATTAGCAAATCGTATCCAAAGATTGAGATAGCAGTGCAAGCCGAACAACTTGGTACTGGTCATGCTATTATGCAAACAGAGACTGCACTAAAGGATTTTTATGGAGATGTGATTGTACTTTCTGGTGATGTTCCGTTGTTGACTGCTAAAAGCATGCAGCAACTCATAGAACATCACTTCGAGACACGGGCTGGAGCGACTATCCTTACTGCACAATTTAATGATCCAACAGGTTACGGACGTATTATAAGAAACGATGATAATTCGGTGAAGAAAATCGTCGAACATAAGGACGCAACGGAAGAAGAGCGTCGAGTGAAAGAGATTAACTCGGGTATCTATATTTTTGACAAGCAGAAACTGTTCGATGGTTTACAGCAAATAACACCGAATAATGTTCAGAAGGAATATTATCTTACAGATGTGTTTGAATATTATTGGAAGAAGAAATGGCGCGTCTCAGCCTTAAAATCAAATTATGTTGATGAGATCCGTGGTATTAACACAATAGAACAGTTGAAAGAAGCAGAGACTATCAAATTAGCACAGTTACATTCTTCAGTTTAGAGAGAATATTAGCACAAAAAAACTTATCAAAGTTTTTAACCTTGACAAGCTAAATTTTGTCTAAACCAATTTTAAATCTTCTAGTAATTTCTTTAATTTTGCCCGGCTTGGTTCGGTAATAGGCACCATTGGCAAGCGAAAAGCTTCTTCAATCATTCCCATCATTGCGAGTGCTGTTTTTACCGGAATGGGGCTCGATTCTACAAAATTAATATTCATAAGCGGAAGCAGGCGATAGTGAAGCTGAAGTGCTTCTGTCCATTCACCCTTCAGGCATAGACGCATCAGATGAGAATATTCTTTTGGCACTTCGTTTGAAACAACCGAAATACATCCATCACCGCCAAGAGCAATTATTGAATAGGCAAGTGCGTCATCGCCGGAGAGAAGAGAAAAATTCTTTGGCTTGTTGCGGGCGATTTCCATGACCTGTGCCATATTACAGGAAGCTTCTTTTACCATAGCAACATTCGGTATCTCTTCTGCCATACGAAGTAATGTCCCAGCTTCAATATTTCCGCTTGTTCGTCCTGGCACATTATAAACGATAATAGGAATATCTACAGCATCGGCGACAGCTTTAAAGTGTTGAAAGTATCCGTTTTGTGTCGGTTTATTGTAGTACGGACCAACAATGAGTACTGCATCTGCGCCAGCTTGCTTCACGAAGCGAGTTTTCTCGATGACTTCAGCCGTGTTGTTACTCCCGGCTCCAGCAAATATTTTTACATGCCTATTTGCCTGTTCTATCACAATCTCAATTACGCGCTGTTGTTCTTTCATATTGAGTGTTGAGTACTCGCCGGTTGTTCCTAAAGGTACAAGTGCTTCAACACCGCCTTTAATTTGAAAATCGACAAAACGTCGCAATGCTGCTTCATCGACCGAACCGTCTTTCTTAAAAGGCGTGATGATTGCTGTTGCTGTTCCTCGAAATTTTGTCTGCGCTGCCATAATTAACGGTTTCCTTGATTAAAAATATCTTGAAACGCATCGTCCATTGTGAAGAGTCCCTTTTTATCGCGAATCCATTCTGCTGCGAATAATGTACCGAGCGCAAAGCCAGAACGATCTTTTGCTGTGTGTTTCAGTTCTATCGAGTCTGCGGCTGAGTCAAATGCGAGTGTATGTGTACCGACAACTGTGCCGCTTCGTGTGGATGAAATATGAAGCTGTTCTGGCCGTATTTTATTGTGCGATGTTTCGTTCAGCAATTCTTTTTTCCTTCGCAGGTTCTCAAGGATAATCTGTCCCATCGTTAACGCAGTTCCGCTTGGACTATCGATTTTATTTTTATGATGAATTTCTTGAATGAACGCATCATAATCTTCAAACTTATCCATCATCTGTGATGCAGTTTTAATGAGATGAAAAAAGATGTTAACACCAAGCGAAAAATTTGAGGCATAAATCAAGCCGATTTGATTCTTTGTAACCAGTGTCTTAATGCTCTGCAATTGTTCCTGCCAACCGGTCGTCCCAACGACAATCGGTTTATGCGCTTCCGCCCATGGCGTAAGATCGTTGATGATGTTTTTGGCAGTCGCAAAATGAATCACGACATCTATATTCTCTCGCTGTGCTTTAGTCACGGGCGGCGTATCGATATCAATATGGATATCAACATTCCAGCCACGCTCAATTGCGAGGCGTTCAATCTCTTTGCCCATTTTTCCATAACCAACAATAGCTAAACGCATAGGAATTACTTGCCTCCAACTGGTTCGAATAAATCTGTATCAGGGACAGACTCAAAGAATTGTTTATGCAACAGTCGTACGGCTTCATCCACCTGTGTTTCATCAATCACTAGACTCATATTGATTTCAGATGCTCCCTGTGTGATCATAACCAAGTTGACTTTCTGCAGCGCGCCGAAAATCTGATCGGCAACACCGGCGGTGGAACGCATTTGATCGCCGACTATGCAAATGATTCCTTGGTGTTCGAGGATGGAGACTTCTGCGAATTCGGAAAGTTCTGCAACAATTTTATCCAATGTTGCTGTGTTATCAATTGTGAGTGAAACAGCAACCTCGGATGTGCTGACGAGATCAACCGATGTCTGATACTTATTAAAGACAGAAAAGATTGATTCGAGGAAACCATATGCCATTAACATTCTCAATGATTGCACATTCACGACTGTTATACCGCGTTTGCATGCAATGGATTTTACCGGAATATGCGTTTTCGGTGGATGCGAAACGATTCGTGTACCGGTATTTTCCGGACGCTTTGAATTGAGCACAACAACAGGAATATCTTTCTTTACTGCCGGGAAGATCGTGCTAGGGTGTAAAACTTTTGCGCCGAAGTATGCGAGCTCTGCTGCTTCGCGGAATGAAATCATTCTAAGTTTCTGTGCCCCTGAAGCAATGCGCGGATCTGCCGTCAGCACTCCATCGACATCAGTCCAGATTTGGATTTCCTCGGCGTCGAGTGCTGCACCAATAATTGAAGCAGAATAGTCTGAACCTCCACGGCCTAATGTTGTTGTTGCGCCCTTGGCATTTGATCCAATGAACCCTTGCGTAATAATGACTTTGCCAGCAGATATCAGCGGAGAAAGAATTTCTTTTACTTTAATGTCGATTTGATCAAACTGAGGCGTCGCTGAAGCAAATTGACTATCAGTGATCATAAATGTTCGTGCATCAATCCATTGTGCCAGGAGTCCTTGTGCAAGAATTGCCTCGCTGAGAATTTGCGAGGATAGAAGCTCACCAACAGAGGCAATGGCATCTAAGGAGCGATCCGTCAATTCACCAAGAATGGCGATACCGCGGCAGAGATTCCGAAGTTCCTCAAACCTCGGCTTGAAAGATGCAATAAGATTCTGAACTGTCTGTCGATGGTCGATGAGATTTTCCATCACAGTTACATGGCGGTCGAATAATCCATTCAAAAGAAGAATTGCGTCATCGAGCTTACCTTCCTGTGCTGTTCGCGCAGCCTTTAAAAGTATATTAGTTGCACCGGAGATAGCAGAAAGCACTACAATGGGTGGTCGAGTTTGTTCCTTTCGGACAATTTCGATTACCGTGCGCATCGATTTAGCATCTTCAACAGAAGTGCCGCCGAATTTCATGACAATCATTTTTTACCTTGTATTGGCTTAGTCAGGAAATCCCAAATCACAAAATCCAATTATCAAATAAACTACAATATCTGATAATAAAAGTATATTCTGGGAATTCTATTTGTTATTTGAATATCTGATATTCGCGAATAATCCTTGTAATTATTTCATTCGTAAAGCGAGCAATTCTGCAATTTGTACTGCATTTGTTGCAGCACCTTTCCGGACATTGTCTGAGACTATCCAGAGATTGATTCCATTCGCAATGCTAAAATCTTTTCGGATGCGTCCGACAAAGACCTCATTCTTTCCATACGCATTAATTGGCATTGGATAGATATTTTTTGATGGGTCATCTTCTACAATGACACCTGGCGCGCGATTTAGAATTGCACGCACTTCTTCCGGTGGGCATGGCCGTTCAAATTCAATGTTCACTGCTTCGCTGTGTCCGCCAAACACAGGCACACGCACAGTGGTCGCTGTGAGAGGAATATCTACACCCATTATTTTTTTAGTTTCCAATATCATCTTTTGTTCTTCCTTCGTGTAACCATCTGGAAGGAAAATATCGATGTGTGGCAGGATGTTGAATGCAATTGGATGAGGAAATTTCTTTTCGCGCAACGGCTTTTTGGCTATCTCATCTTCCAACTGATTGACGCCTTTCTTGCCGGCACCTGTCACAGACTGATATGTGGAAACCACAACGCGCTTGATACCAAATGCATCATGCAGCGGTTTCAAAACGACTACCATCTGAATAGTCGAGCAATTTGGATTTGCGATAATTCCATGATGTTTGAAAGCGTCTTCAGGATTTACTTCCGGCACAACAAGTGGAACATCCGGATCCATCCGAAATGCGCTGCTATTGTCAATTACAATTGTACCATACTTAACTGCTTTAGGTGAAAACTCTTTACTGATACTTGCACCAGCAGAAAAAAGCGCGAAATCAACGCCCACAAAACTATCATCGGTTAGTGTCTGGACTTTAACAGGTTTGCCATGAAACAGTACTTCCATCCCGGCAGATCGGGAGGATGCAAGTGGAACAAGACGTCCGACTGGGAAATTTTGTTCTTCCAATACGGTTGTCATGGTGCGTCCAACTAAACCAGTCGCCCCTGCGACCGCAACTGTATAAGATTTACACATTATCTCACTTTAATATATTGATTGAAAAATACTTTACCTTATTAAGATACAGATTCCGACGCTATTCTTCAAATAAATTCTTACAAAATAGGCAAATTATTTTCTATTGAACGAGAATGAAGAGCTTGGTATATTGGCATTGAAATAAACATATTGAACATCGACTTGAAATGAACGAAAATATTTTACAAACACGACAACTTGGAAAGCGGTACGGAAAACGCTGGGCGGTCAAGAATCTTAATCTTGAAGTTCATCGTGGCGACGTGTTTGGTTTTCTTGGTCCTAATGGAGCAGGAAAAAGCACTACCATCCGAATGATTCTATCGCTTATCAAACCGACAATAGGTGAAACAGAACTCTTCGGCTATTCGCTCAAGTCAAACCGATCGGATGCACTGCGGCGTGTCGGAGGAATTGTTGAAAAGCCTGATTTCTATTTATATCTCTCCGCGTATAAAAATCTCGAAATTATCGGTGCACTTTCAGGTGGTGTGAGGCGAAAGAAAATTCTGGAAGTACTAGATCTGGTAGGCTTAACAAGTCGTGCAGCTGACCGTGTTAAAACTTATTCGCATGGAATGAAACAGCGGTTAGGCATTGCGCAAGCATTGCTCTCCGATCCCGAACTTGTGATTCTAGACGAACCTACGAATGGGCTTGATCCGCAGGGGATGAAAGAGGTGCGGGGTCTTATTGTGCATCTTTCGCGCGAACAGAAGAAAACAATTATTCTTTCTTCACACCTGCTGAATGAAATTGAAATAGTTGCCAATCGGATGGTGATTATTAACGATGGTGAATTGGTTGTGCAAGGCGATGTGAGCAAACTATTAGATGAAGGGGAGAAGTATGTTGTGATTCAGGCTCAACCGCAGAAGAAGGTTGAGGCCGTTTTACAGCGGCTCAAAAATATTATCGGAAAATACGCGGTAAAAGACAGAACGTTTGAAGTGTGGATGGACTTTGCCGACATTCCTGAGTTAAATAAAGCACTTGTGCGCGCCGGAGTTTTAGTGGAGGCATTAATTCCGAAACGTTCGCTCGAAGATTTGTTTCTTTCTATGACCGAACATTCAAACGAGGTTAGCACGTGATTCGCCTTATTTATTACGAACTTATAAAAATATTCCTGAAGAAACGCACATATCTAGGTTTTGGAATTGTGCTGGTGATTGTGCCTTTAGTAGAAGTGGCAATGAAGTTAGAAGGCGGCCGCTTCTTGACAGTGGCAATGCGCGGGTTATCAAAGGATTTTTTATTCTTCGGGAATATTTTTAATGGTTGGTTTGTCGCTCATCAAATCATGAACAGTCTATGGTTACATATTCCGTTACTGATTTCATTTGTTGCTGGAGATCAGCTTGCTGGTGAGGCGACGGCAGGCACGTACCGTCTCATCCTCATCCGGCCGGTTTCACGTACGCGTATTTTTATTTCTAAATATATCACAACACTTATTTATACGGTTATCTTTGTTTTCTTCTTGGCGGCTTTAAGCATTGGTTTGGCTCTGGCTTTGCTTGGTCGTGGTGATCTTATTATTCTCAATCGTAACATTCTTCTTCTCCCCGAATCGGAAGTCGCATGGCGATTTATTATCGCCTATCTTCTTGCCGCGTTAACTATGATTGCGATTGCATCGATTTCATTTTTCTTTTCTTCATTTGTTGAAAACGCAATCGGTCCAATTGTCGCCACGATGGGATTGCTAATTGTGTGCACAGTTATTACGGTTATGCCGGTAGAGATGTTTGAAATCCCAAAGAAATTTCTTTTTACTCGATATATGGATATGTGGCAAAAGATATTTCTGGATCCGATTCCGTGGAACGAAGTCAAAATTGGAATTTTGTATATGAGTGCATGGACCCTTGCAGCGGTGCTGGGAGCGTGGGGTGTGTTTGTGGAGAAGGATATTCTTTCATAAAGAATTGAAGTGTTTCAAAGCAAGGAGAGTGCGTGGATATTAGAGCAAGGGTGCAGGAGATAAGGAATGGTTTTCATCCTACATTCTGGGTGGCAAATGGGATGGAATTGTTTGAACGGCTAGCGTATTATGGTCAGCAAATTGTTTTCATGATTTATCTCCGTAACAAACTCGGCTTCACGGAAACAGAAGCAGGTCAGCTCTCCGGCATCTTTGGCGGATTGATTTATTTGTTACCAATTCTCGGCGGCACTCTCGCCGATAAATGGGGATTCCGTCGCGCATTTAACATTGCCTTCTCAATTCTGGCTCTTGGATATTTCTTGATTGGTTCGGTTGGAATGGCTGCTTTTGCAGGAGTGTATAGCAACTTCAATCTTTATTGGCTGTTGATGATATTTCTTGTTTTTACGGCGTTTGGCGGTTCGTTTATCAAACCTTCAGTACTTGGAACGGTTGCGGTTACTTCCAAAGAAGAAACTAAATCGCTTGGTTTTGCTGTGTATTATTGGTTAGTCAATATCGGAGCGATGTTAGGTCCTACGATTGCCTATTTTGTGCGGGATAGCTTTGGCAATGCGTTTGTTTATATGGTGTCGTCTATAAGCTGTCTTGCTATGCTCATTGTAAACTTAATTCTCTACAAAGAAGTGAAGAGCACGCGTACAGTTGTCGTGGAATCGCTTGGAAAGAAAATTGCAAATCTTTTTATCGTCTTGGCAAATGTGAAGTTCATGATTTTTCTTCTCATCTATTCTCTCTACTGGATTATTTTCTGGCAGGAATTTATTATTGTTCCATATTACGTTACAGATTACATAAATGCGAATGCGCCTTATGAAATTCTCCAATCGTGGGCAGGAGCTGGTGCGATTATTCTGTTTCAGATTCCGCTCAACCGTCTCACGAAGAACATTCCAACGCGCAGCGCTATTGTTCTCGGTTTTGCAATCTCTAGTCTCATATGGTTGATTATCGGTATCTATCCAAGTATCCCAACTATCGCGGCTGGAATCGTTGCTTTTGCAATTGGTGAAATGATCCAAGCACCGCGTTATTACGAATACATCTCGGAAATTGCTCCTCCGGGTCAACAGGGATTATTTCAAGGTTTCGCATTCCTACCAATTGCAATTGCGAGATTTGTCGGCGATCCAATAGGCGGATGGTTATATCAGACATCGAAAGCGAGCGGTAAGCCAGAATTAGTTTGGTTTGCACTCATAGGTATCGGTGTACTTGGCACAATTTTAATGCTGCTTTACAATAAGATCGTCAAGGCACAAGAAACAATAACAGTTTAGATTGTGTTTTAAAGAAATGCAAAACAAAATATCGTCAAATCTTGTGAAATAGTAAGGGATGATTATGAAGATCTTGAAAGTATTATTGATAGTCGGATTGATAATGAGTGATGCGTTTGCTCAAAAGGTAGAAAAAATTCAGGATGCAGATGAAATCTTAGCAAAGGCTGTCAAAAGTTTCGAGGAAGTAAAAGATTTCTCTGCAACCATAGACGCAGAAATCAATATGGATCGTGTTCAAATTCCTAAAATGCATGCAGAATTGTTCTTCAAGAAGCCGGACAAAATTCATTTTTCGTCGCAGAGTTTTCTTCTCGTGCCGCGAGAAGGCGTTGCGTTGAATCCTTCAGTGCTGCAACAACATTATCTCACTACCTCGGCAATGCGCGATACCATCGATGGAAAAAATTTGTATAAACTTCTACTTGCCGCCAAAGACTCCAAGACTCGCTTACGTGCGCTTTCAATCTGGGTCGATCCAATAAATTGGACGATCACAAAGATAGAAACCATTCCGTATGAGGGACGCACACTCTCCATGATATTCACTTATGAATGCCAGCAAGAGAAATATTGGCTTCCATCAAAATTGGTTGCATCGTTCGCATCGGAATCGGATAAGGCGGAGAAAGATTCTTCACCATCCATAGACAATCAATTTGACGGTGCTCAGCGTTTAGCGCCACGAAGTGGTATGATTACTATCGTTTATTCAAAGTATAAAATCAACATTGGACTCTCGGATGAAATATTTGAGAAGAAGGAAAAGTGATTAATTTTCATTTGTCATCAGCCAGTTTTCGACGACAAAAATTAAAAAGATGAAAAAAAACCAACCATTTGTCTCGCTTTCCGAAGTTCACGGCTCTGTGAACATTTCCAAAAATTACGGGATGATCAAGCGGTTCCTTGCATTTGCCGGGCCTGCGTATCTTATAAGCGTTGGCTATATGGATCCGGGAAATTGGGCGACGGACATCGAAGGTGGTTCACGGTTTGGATATCAATTGCTGTGGGTTATTTTGATGTCAAATATGATGGCGGTGCTTTTACAAACGCTTTCTGCCCGACTTGGCATCGTTACAGGCCGTGACCTTGCACAAGCGTGCCGGGATGAATATCCGAAACCGATCGTATTCGTTTTATGGATTCTCTGCGAGATTGCGATTGCAGCATGCGATCTTGCTGAATTACTCGGTACGGCTATTGGATTAAATCTTCTTTTTGGACTGCCGCTTATCATCGGTGTTATACTTACCGGTTTCGACACTATGCTTTTTTTAGTGATTCAGAATTTTGGAATCAGGAAGATGGAGTTTTTTATTGTGATGCTCGTGTCAATTATGGGCGTGTGCTTTGGAATTGAAATGCTGCTTTCAAAACCGGTCTTAGGTGAAGTTGCTAAGGGTTTCCTTCCTCAATTAAGTTCCGAAAATCTATTTGTTGCTATTGGAATACTTGGCGCAACAGTGATGCCGCATAATTTGTATTTGCACTCGGCACTCGTTCAGACACGATTAGTGGAGCAAACGGAACAGGGAAAACGGCAAGCCTGCAAATTTAATTTGATTGATACATCGATTGCACTGAATGCTGCATTTTTAGTTAATGCTGCAATCCTGATTGTTTCTTCCTCAGTATTCTTTAAGAATGGTCTGGTTGTAACAGAAATCCAGCAGGCACATTCGCTTTTAGCACCATTACTCGGAACAACTCTCGCAAGCACTCTATTTGCAGGCGCATTATTGGCATCTGGGCAAAGCTCAACGTTGACCGGTACATATGCAGGTCAAATTGTGATGGAAGGATTTTTGCATTTTAAAATGCGCCCAGTACTTCGCCGATTTATTACACGCGCTATCGCCATAATTCCCGCAATCGTTGTTATTATTTTTCGCGGAAATAAAGGGTCGTATGAGTTATTGATCCTCAGTCAAGTTGTTTTGAGTATGCAGCTGCCATTTGCCATTATTCCTTTGATTAACTTCACAAGCGACAAAGAACGGATGGGTGTGTTTGTAAATAAAGGATGGATCAAGATTCTTGCTTGGATTGCGGCGACAATCATCGTCGTGTTGAATATTCGCTTGGTGCTCGGAAATATTGCTGATTGGATCGCAAACGCAAGAGATATGGCAGTTGTCATCTGGTGTGTGGTTGTACCAATAATTGTTGGATTATTTTTATTCCTCATATATATTTCTTTACCGAAAACCTGGCGCAGGAGAGAACCCGCAATGCCTTCAGAAATAGAACACCTTGAATTTGAATCGCATCCATTCACAAATATCGGAGTCGCACTTGATCTAAGCGGAATGGATTCTAAAGTGCTCTCGCAAGCCAAGACACTGGCTCAGCAAAATGGCGCACGTCTTGTGCTAATGCATGTTGTTGAAGGAGTTGGAGGGCAATTATTTGGCAAGAATGCATACGATGATGAAGCGCGTGATGACCGAGAGCATTTGGAGAACCATGCAGAACAACTCCGAACCACAGGATTAGAAGTGCAAGCAGTACTCGGCTTCGGCCGCATACAGAAAGAAATTATCCGTATTGCAAATGAACAAAAAGTCGATTTGCTGGTGATGGGTGGACATGGGCATCGCGGCGTTAAAGATATTATCTTTGGTACTTCAATTTCGAAAGTGCGGCATGGACTGAAAATACCTGTGCTGGTTGTGCAATAATAAAGTTTTACTAACGAACATTAAAGATAATTAAAAACTTTTAATATCTTGATTAGCAGAAGAAAAGCCGAATTGATGTTTATTATCAACTCGGCTTTAATGTTTTTATGTGGTTGAGTAAGGGTCACTTTTGTACACGTTCATTATGCTTCAACCGGTAAATATCCCGGCTTGCTTTATTCTGCTCTCGACGAATTTTTTGTCTTTCTTGTGGAGTCACTTTTCCGTCTGCCTTTGCAATTTTTTTATCATGTTGAATTTTAGCCTGTTCTTTTTCCAATCGTCGGGTTTCGCCTTTTGTGATTTCACCACTTTTTACACCTTGCCTAATACGAGCTTGCTGATTAATTTGTCGTTTTGTAATGCGAGGTGTCTTTGGAGTTCGTGGTGGTGGAGGCGTTGGTTGCTCCTGCGCGATTATTGTTCCGCAGAATAAGCCCAATACGAGTGCTGTTACTAGCATTCTTGTACTTTTCATTTTTTCTCCTTTGAGTTGTATGTGATGGTTTAGGGTTTTTTATTACATCTACCTACAAGACATTGGCAGCACCAATTTGGTTTAAGATAAAAGGAAACCCACCAGATTAATATTCTTTCACTTAATTCGTTTTGTAATTTATTCGGTATTTCGATTTTATTTATCGCGGATTCCTTCTTGTAAGGTCTTTTCGTATTTCAGTTTATAGTCTTTAATTCCTCGGAATAGAGCATCTGCAATCCGATCTTGACCATTTTCACCGCGCAAGAACTGTTCTTCATTTCTATTAGAAAGATATCCTAATTCTACAAGTACATTGGGCATGGAAGCACCGACAAGAACGAAGAATCCCGCTTGCTTAACGCCGCTGTTTCTGATACGCAGGCGTTTTGCCATCGAGCCGGCGGCGCTCTCGGCAAATTGTTCACTCTGTTTCATGTATGCGCTCTGTGCCATCGTCACAATGATGAATTCCTCTTCCGTTAACTTCTGGTAGCGCTCCTTGTATCCTTCTTCAAGTTGAATAACAGCGTTTTCGCGTGAAGCAATGGCAACCGCTTCTTCGGTGCGATTGGGGCGCAATAAATAAATTTCGAATCCATTCATATGCGACGGTTTATGTACTGTCGAATTACAATGAATGCTAATAAACAATTTTCCGCTTGCCTCGTTGGCGATCTGTGTGCGCCGATACAATTCAACAAAATTATCGGCAGATCGAGTATAGACTACTTTTACATCTTTGAGATTTGTTTCAATAAGATGACCAAGTTTTAGTCCAACGTCCAGCGTGATATTTTTCTCGTATGTTCCAGCGACCCCAATACAGCCGGGATCTTTTCCGCCATGCCCGGCATCAATCACGATGACGTCTAATTTCCATCGATCACGTCCATTGCTTAATTGTTGCTTTTTTTCTTCATCCTTCTTTTTTATCAGCTCTTCCTTTTCTGAATTTGAAAGAGTACGGAGTGAGATGAGAAGGTTGTTGGAAGCAGGATCGTTTCCTGTTTCTGCTTGCACGACATTCGAAGTTACTTTGAACGTTAATTGGAGCGAAGCAGGTGATTGAAATGCCAGCACTTTTCGTACTGCACCAAATGGCTTCGTTTTATTGATAGTAGCTATATCAGCTTTCCCACCAATAATTGTAACGAAAAGCCAACCGTCCGGCTTTAGCCAGCTCTCTACATCTCCCAATTTATCATTAGCAAGAATGGTAATAAGAGAACCGTTTATTTTTTTTTCGATTTGAATTCCTGCAATTGAGTACTTAAATTTGCGGGGAGTTTCAGACAACAGCACATTGTGCTGTGAATTGATTGATAATTGTTGTTCGGTGAGACGTCCGAACAAAGGAATAAATTCGGCTGCTGGTACAAAAAAATCACTGTTTCTGCGAATAACCGAAACAGACATTTGATAAATGGTTGCTGTATTTGTTGTTCGTTCTGTGATAACGACAAACGGGTTGCGATCCGTAAAACGGACAAGCTGCGTACCAATTAAGCATTCTATTTTTCCTGTGGTATCGTTGACAGATGCCGGATACTTCGATGAATTTAAAAAATCATTGAGGGAAAAAAAAAGAACACCTGCGCTATCAACACCGCCGACAATAGCCGTATCTCCAGATGCAAGCCGAAAAGAAATAGATGTTTTCTGTTCTATCGTTTGGGCATGGCATAACGAGAACACTAAAGAAAAAAGGACGGCTTTTAAGAAACAGGCGGGTCTCATCTATCTATAATTTACGAATTGTAATGCAAACGAAAACTCATGGTTCCGAATCAATGCCATGACGGCTTGCAGGTCGTCTTTATTTTTTCCGCTCACTCGCACTTGATCGTCCATAATTTGAGTCTGCACTTTCAATTTCGATTCTTTCACAAGTTTTGTAATAATTTTTGCATCGTCTTTCGCAATCCCAACTTGCAAGGTGACAGTCTGTCGTACACTGTTGCCGGATGCTTGTTCTATAGTTCCATAACGAAGTGCCTTTATCGGAACACTGCGTTTGATCAACTTGGACTGCAAAATATCAATAACACTTTTAAGATGAAATTCATCGCCCGTTATGAGGATAATTTTCTTTTCTTTCTGGTCTAATTCGATGGAAGTATGAATTCCCTTGAAGTCATAACGCTGGATTATTTCTTTTTGCGCTTGGTTCACCGCGTTATCGACTTCTTGAAGGTTTACTTCGGAGACAATATCAAATGAGTTTTGCTGTGCCATGGGATCAATTATTGTTTTAATTCTGGATTGAAAAATCTTAATTACTGGTTTAATATTGTCACTTTCGCCTTAAAAGTCAATTAAAGCTCTCAAGGCGCGATGCCGGATTTATCATTTACGAATTTCGCCGGTCTCCATACTCCAGAAAACAAGATCAAGTTCATCCAATGCGATGCCTATATCATTTGCAAACTTCGAAAAACGTTGTTCTATTTCCAAATAATGTTTTCTGCTGATAGATTTCGGGGTTGATTTAATCACGCCGAGTCGTTTTAAATTACGCAGAATATGTCGGTCAAGTATTGCAAGGCCATCATTTCTGCCGATATTGCGTAAAAAATGGGACGCTTCTTTATATCCTAAACCAAGAACATTTTCTACAAGCCATTCACGCAGCTCCAAAGCTAAAACAGGTTCAAATAATTTTTGAGCAATAATAGAAAATTGATCTTTTATTCGAAGAAGATGCCGAGATTTTGTTTTGTGAAAGCGGATATAACATTCCTTCCGACGAAGAAATGGTTCTGGGTTTATATCTTTGTTATGAAATCCAGCATCGCGAAGTTCGGCGGCTACTTGTTCAGCATGAGCAGCGCTCGATTGCGGGGTGAGAAGACAATAGACAAGTTCGTAAAAATAATCTTCTGTTTGTATTGCGGCAAATTCTGATAAGCGGGTGCGTATCGCAACTTGGTGTGACCTGTAAAGTTGCTTTATCTTTTCGAGTTCAAGGTTTCGATTAATTAATTTTTTCTTCATCGCGGCAGAGAAAGATAGATTTTCTTGTTGTAAGAACGAATTTGAATTAATCCATCACGTAATAGTCCATCGAGTAATTTGTCCAACCATTCTTTTTGCCGGAAGGAGTAGTCTGGTTTTACTGTTTTTGCCAATAGATTTGCTTCAATCGACCGATGGCGAGCTATCATTCGCAGTGTTGCAATGATTCGTCCGCGATAGATTCTGTTTGGAATCGTAGTCTGAGATTTCCTCTTCAACGGCTTCTTTTTCTTCAAGGTGGAAAATGCACTTGGACAATCCTGTTTAAGCGGGCACTCGAAACACTGGGGATTGGTCGCAGTACAAATAATGCCGCCCAGTTCCATGAGAGCCTGATTCCAATCGTATGCTTTTCCCTTCGGAAGCATTTGCTCGGCAAGTTTCCATATATCTGAAGCTTGAGCGCGTTGTGGGAAAAGTCTCGAAAGCACCCGCTCCTCATTTATATCAACAGCCGCAGTCTGTAAACCAAATGCAAAACAAGCAACAGCATTAGCAGTGTAACGTCCGATACCAGGAAGCTGCTGGAGCGTTTCAACATCTTGTGGGAGCCGTCCTCCGTAATCATTGATAACACATCTGGAGATTTGTTGGAGGCGCAACGCACGATTGTTGTAACCCATTCCGGACCATGCGCGAATAACATCGGCTGTGCGAGCTTGTGCAAGACATGCGAAGTTAGGAAATTGACGCACAAACTCAGGGTACTTCAACATCACGCGACTTACTTGCGTTTGCTGGAGCATAATCTCTGAAAGAAGTATGCGATATGGATTTTTAGTTTTTCGCCAGGGGAGAGGACGCGCGTTTTTCTTGTACCACATCAAAAGATGTTTTTGGATTATCAATTTTCGATTGCGGATTGACGAAGGTGACATTGTGAGATTTATTATGTCAGTTTTTCCACAAATGGTTTATTGCCTTCAAGCAAATCCATTTCTTTCAATTCATTAATTGTAACCCAGCGGATTTGTTCGAAGACATTGTTTTGCGGTTCGCCGTCGAATCCGGAGACAAAGCAGTAAGAAACGTTGAACACTCCACCATCTTTGTAATATGCAGCACGCGTCTCAATATGTTCGATGGATTGAATTTCGATAGAAAGTTCTTCGCGTAATTCACGACGGAGACATTGTTCCACTGATTCACCAGGCTCAAGCTTACCACCAGAGAATTCCCACTTTAACGCGTACCTGCCGCCTTCCTTCCGCTGGCAGATGAGAATCCGATTGTCTTTCTTTAATACACCGACTGCAACTTCTGTCATTTCATTCCTTTCCTGAAATATATCGAAACCCGATTGGATTTCCAATTGTGATATGTCCATTTGTGGTATGAAGTAGAAATTGGTTATATTGAAATCAAACAAGACCCAATCATAATTTTATCTTTATGAGGTACAAAAATGAAATATCGTTTACTATTGGCGGCGGTGATGGTTTTTGCTATAGCTGGAAATCTATCTGCTCAAACAGCAAATCACATAGTGATTAGTGAAGTCTATGGCGGTGGAGGGAATAGTGGAGCCTATTGGAAGAATGATTTTATAGAATTGTACAATCCAACTACTTCACCAATAAATATTAACGGTTGGTCGGTTCAATATTCGTCTGCAACAGGAACAAGTTGGCAGGTAACTAATCTTGCTGGCACAATTACTCCACATGGATTTTATTTGGTTCAGGAAGCGATGGGTACTGGTGGAACAACAAGTTTACCGACCCCCGACGCAACTGGATCTATTCCGATGGGAGCTACAGCATTTAAGATTGCATTATGCAATTCCACCACACCTTTAACTGGTTCATCTTCGACTGGAGGAAGTATCGTAGATTTTGTTGGAGCAGGAGCGACAGCAACTGGGTATGAAGGTACTGGTCCTGCCCCGGCACCTTCCAATACAACAAGTGTCGAACGCAAGGCATCCTCAGCCTCAACTGCTGCATCGTTGTCGGGTACTGGCTCAGAAGTGAACATGGGAAACGGATATGATGCCGATAATAATGCAAATGATTTTGTAGCCCAAACTGTAGTCAATCCGCAGAATTCGTCAAGTCTCGCAGAACCGGCATTGCCAGGAGGAGATGTTACTCCGCCATCAGTAACTGCTATAAAAGTACTTACATCCACACAAATTGAAATTAATTTTAACGAACCGGTAGATTCCGTTACATCTTCAAAATCGACAAATTATACTATGACGAAATCTATCGTTGTCAGTCAAGCGCAACGGGATATTTCTAATATTAAGCGTGTAGTGTTAACAGTTTCCACGATGGCAAATGATATTTACACTCTTACCATTCAAAATGTGAAAGACACAGTAGGCAATGCAATGACAACGTCTGCGAGTTTCCAATTCAGTGTTGGAGTGTTGACGATTGCACAAGCCCGTGCAGCGGGGACAGGGGTCAATGTGCGCGTCCGCGGTATTATTACAGTAGCAAATGAGTTTGCATCACCATCATATATGCAGGATAGTACCGGCGGGCTTGCGGTGTACAATACGAAGTTTAGCACGAGTGTCAAATTAGGAGATATCTGGGAAGTCTCCGGAGTTTTATCGAACTATTATGGTTTAATAGAGATGAACCCATTAACCGATTCCGTTAAAATCAGCTCAGGAAATCCACTTCCAACTCCAAAGGTTCTCCATTCATCTGGACTCTCCGAAACGGAAGAATCGGAACTGGTTCGTGTGAACAGAGTGAAGTTCGCAGCATCCGGGAGTTTTGCAACTGGTGTGGATAGCAATTATGCTGCTGGTGATGCTTATGGTCCAATGCAAGTCTACATCAGTAAATATTCCGCTGTACCTGGTTCGCAGATCCCTGCGGATTCCGTCAACATTATCGGCGTTGTGAATCAACACAATGATGTCTATAGCGTGCTTCCTCGTACTCTTGCAGATATCAATTTCAAAGACCCACCATCGTCACAAACATGGTTAGATATCAATATTGCACGTTCACACTCGGACGGCGATACGGTAAAAGTGCGCGGAATAGTAACGTATGGACAGCCATCCGGCACCGCTGCAAAGACAATTTTCCTTCAGGATTTTTCTGGAGGAATTGCTGCTTACGACACTACGACTGATAAACTATTACCGGGCGATTCTATTGAGATCAAGGGTGTCTTGAAACAATATAGTAATTTACTTGAACTCTCACCGGTTAACTCTCTCACGATCTTTGGACACAATCTTTCACTACCTTCACCCGAGCAGATTGCGATTCAGCAAGTATCTGAAGCGTATGAATCTCAGCTCATAAAAATAAATGGTGTACGCTTTACAACGTCTGGGACATTCTCAGGCGGTACTTCAGGTACTACGTATAGTATAACTGATGGAGTGAATCAGCTACAGATATTTATTCCATTCGGATCGGTTCTTGCGAGTGTACTAATCCCCGCTGGTCTCCTCGATATTGTCGGCGTCATTTCTCAACACTCCGCATATCAACTTATTCCGCGTTCTTCAGATGATTTATTTGGATACCCCGGACCTCAGATCTCTTCTCTGCCTGCACTCACATCGGTAACTGATACAAGTTTTACAGTCAACTGGGCAACCTTCTTCAGAGGAAGTTCGAATATCTATTATGGTTTGACTAAGAATCTGGGAGATTCAGTTATCGTATCATCGCTCGATTCTTTGCACTCCGTCACCGTTTCCCGACTCAAGTCAGGCCGAATCTATTATTACAAAGCTGCGTCAGTGAACAGTGCAGGGACGAGCGCATCGTTCATCACTCCTTTGGTGACAATGTCACCGGCAAGTACAGGACAGATGAACTTGTATTTCAATTACTCCATCGATGCCAGCTATGGTTTAACACCACTGGCAAACGGCAACACAGATTTGTTGAGCAAGTTATTGGAACGAATTCACAATGCAACGAAGAGCATTGATATGGCTATTTATTCATATGACGATTTCTCCGGAACAACCGCTATTGTTTCTGATCGCATTTCCGATTCTCTTCTTTCCGCGTACAATCGTGGAGTAAAAATTCGGGTTGTGTTTGATAATAAATCAACAACGACTCCGCTCGGCCGGTTAATTAATGCGGGAATTCCTGTCGTGAAGCGTTCAATTCCGGGAATAGACAATGGCATCATGCACAACAAATTTTTTATATTTGACGGAAGGGATACAACAAGCGCCACCGATGATTGGGTATTGACAGGTTCATGGAATGTAACAAATACAGGAACTGTGAGCGATGCGCAGGATGCAATCTTCATTCAGGATCAATCACTTGCCCGGATTTATACGATTGAATTCGAGGAAATGTTTGGCAGTTCGACTGAAACTCCGGATCTTACGCAGGCAGCGTTCGGTCCGATGAAACAAGATAATACACCTCACGTTACAACAATTGCCGGAAAAAAAGTGGAAGTCTACTTTAGTCCCTCTGATCACACAACAACCTATATCATTAATGCCCTCTCAAGTGCGAATAAAAATATCTTTTTTGGTGTTCTTGCATTCACCCGTGATGATATCGCACAGACACTTATTGCGAAAAAAAATTCGTCCGTCGTTGTTCGTGGACTTATCGATCAGCAACCAAGCGAGTTGGGGACATTACAAGCAGCGGGAGTTGACGCTCTGCAGGCAGGCCATAGTGTTGTAACCGGTTTGTTCCATCACAAATATGGTGTGGTCGACCCATTCAATGATGATAGTGATCCATTAGTGATTATGGGCAGTCACAATTGGTCTACTGCTGCTGAACAGGACAATGATGAAAACACGTTAATTATTCACTCGGGAGTCATCGCGCGGCAGTATGTGCAGGAATTCGCTGCACGGTATAAAGAAAGTGGGGGAATGGGAACTATTACGGGTGTTTCAAATATCAGTTCTGCTGTTCCTGGACATTTCAGTGTCTCGCAAAATTATCCAAATCCGTTCAATCCAACAACAACTTTCCAATTCCAGATTCCTTGCTCTGGATTAGTTTGTATCAAAGTGTTTGATATTCTTGGCCGTGAAGTTGCAGTTCTCTTGAACGAAGTGAAATCCGTCGGGGTCTATCAGCTCACGTGGAACGCATCAACATTGCCGAGTGGTATTTATTTCTACCGGGTGCAGGTTGGAACCAATACCGCTGTAAAGAAAGCGATATTACTAAAGTAAAAACTTGTATCGTATATTTAAAAGCTCAATCAATGTTCAATTGATTGGGCTTTTCTTTTGTATCTGAAGTTCCTTTTGGTTAGATTTTTATAATTTCATTTCGAAAAAATATTCCAGGAGGTTGTATGAAAAAGAGTCAACTTGTAACACTCATTTCTGTGATCCTACTTATGCTGACCATCGCGTTTCCATCAGATGCTCAGTTGACAACGAAGAAGGCACTGACATTAGAGGCAGCAAAAAAACTTGCGACTCTTGCTGAATCAGAGGCAACGAAAAATAAGTGGACTATGGTGATCGTCATTGTTGATGATGGAGGCAATGTAATGTACCTCGAACGAATGGATAATACCCAAATTGGAAGTATTGAAGTCGCTACGCAAAAAGCAAAGACAGCAATATCGTTCAAACGGCCGACGAAATCATTTGAAGAACGGGCGCTTGCTGGAAGAAATGTTCTCCTTGCACTGCCCGGAGCAATTCCCATTGAAGGAGGGCTTCCGATTGTTGTTGATGGACAATATCTTGGTGCTATAGGTGTAAGCGGCGGTGCTTCGGACCAGGATGGTATGGTCGCGAAAGCGGCTCTTGATGCCTTTTCACCACATTGATTATAGATGTTTTACGAAATGATATTTATACTATGATGACTAACAATTAAGAATGGAAAAAAAACATGTTTTGTCGTACTAAGACGAATCAAATATTCAATACAATTCTATCTATAGTTGTTTACCTCATCCTCGGTACCTGCTATTTATTTTCAGCTGAAACTCATTCTAAGAGAACGGAGCCGGGCTTATTGTTTTATCTTTCCGGGGATCAAGGATTCAAAGCGGATTATTCAGCAGGAGGAAAACCGGAGCCGAACTATTTGGCAAACGTGGATATCATCAAAGATGGGGCGAAAGGCCCTGGCTTTCGATGTGCTGATAAACAACTGATGACTTATTGGGCGCCGGGAAATATCTATGCGGAACGGGGGACGTTAAGCTTCTTCTGGAGGTCGCGCGAGCCGGTTGGGAAAACGGAGTTCCCGATTTTTCGGGTCGGGTTTGCCGATCATTCTAGCTGGGATATGGTATGGATGCGAATTGATTACAACGGACATGGCTTCGACGCATTCGTCACTGATGTGAATCTTGCTAGAGTTCGTATCTCTTATACGATGACTCCTTTTCCCGCTCCGGATAAATGGATCCATCTTGCGTTAGCTTGGGATGAAACGAGTGGAATTCGTTTTTATGTCAATGGTAAATTAGCTGCGAAGAAAGATAGCGTTGTGGTTCTTTATACGGGTCTGGATCAATTTGGACCTCATTCACGGATCATTGCTCCATCGCAGGTACAAAGTGCATACAACTTTCAGCGAGGCGGAGATATTGATGAAATTAGAATTTATGATCGCATGCTTTCCGATGCGAATACTACCCGATTAGCAAAAGGTTTATCTGCGGGAGATGTTCCGAAACTTACTCGAACATTGAAAGATGCGAAGTGGCAGGAGGAATGGAATCTGCGGTACGGATGGAATCGAAAAGGAGATTTGCCTTCTTATCCGCAACAGCAATTCACACGAGTGAAGAAAGTCGAAATCGAAGATGTCTATGACTTGAAACGGTGGTGGTGGAAAGGAACGGATGGGATTCGGGAAACAACATGGCCGGGTGTCTACAACCGTTCACGTCTGCCGGGGCGAAATGATTATTTTCAGTTGCCGGATTGGGATTGCTATTCGCTCTCCGGTAAATCTGTAACATTCTTTATGCCGAATGAACCGTGGAATCATTTGGAAATATCCGGTTCGGCATTCGGTAAGATGGAAGTCTTTTCATCGGCACAGGATACCATGGGTCAAATATTATTTCAACGGCCGCAAGGTCAGGAAAGGACTTTCCATGATATTGCAAAATCGATTCAGGGTGAAAGAATTCGCTTTACAAATGTTCAACAAGAAATGCCCATCGGCGAATTGTCTGCGTATAATGTCGATGCTGGAAAAGAACCAGCCGGGATCCATACTCTTTCATATTCGCTCATAAATAAAACAGACCAGCCCAATGATCAGTTCCAGCCGTTATTGAAGTTTATTGATGGAAGATACATGCCTGATGAACGAGCAGTGATGGTTGCTGTTCCGCAACAATCAAAACAAGAATCGTTAAAAAAGAGCACAGAAAAAACATTGCCGTTGGTTCATCTGCTCATTCCGTGTAATTCTCAGTTTGATTCACAAAACACAATATCTGCCGAAAGCTCAGATTCTTTGTATAACTGGGAGAATATCAACGGGGGATTGGATGGCATCGCAATTGATCTACCAGCTATGAAAATAAAACCGGTGAGCGGCGGATTCATACCATTGAATATTCAGATCAAAGATCCAATTTGGCCGATGCGGAATATGCTGGACTTTTCTTTCTCGGTGAAACCGGGCGAAGCGCGTACGCTTTGGTTGGATATACGGGATAGGATTTTGGCAAAAGGAAAGAACCTCTACGTGACCATTGCGAGCGCCTGCCCTGATTTTAATCCGCAAGTTCTGGATAGTGCACAGGTCCGGTTGATCTTCAAACCATGGAAAGAGGCATACCGAGAGCATGTGCAAGATCGGTTTACACAAGTGCGTGACAATTATGCAAATCTTGTTGAAGAACGTCCCGATGATCCGCGTCTGAATCTCTATAATCGATTCGAAGCCGATATGTCGGATCTTTTACGTGTAGACTCAAATCATTATCCTGGACAAAACTATTGGTGGGATCTTGATCATACACATGCAAAACCACTATTTGTTCAACCGATCTGTCCCAAAGGAGTTCCGCTCTGGGCGTTCCGTCAGGTGGAAGACCTGCGGTACTTTAAACGATTTGTGCTTTGGTGGATCGATCATCGCCAAATATCCAACGGTGAATTGGGGGGCGGGCTCTCGGATGATGACGATCTGACAAATTGTTGGCCTGGTGCTGTACTCATGGGATGTGAACCGAACAAGATCATTAACGCTGTCTTGAAAATGTTGGATGCGATTTATGATCAGGGAATGTTCACCAACGGTCTTTCAACGATACAAACAGACGGATTACATGCTCATGAAGAAGGGATCGAAGCGCAAACACAAGCAATGCTTGTGGATTATGGAAGTCCGAAACAGATTGAGCGGATGATGGCAACTGTGCGTGCATTAGATGAGAAAATCATTCTGAAGAACAAAGCGGGACATCGTCATTTTCGTTCGAGTTATTTTAGCGGTACGAAGATTGCTGATGAAGGTGTCTGGGAATGGGCGTTGCAGCCTCACCAATTCCTGCTTCTCCAACCGGTGCTCACGCTGGCTGCATTCAATGGGAATCCTCGCGCACGGCAGCTGGCGATTGATATGGCAGACGGATTATTAGCGCATGCCCGCAAGGACAAGGATGGAAAACTTGTCCTGGATACAGAGATCAATTTTTCGAGTGATTCTGCCCGTCCGTCTCCACTCGGATCAAAGGGTGTTCTTGGTATGAGTATGGGATACGGCGGAACGCTGAGCACATCATCTGCAGGAGTACAATTGCTCTGGGCTGTGTACAAATTTACAGGGGAAAAGAAATATCTTCAGCCATTGCTCGATTCTGGAAAAGAGGTGCTTGGATCGATGAGCGACGATGCCCTCGATATTCTCAGCGTACGAGATTCCTGGGGAAAACAGATTGTTGAAAAAACAATACCTGCAAAAGGCTATGATCTTTTTAGGCACATCGCCTGGCAGATGACAGGCGATAAAACCTTTTTGGAAAATTACTATGCGGATCAAATCGAACAATCTGCATTGCGCGAGTATATTAACACGGAAGGTTCGCTGTGGAGTGATCGTGTATTTGTGGCAAATCGCGAGCTACAGCGTTCACGTCTGGGGGGAATTGCACTAGTGCGTGGATCTATCCAATCCGGTCACGTGGTAAGCTGGAAATTCAAATCGCCAGCAACCGAAGAAAGTGCTGCGATCCTCGTACCGCACGCTACGACGTCTGACATCAAAATTCTTGTGTATACACTTGATCAAAAACCAGTGGATCTCACGATGACTGGATGGAACATCGAGCCGGGAACTTGGGAGATCACCCAAGGATTGGATATGAATGGTGATGAAAAAGCAGATACCATACTGTCGACTAAGGTAGTTGATTGGGAACGGAGTAAGGACATAAAGCTCACATTTACTCCGCAGAAGACAACGGTTCTGATGCTGAAACTCCAATCGAAGTCGGTACCATATTGGCAGCGTCCCGATTTGGGAATTGGGAAAGAAGATATTGAAGTTGTGAACAATACGGTCATGGTGCAAGTGCACAGTCTTGGTTCGGTAGATGCGCCGGCGACCACACTGGCATTGATGGATAGCGGGAAAGTGATTACAACAGCAGCCGTGCCAGCGCTTCAAGCCCCGTACGATCTGGTGCCGAAAATTGCTCAGGTTACATTGACCGTGCCACCAGATATCGATCTTATGAGATGCAGCATCTCGATTGACCCAGATAAAAAATTAAATGAAGTAACCGTGAAAAACAACTCTGTAACAGTAAAGGAAAGTATGAACATGGTAAATCTGCCTCACCAATCGAAATCAAACGACCAAATCGTTTCGTTGAAGAAACAACCGCGTCTAGAACATATTGCCTTCAATGTGAAAGATCCGGCGGCTGTTGCCAAATGGTATTGCGATCATTTAGGAATGAAAATCGTGCGAAAGAGTGTTCCTCCTGCAAATACACATTTTATCGGGGATACTGCGGGGAATATGACTTTCGAGCTTTACAATAATCCGGATGTGCCGGTTCCAGAATATGCGTCACTCAGTCATATGTCGTTACATCTGGCGTTTATGGTTGATGATGTGAAAGCAATGCGCGATTCGCTTCTTGCTGCAGCAGCGAAGCTGGTAGAAGATATAACTATAACTCCAGCTGGAGATCAAGTATTAATGATGCGCGATCCGTGGGGACTTGCTATTCAATTTGTAAAACGAATTTCACCAATGCTTGTTCCTACAGGTATACGACCGGAGCATTTTGCGTTGAATGTTGCAGATCCGCAAAGCATGACGAATTGGTATTGTGAAAATCTTGGTATGAAGGTCAATCGGAAAGGTACTCCGCCGACGTACACAAATTTCGTTGCGGATGACGGCAACAATATGATGTTTGAATTATTTAACAATAGTGCGTATCCGGTGCTGGATATGTCGAAGATACATCATTTATCTCTCCATATTGCGTTTGTCGTAGATGATGTGCGCGCAATCCGCAATGGATTAATTGCAGCCGGCGCGACACTTGTTGACGATATTACAATAAGCTCGAGCGGTGATGAAATACTCATACTGCGTAATCCATGGGGTGTACCGCTCCAATTTATCAAGCGTGCGAAGCCGATGTTAAAATAATAATTTACAACATTAAAAAAATGAACGCCAGATTCCTACAAGAGTCTGGCGTTTTTGTTAGATCAAAAGGAGAGTGAGATTTATTCAGTCTCTTCTATCACTTCAAAATATGATTCCGGATGTTCGCATGCTGGGCACTTTGCAGGTGGAGTTTTTCCTTCGTGAATGTAGCCGCAATTCCTGCATTTCCACCGGACAACTTTTTCTTTCTTGAAAACAGTTCCATCTGCCACCTGCTTTTGAAACTTGCGATAGCGTGCTTCGTGATGTTTCTCAACGAGTGCGATCGTGCGGAAAGCAAGCGCAATCTCAGTGAATCCTTCTTGTTTGGCGACCTCGGCAAAATGCGGATACAGCTCAGAGAATTCTTCGTGTTCTCCTTCTGCTGCGGCTTTCAGATTATCCTTTGTTGTACCGATGACACCTGCTGGAAACGATGCAGTGATTTCTACTGCTCCACCTTCAAGAAACTTAAAGAATCGTTTTGCATGCTCTTTTTCGTTATCAGCGGTCTCTAAAAAGATCGCGGCGATCTGTTCGTAACCCTCTTTCTTCGCTTGAGATGCAAAAAAAGTGTAGCGATTTCGTGCTTGAGATTCTCCAGCAAATGCCGCCAAGAGATTCTTTTCTGTTTGTGTTCCATGTAGACTTGGCATTATATTTTCCCTTTCCATTGATTGTTATTCATATTTAAAATGCTAAGCATAATGTAACAATTGTCTTATTACATCAACTATGTCTTATAGATATTATGTCTCCATCTTTCACAATATATTCTTTTCCTTCGAGCCGCCATTGTCCGAGTTCCCTTGTTTTAGCGAAAGAACCTCCAGCAGCGATGAAGTGATCGTATGAGACAACTTCCGCACGTATGAATTTTGCAAAAAAGTCAGAATGGATCACACCTGCCGCTTCCTGTGCATTCATTCCTTTTTTAATTGTCCAAGCCCGGCATTCGTCTTCGCCTACCGTGAAGAAGGATTGAAGCCCGAGGAGAGCATACGCTTCGCGAATCAACGTATTGAGCGCAGATTCTTTTATACCGTATTCTTCCATGAAAACCTTTACTTCATCATCCGCCAGTTCGGACATCTCCATCTCAATCTTGCCGAAGAAGGAAACAACTTTAGTATTCTTTCCCTCTTTCTTTTCGGCAACTTGTTTTACAAGTGTACCCATTTCGCTCCGTTGAGATTCATCCAAGTTCAATGCAATAAGCATAGGTTTAATAGAAAGAAGCTGATATGTCTTCAGCAAATGCATTTCATCTTTCGTGAATACTGTTTCTCGCAATGGTTTCTCTGATTCAAGTATCTGCTTGCATTTCTCCAAGACCGGCAGTTCACGCTTGGCAAGTTCATCCTGCATTTTCAAAAGCTGTTTCTTAATCCTTTCAACCCGGGTTTCGACAAGAGACAGGTCGGAGAGAATAAATTCCGTTTCAAATGCATCGATATCACGTAAAGCATCGATTGAGCTGTCGGGATGTGGAACAGTCTCATTTGCAAATAACCGAACAACCTGCACAAGTGCATCGTTTGTTTTGACATTCGCTAGAAAGTTAGTGGAAAACTGTGTTGAGCCAGATTCGCCTTTTTTCAGTCCCACTACATCAACAAATTCGATTGTTGCGTGCACGGTGCTTTTAGGGGAAAAGATTTCAGAACATTTGTCCAACCGAACATCAGGAATTTTCACGACAGCGTGATGAGCCTCAGCCTTAGCAAGAGCTGAAGGGTCAATATGAGTTTTCGTGATGGTCTGAAACAAAGTGGATTTTCCGCAGAACGGAATACCGACGATTCCTATTTGCATATTAGAACTTTCAAAGTGTTTGGAATGTTTTGAATAATATACGATAAAATTTGAAAGGAGAAAGCAAATGATTTACTGAAGATACGTATTGCATCGTAATTATAAGGAACCCCAAAGTTGTGTAATTACTGATGATGATATTTGAATAATGAACAACAGCTTCCATATCAAACGTCTCCGGCTTAACTTACGTTTGCTCCGTCCCGACGCAGAAGTCTGCATCCTGTCTAATTTTGATTGACTAAATATGAATATAACATGATTATAAATTCTGGGATCAGATATAAACTCTATACTTGACACAGAAAATGATTTCATCTATTTATAGAATCATATTATTGTATATTACAAATTCTAAAATCTGTCTTATCACATTATGTTGCGGTTCACCGAAATACACTCTATTTTTCAGGAAGAAATGCAAATTTCATAATTTAAATTACAGGCGAATACAATGCTTAAAAACAGACAATTCTGTCGATGTTTTGAGAGTTGGAGGGGGAAGATAATTCTTTTTCTCAGCATCGGATTATTTCAAGCGACAGTTAGCTATGCCCAAACAGATTCCGTCAAATGGGCGTTAACTTCAGATACCAATGCCGTAGCAATCGGCAATGTGGGCGGATATACAGAAGTATTTTCAAATTTGGTAATAAGAAGTTATAATGGCGGTGTCTGCCAAAAATCGGCGCCTACAATAGCAGGTGATTGGATTGCGGAGAGCGCACAAAACGATACTCGTTACTTACAATTTGCTGCATCGCCATCATCTGGATACAATTTTACCGTAACAACAATCGCTTTTACAATCGGATGGGCCGGATCAACAGGCCATGTATTTGCTAATGTTTATTATTCGACTGACTCGACGTTTACCGCAAAGACGCAATTAGGTTCGGCAATTATTTTACAGAATTCAACCGGTGCAGTAAACGGCTCAACATCTCTCAATATTATTGTCAATAGTGGGCAAACATTATATGTGAGGTTTTATCCATGGGATGACCAGACGGCAACGACAAAATCTATGGGAATCGCGGGATTTGTTATTGCTGGAACAGCGGCAACTGCGGGATCACCCTCTTTTAGTTTGACACCCAGTTCGATTTCATTTGGTACAATCAAAGTGAACACAACAAAGGATAATTATTTTACGTTGTCCGGTTCGATCTTAAATCCAGCGAGCGACAGTATTCGTATTACAGCACCACCCAATTTTATAGTTTCGACAACATTAGGAAGCGGTTATTCATCTCGTCTTGCCCTGCCGTACTCTGATTCAACATTTAATCAGGATACCGTGTTTGTAAGGTTCGCACCCTCTGTAAATAAAGTATATCGTGATAGCATTTTAGTGTCCGGCGGTGGGACGACAACACATGCTATTTATACAAGTGGCACAGCAGTCGATCCAAGCACAATTCTTGGGATCTTTGTATCGACGACTGGTAGCGATACTAATGCCGGAACATATTCCGCTCCGTTTTTGACTATTCAGAAAGCAATCTCGATTGCCCAAGCGGGAGATAGCATTTATGTAAGAGCAGGGACGTATGTTAATAATTCGACGATCAATATTTCTTCGAGTGGGACGGCACTTAATAGGATTGCTCTTTATGCCTATCCGCCGGATAGTGCACATCCTTTTCTTGATTTTTCGTCTATGGCATATAGTAGTTCAAATCGTGGAGTGAATCTTGCAGGCAGCTACTGGCATATTAAAGGACTCGACGTATTTAAAGCTGGCGACAATGGTCTGTTTACGAGCGGTTCGCATAATATCATTGAGTTTTGTGCATTCCATGAGAATAGAGACGGCGGATGCCAGATTGGCGGTGGTGCTTCCTATAATCAATTTATTAATTGTGATTCATACTTCAATTACGATTCTGTTACAACCGGCGGCAATGCAGACGGATTTTCACCAAAGTTGGATGTCGGCACAGGAAATTATTTTTATGGTTGCAGGGCGTGGCAGAACTCAGATGACGGCTGGGATGGATATTTGCGGCCTTCTGACGATGTTAATACAACAATCGAAAATTGCTGGTCATTTATGAATGGCTATTTAAAGGACGGTGTAACGACCTTTTCCAATATGAACGGCAACGGATTTAAAATGGGTGGTAGTGATGCAAAAAATTTTAGACATAATATGGTTGTGAAAAACTGTCTTTCGTTCCTCAACAAGTCAAAAGGATTCGACCAGAACAGTAATATGGGATCAATGACAATTTTAAATTGCACGGCGTATAAAAATGGACTGGGTGATGGAAAACCAAACTTCTATGTTTCTCTTGCTTTGGCCACTGGAAAAGTGTTGACTGTAGAAAATTGTATTGCGCTTGGATCTACAGGAGTGACTTTAAGTATTCCAGGTACTTTTGTAACAAATAGCTGGGAAAGTCTATTTACAGGAGCAACAGCAGCGGATTTCGTCAGCGTTGATACAACTGGTGTCCGCGGTCCGCGGAAACCTGATGGCAGTTTGCCCGATATTACATTTATGCATTTAGCATCGAATAGCCAGTTTGTCGATGCCGGAACAAATGTGGGATTGCCATACATCGGCAGGGCTCCGGATTTGGGATGCTTTGAATCGAGTTTCGTTACCAGTGTTAAAGATCAAAATAATGCGTTGATTCCCAATGTGTTTACTCTGTACCAAAATTATCCCAATCCATTTAACCCGTCAACAGAAATTAGATATAGTGTTCCGACATTCAGTGCTGTAAAGTTGAGTGTATATAACATACTTGGGCAGGAAGTTGCAATCCTCGTGAATGAACAAATGCAGCCTGGTAATTATTCTATTCAATGGAATGCGTCTAGGATATCCAGCGGCCTATACTTTACTTGGTTGTCTGCTCAGACAGGGACCGGCCAGTCGTTCTTGCAGACGCGCAAGATGCTTCTAATAAAATAAAAGTTTGTTAGTGGTTTTTTTTAAAATATTCTTAATGTTTGAATAGAGGTTGCGAAAGAGAGATCAATTCTCTATAATAGCGCACAGCATGTGAAAAGGAATAACAGCCTATGACGTCTATTTTACGAAGTTTTGTTTTTACTTTTCTCTATTGTCTGTTGGTGAGTTGTTTTGTTACTGCCCAACAAACAGTACCTATCCTCCAGGGATGGGATGCATATCCCGCTATATTAAAGCGAATTTCTCCACCCGCATTTCCTCAAAAAGATTTTCTTGTAACAAAATATGGTGCAGTCGGCGATGATAAAACAGATTGTACGAACGCATTTAAAAAAGCAATCGGTGAATGTAATACATCCGGCGGGGGTAGAGTTGTCGTGCCGAAGGGAATATATCTTACAGGTGCAATTCATTTGCTGAGCGACGTCAATTTATACATTTCAAAAGATGCAGTTATTAAATTTAGTATTGATCCTAAAAAATACTTGCCGGTTGTGTACGCGCGGTGGGAAGGCGTAGAGTGCATGAATTATTCTCCATTGATTTATGCATTTGAGCAGGAAAATATCGCGGTTACAGGCAAAGGTATTCTTGACGGACAAGGGGCTAAGAGCAATTGGTGGAGCTGGAAGGTGAACAAAGATACGAGCAAACCAAACCAAAAAGAAGCGCGCACAAAACTCAACGAGATGGGAGAGAAGAATGTTCCTATTGCAGAGCGTATCTTTGGAGAAGGCTCGTATCTTCGTCCGAATTTCTTTGAACCATATAAATGTAAAAATGTGTTGGTCGAGGGAGTAACGTTTAAGAATTCTCCTATGTGGTTTTTGAATCCTGTCCTCTGCAATAATGTATCCATTATTGATGTCGCAACAGAAGGGTTAGGTCCGAACAACGATGGATGCGATCCGGAATCGTGCACCGATGTGCTTATTAAAAATTGCAAATTTAATAATGGTGATGATTGTATTGCTATAAAATCAGGACGCAACAACGATGGCAGGCGAGTGAATGTTCCTTGTTCAAATATCATTGTTCAAGGATGTCGAATGAAGGCTGGTCATGGCGGAGTGTCGTTGGGGAGCGAATGCTCTGGTGGCATCCAAAATGTTTATGCTGAAAATGATACTATGGACAGCCCAAATCTCGATCGCATGCTTCGTATTAAAACAAATTCTATCCGTGGTGGAGTGGTGGAAAATATCTATTTTAGGAACATCAAAGTTGGACAAGTTACAGATGCCGTTATGCAAATTGATTTTTATTATGAAGAAGGCGATGTAGGAAGTTTTACACCTCTTGTGCGGAATGTCGAATTAAAGAATATTGAAAGTAATAAGAGCATGTTCGCAATTTGGATTCGTAGTTATGACAGATCACCCGTGACAAATGTGACTATCGAAAACTGTACATTCAATAATGTTGCTAACGCTGACGTTCTGGAGAATGTTAGGAATTTAAGTATGGTTGGCGTTAAAATGTTTAAGGCAGTAAAATCAGCAGTTAGATAAATCGTTACATTCATTTAAATGTCTTTAAACATATTTTCTGTATTCAACGGCAGATAAAACAATGGAAAAAAATCTATTCCAAAACATCTTCGGACTTACTGCATTATGTCTGTTCATTTTCTTTAGTGGTTTTGCCGGTGGCAAAGACCAAACTCCTTGGTCGGCGCGTATTGTCCATTCTCTTATAGTACGAAATGCGGATACTATTCAATATCTTGGAGTTGCGAAAAGTGCTCGATGGGATTATGAGCGTGGCGTCGTGTTGCAGGGTATCTATCAACTTTATCTTGCTACTCACAAAAAAGAATATCTAGACTACATTAAAAAACATATCGACTTGTACGTGCAGGAAGATGGAGCGATTCGTACATATGATTATTTATCGTTCAATCTTGATAATATTGCTACGGGCAGAAATCTACTTGCCCTGTATAAAGCAACAAAAGATAAGAAATATAAAATAGCGGCCGATACATTACGCAAACAATTGGCACATCATCCACGAACCAACGAAGGCGGTTTCTGGCATAAAAAGATTTATCCATATCAGATGTGGTTAGACGGTATCTATATGGCGGAACCCTTCTATGCTCAATATGCACAGATGTTCCATGAACCGGCTGACTTTAACGATATTGTTAATCAGTTTATTTTCATTGAACGACATACACGCGATCCGAAAACCGAATTATTATATCATGCTTGGGATGAAAGCAAGCAGATGCCTTGGGCAGATAAGCAAACAGGCTGTTCTCCGCATTTTTGGGGTCGCGCGATTGGATGGTATGTTTGGGCATTAGTGGATGTTTTAGATTATCTGCCTAAGGATTATGCCAAAAGAAAAGAGTTGATCGCAATTTTAAAGCGAGTTTCCAATGCATTGCTTAAATTCCGGGAGCCACAATCGAAACTCTGGTATCAGATCGTTGATCAAGGAAGTCGAGCCGGTAATTATCTGGAGTCTTCCGCCTCCTGCATGTTCGTATATGCATTTGCTAAGGGCGCAAATAAGGGGTATCTGGATAAAAAATATTTGACAGCTGCAAGAGAATCTTTCAAGGGTATTCTTGATTCTATGATGACGGTGGACGATAAAGGATTGATCAGCCTTCATCATGCTTGCCAAGCTGCTGGTTTAGGCGGCAATCCATACCGTGACGGAAGTTATGAATACTATATAAGTGAAAAGCAGCGTACAGATGACCTCAAAGCTATAGGCCCATTCATTCTGGCTGCATTGGAATTAAAAAAATAGGTCAATTCTTTTTTCACTATTTCAGAAAAAACAATTGAAGGTACGTATGCAAAATACATGGATTAGAAAATTATCAATAGTTTCCCTCGTGCTCGTTATTCTTGTTCTTTTCGTTGCATGGTTCCCGAAGACGCAGTCACGTATCTTTCTCATCGGTGATTCCACCATGGCGGATAAACCTCTTGTTGATAATCCGGAACATGGCTGGGGACAAATGCTGCCGTTGTTCTTTACAAAAAATGTACAGATCCATAATCATGCCGTGAACGGCCGCAGTACAAAAAGTTTTATTGCTGAAGGACGATGGGCGGCTGTTTATAACCAACTTCAGCCGGGTGACTATGTCTTTATTCAATTCGGCCATAATGATGCGAAGAAAGAAGATACAACGCGTTTTGCGGCACCGCGTCCTGATTATAAAAACAATCTTGAAAAATTTGTTCGAGATGCCCGCGAAAAGAAAGCAGTCCCGATTCTTTTAACTCCGGTGACGCGGCGAGATTTTGATTCGTCTGGTAAATATGTTGGAACACATGGCGATTATCCAGCCGTTATGAAAGAGGTTGCAGAGGAAGAAAACGTTCCCCTTATCGATATGTTTGAAAAATCAAAGAAGTTGGTAAAATTACTTGGGGATGAACCATCGAAATCGTTATATCTTAATGGTGTTAAGAACGAATTTCGTAATTGGAATAAAAAACGAGACAATACACATTTTACAAGACCGGGCGCTATCCAGATGGCGTTGTTAGCCGTTGAGGGTATAAAAAAATTACACCTGCAGCTGGAAAACGAACTCGTCTCTATTCAATCCATAAATCTTGTAGGTTCTGGAAAAGTTGTCGGACTTGACTATTTCTTTAATAATGAATGGCGTATGAAAAAAGATAGTGTGCGGGAACGCTGGCATTACACGTGGGAAGATACTACGAACAGTGGATTCTCTCTATTAGGAAGAAGCATCGATCTTCTTGGTGCCGATCTTGATACTCTTCAATGTGCTCCGACAGATTCCGTGTTGAACCGATGCAGTGTGTACATCATTGTCGATCCAGATACACCGGCTGAGACCGATAAGCCAAATTATATGTCGGAGGATGCAATCAATGTTATTGTCCCGTGGGTTGAACGTGGTGGTGTGTTGGTTTTGATGGAGAATGATAAAGGGAATGCAGAGTTTGAACATTTCAATAAATTGGCAGAGCGTTTCGGTATTCACTTTAATGAAGATTCTTACCACAAAGTGATCGGCAAAGAATATGAAACTGGTAAGAATGATAATTTACCTGCACATCCTATATTCAAAAATGTGAACCAAATTTTTACAAAAGAAGTGTGTTCTCTGCGAATTGAAAAACCTGCGGAGCCGATCCTAATGGAAAATGGCCTCATTCTCATGGCGTCAGCACGTGTAGGCAAAGGGTTGGTGTTTGCGGTTGGTGATCCCTGGTTGTACAATGAATATATGGATTCACGCAAACTTCCTGCTGAATACGAAAACGCTAAAGCAGGTAAGAATTTATTTGGATGGCTTCTCAAGAATGCTTGTTCAACAGTACGGTGATTACGTAATGCAGGACTCTAAATCGAGACGGAGTTGTTCCGGTTCGATATGGCAGCAAGATCAACATAGGGTGATATTCTGGATAATGGCAGGATTCTATTTTCTTGCTGCCACGTTCAACTGCTTTTCACAAGTCGTATCAGCAACGACTTCCTCAAATGTAAACACACCTGGCTGGGTGGCTGATCGCGGGGATGGCACCTATACAAATCCAATCATTTTCGCCGATTATTCTGATCCTGATGTCATTCGTGTGGATGATGATTTCTACATGGTTTCATCAAGTTTCAATTGCACACCGGTAATGCCTGTACTGCACTCGAAGGATTTGGTGAATTGGACAATCATCGGTCATGTTTCCGAGAATTTACCGTCACCTGTTTTTAACCAACCGCAGCATGGCAAAGGGTGCTGGGCACCGAGCTTACGGTTTCATAATGGCGAGTTCTATGTTTATTATGGCGATCCGGATTTTGGTATCTACATGTCGAAGACAAAAAATCCATCTGGTCTGTGGGAACCACTTCTTCTCGTGAAACAAGCTTTAGGATGGATCGATCCATGTCCTCTGTGGGATGATGATGGTAATGCATATCTAGTGCATGCATGGGCAAAGAGCAGAGTCGGTTTTAACAGCGTCTTACATGTAAATCGGATGAGTGCTGACGGGAAACATATATTTGATGACAGCGTAATGGTGTTCGACGGACACATTAATCATCCGACGATGGAAGGGCCAAAATTTTATAAACGGAACAACTATTACTATATCTTTGCACCGGTTGGTGGAGTTGGTCCAGGGTGGCAAACTGTACTGCGTTCCAAGAATGTCTATGGTCCTTATGAAGATAAAATTGTTTTACATCAAGGATCGACCACAATCAACGGACCACATCAAGGTGGTTGGGTAGAAACGCAAACAGGAGAATCATGGTTTCTGCATTTTCAGGATCGTGGTGCTTTTGGGCGCATCATCCATCTCCAACCAATGTGGTGGAAAAATGATTGGCCGATGATGGGAATCAATCAAGATTTCTCTGGTTGCGGAGAGCCTGTGATGACTTGGAAAAAGCCAAATGTAGGAAAAGTATTTCCGATAGAAATTCCTCAGACCAGCGATGAATTCGATTCGACAAAACTTGGTTTGCAGTGGCAATGGCATGCCAATCATCTCGATAGTTGGTATTCCTTACGTGAGAAACCAGGAACACTTCGTCTGAGATCCATTGAAATGCCGGAGCGCAGTAAAAATTTATGGATGGTTTCTAATTTGTTGCTTCAAAAAATGCCGGCACCGAGATTTTTAGCGACCACTGAGCTGGAATTGCATCCTACTAATATCGGTGAAAGAACCGGAATTGTAATCTTCGGATTCGATTATTCTTTTCTCGCCCTGGAAAACAGGGCAGATGGAGTTCATCTTATTAATGGTATTTGTAAAGAGGCAGATAAAGGAATTGGCGAGACTATTCAAGCGGATATTCCTTATAGTCAACAGACAGTATTTCTATGTGTGAATGTCGATACAGGTGCAGTATGCCGATTCAGTTATAGTGCGGATGGAAAGAATTTTACTAATATTGGAACTGAATTCACAGCACGCGAGGGTCGGTGGATCAGTGCAAAAGTTGGATTATTTGCTATTTCGCCAAATGGAAGTACATCATTAGGTTTTGCTGATTATAATTGGTTTAGAATAAAGTAAGGTTAATCAATTATGCACTCATCACAAATAATGGAGGTTGAACAAATTAATGTTTTTATTTTACCAGTAACATTTGTATAAATAATGAACCAATCAATCTAGTGTAGAACCACAGAAAAATGGAAAAGCTAATGTCACGAAAAAATTATATGATTCTATTCGTCTTCCTGTTTGTGATGAGAGGTATCGCGGGAGACCAAAAACAATTGAAGGATTATCTTTCCAATCTCCCATTTACAATGCCGGTGTTGGTTGAGCCGCAATTTCCCCCACACAATGTCAATATTGTCGAATTTGGTGCCGTTCCAGATGGGCATACATTGAATACAAAGGTTTTTGCTGATGCCATTGCTGCCTGTGCGAAAGCTGGTGGTGGAACCGTTGTTGTTCCAGCTGGCACTTGGCTTACCGGACCGATCAGACTTGAAAGCAATATCAATCTTCATGTGGAAAAGGGAGCGCTTGTTCAGTTCAGCAAAAATATCGATGACTATCCTTTCATCGAAAATCCGGGAGGTAGACAAAACAGATATGGAAGAGCTCAACTTATCTCTGCCTACAAGGCAAAGAATATTGCCATCACCGGTGGTGGGATTTTTAACGGGACCGGAGAAATTTGGCGTTATGTATTAAGGGAGGATCTTACAGAGTTACAATGGAAAGCTCTTGTTGCATCTGGTGGTATTGTGTCTGCTAATGGTGAAGAGTGGTGGCCATCGGAGAAAGCGATGGGAGCCGAAATTTTTTTTAAAGAAAGTGCAAATGCAAAGAAAATGCTCACAAAGGAAGATTACGAATCGACAAAAGAATACCTTCGACCTAATCTCGTTAACTTTATCGAGTGTACTGATATTCTGCTAGATGGTCCGACCTTTGAGAACTCGCCTCGGTACCATATTATTCCTCAGCAATGTGAAAATTTGATCATCCGCAATGTGAATGTGCTCGCGCCGGTTTATGGAAAAAATACAGATGCTATCGATCCTTCGGCATGCCGCAACGTTGTGATTTATAATTGTATGATTGATGTCGGTGATGATGGAATATGTCTAAAACCCGGAACAATAGCTTTTAGTCAGAAACCGGGTCCAGCCTGTGAGAATATTGTTGTTGCGGATTGTGTGGTCTATCATGCGCATGGAGGTTTCGTTATTGGGAGCGAAAGCAACGGCGGTGCACGCAATGTATCCGTCCATAACTGCGTTTTTATCGGCACAGATGTAGGACTTCGTTTCAAATCGGCACGCGGAAGGGGCGGAGTGATTGAAAAAATATTTATTGATGGAATCCAGATGCGTGAGATTGTAACCGATGCGATTCTCTTTGATATGTACTATTCCGGCGGTGCCCCGGATGTGGAAGCCAGGAAAGATCTGACCATTCGAAAGGCAGAGCCCGTAACGGACAGGACACCGCAGTTCAAGGACTTCTTCGTCAAGAACATCGTTTGCAACGGCGCAGACCGTGCAGTGGTCATTAACGGTCTTCCTGAATTGTCTATCAAGAACATGATCCTTGACAATGTTTCCATCACATCAAAACGGGGTGCGTTTATTGCTGATGCAGATGGGGTTCAGTTGAATGGATGCAGGATCGTTCCGCAATCGGGAAATGTCTTCAATATTATTCAAAGCCGCAATGTGACCATTAAAGATGGAATCTATCCTGCGCCAGCCGATCTCTTCCTAAAAGTCTATGGCGAGAGATCGGATAATATCCGCTTGATTGGTGTCGACCTCAAGCAAGTAAAAAAAGAGATTGAACTTGAGAAGAATGTAAAAGCAGATGCAGTGAGGCAAGAGTAAAAGGTACTAAAACAAAGGAGACAATAATTGTAGATAGTGGATGTAAAAGTTTAGTTTTGCCTTAATATATTTCTTTAGGAATATTCAGTTTAGTTTCCATAGAACTTTCAATGATGAAGAATTTCCGGATATCGCTCCCAAGTGTGATCAAAAAGTATTCCTTTGACGGATATCTTTCCAGTCTTCTCTTCTTCGTTTTGACAGGGATCGGTATTGCACGCGCGCTCCAGCATATGTATGTTGTTGATGTCTATCAACGTATACAATACACGCTTTGGTGGCATATTCCATTCAATCTCTTTATGTGGTGGAATTGGTTCCTGATCATCCCGGTTATGTATTGGATCACCATCCGTCTGCCATTGGAGAACATAAAACTCTTGCATTGGCTCATTGTCTGTTTTCTTCTTCCAATCTTTATTGTAGTCATCCGTCAAGCCCTGGCATCGTTTATTACAGTATTAGTATTAACGGACAAGACGGATTTTCAAACGCTTTTCGATTGGCGGTTGTTCAATAATCCATGGATTTGGTTGGACTTCATTGTGTACTTTGCAATCTTAATCGGTATCAGAGTGGTGGAATATCAGCACAAGAATAAATTGAGTGAGTTGAGGTTCACACAATTGCAGGCGCAATTAGCTCAATCGCACTTGAATGCACTAAAGAGCCAACTCCATCCCCATTTCTTATTCAACACGCTCAATACCATCTCCACCCTGATCCTGAAAGCGGACGATTCCGAAGCAGAACGTATGCTTTCGCTATTGAATAATTTTCTGAAGACCACGTTATTCCAGAGTGAGCGCCAGGAAATCACTTTGGAAGAAGAGCTACGATTTGTTAAGGATTATTTGGAGATCGAAAAAGTTCGTTTCAGCGATAAGTTGGAAGTGAAGGAGGACGTAGCCAGAGAAACGTTGCAGGCGCAGGTTCCCAATCTTCTTTTGCAACCTATTATTGAAAACGCGATCTACCATGGAATTGCTCCTAAAACATCCAACGGCATTATTCGGATCAGCGTTAAAAAAGAGGGTGGACAATTATTGATCAGTGTAGAAGATAATGGTCCTGGTCTGACGTTGACGAAAAAGCGAAAATTTAAAGAAGGTGTTGGGTTGAAAATCACAAAGGAACGCTTAGATCATCTCTTTGGAACTGATCATCTGTTTGAGTTAGAGAATCTGGTGTCCGGAGGAGTGAAGGTCACTATCAGTATCCCTTTTACCCATAGTGTGCCAATGGTAGTTTTGTCATGACAATATCTTTCCGAAAATATATTTCCTCTTCTAGAACGCATCTAGATATTAACGTATTTGTTCCTTTATTTTCGATCCTTACGCTGATCGCACTCGTGATTTCCTTCCAGGCGTACTATAGTATCCAATCGGGAACGGCTTCGCTGCCAATCTTATTCCGAATTCTACTTTCCAAACTCGTCTACTGTTGGTATTTTTCTATCCTGGCATTGGTCGTTCAGTGGCACTCGAAGCGAACCCAGTTTACAAGAAAGACAGTCGTCCGGTGGTCCCTGATCCACTTAACGACACTAGTGGTTTCGTTCTTCATTCATGAATCTCTCTCGCTCGGTGCCGATACACTGATTTGGGGAACAAAGTTGAAAGCAACATTATTGTATGTTCTTTTTAATAACCCATCAGTCTGGATAGAGACCTTGGTGTATATTCTTTTCCTCTTGAGTTTCTCGTTGATGGAATACAGGAGAATGAGCCAAGAGAATGAGATTAGATGCTCGCAGTTGGAAGTGCAGATCATTCGGTCGAAACTGCAGGAGATACGCAGCAAAATACAACCAACATTTCTCTTTAACACTTTACAAACAATATTGGAATTAATTCGCACACATAGAAATAAAGATGCGAACCATATTCTTTCATTACTCAGTGATTTCTTGCGAACGACCGTATACGATAATGAACGCGATGAAATTACCCTGGAAGAAGAGATGCGGTTTCTGAATCAATATCTAGAGATCGAAAAAGTGCGGTCGAGTTATACATTCAGTGTCCATGAAGATATCGAGCGATGTGTCTCAAATGCAGTGGTACCGAATTTTATTCTGCAACCCATTGTGGAAGAATTAGTCTACCGGAACTTTGGACAGAATACTACCCAGCATGAGATTGTTATCAGAGCCTATAAAGCGGAAGAACAACTTGAAGTGATGATAGAAGATCATGGAATAGAAACCACAGGGAGCCTAATTGGTAAAGAAGAAAAGGGGATTGTTCTAGATATTACCAAAGAGCGATTATTGCATCTCTATGGAGATCAACAAAACCTGACAGTGCAATTAACTCGTGAGGGAGGGGTTCTCGTGAAGATTCGAGTACCGTTCAGAGAAATGAATATCGAATCAGAAGGAACCCTAGTAGTGGAGAGTGCTTTGTGAAAACACGAACACTGATTGTCGATGATGAACCTCATGCGAGAGAAGGCATCAGGATTCGCCTAAAAGAATTCAAGAACATACAAATTGTGGGCGAATGTTCTTCAGGCATTGAAGCAGTGAAATCTATCAATGCTCTTAGTCCTGATTTGTTGTTCCTTGATATTCAAATGCCTGAGATGAATGGCTTTGAAGTATTAAAGAAAATCACTGTTACTCCTTTGCCTGTTATAATATTTGTAACTGCTTTTGATAAGTATGCCATTAAAGCATTTGAATGCCACGCTGTGGATTATTTATTGAAACCTATCAGAGAAGATCGTTTTAAAAATGCTCTCCAAGTTGCGCTTTCGGAAATTAGCCATCGTAACCTTGAACTCTATGCAAATAAATTGAAATCTGTAGTGAATGATTATCTGGATATAACCGAAGGAATTACGGAAGGATACCATGCGCCAACCGGTCAGATTAAATATCTTGACCGCCTTATGATCAAATCCAAAGATCACGTTTCAGTGATTCCTGTCCTTGAGATCGAGTGGATAGAATCTGCCGGTGATTATGTCTACGTTCATTCAAATTCACAAAAACATATTTTTAGGGAAACTCTTACTGCACTTGAACAAAGGATGGACCCGCAAAAATTTATTCGTATTCATCGTTCTACTATCGTCAATATTGAAAAGATAAAAGCACTTCGACTTAATGAACATAGTGATTTTGATGTTTACCTGCTTAGCGGAGTAAAGTTAAAGCTGAGCAGAACCTATCGTCCTCACTTTGAAAAAATTACGGGAAACCCTCTCTAATTTCATCTCGTTTTATAAGTATCTTTCTCCGTTTTATCGCAGTATTCCGTAATTGGTCTCATTTCTGTTTATCCAATAATAATAAATCAGGAATTTGTTCTCCGTAGATATATAAGGAACTTTGTGTTATGTTTATCTATACAATAAATATTGTGCAACCGCCTCTGATTTAAGGTGAAGTAACACATGCCTGCATTCAAATTCTTTTTCTCAAACCATCAGAATTATTTTAATTAGATAATATGAAAAACTTTATCGTTCTTACTGTCATCATAGTTGTATATATATTTTCTTCGTTAGTATTGGCAAAGGATAAGGCGAACATAATTGTCGCACAAGATGGAAGTGGGCAATTCTTAAAAATTCAAGATGCAATTGACGCCATACCGGTAGACAACAAACAAAACGTCATTATTCTGATCCGCAATGGTGTGTACCACGAAAAGTTATTCATCATGAAAAGCTTCATTACTCTTGTTGGCGAAGACCGGGACAGCACACGCATTATCTATGCAGAATTACGCAAGAATATAAACAAAACATGGATGGATATGAGGCGCGATTGGGGAACAGCGGTTGTGAATATTGATTCGTCTGTCACGGATATTACGTTGGCAAATCTGACCGTCCATAATAATTACGGTTCGTTACATAATACGGAAGACCATCAGTTTGCAGTTCGTGGTGGAGGAACGCGCGTGCTTATTTTAAATTGCAACGTCATAGCCGATGGTGGGGATACACTCAGTCTTTGGAATAAAAAGAATGGTATGTATTATCATGCCAATTGTTATTTTGAAGGATACGTTGATTATGTCTGTCCGCGCGGGTGGTGCTATATTACCGATAGTAAATTCTTTGGGCACAACCTGAACGCAAGCATCTGGCACGATGGTGATGCAGATAAGAATCAAAAATTTGTTATTCGTTATTCACTATTCGATGGCGTACAGGGATTTCCCCTGGGGCGCAATCATCGAGACGGACAAATATTTTTACTTGATTGCACATTCTCAAAGGCGATGGCAGATACGCCTATTTACTGGCCTGAAGGTAGTCAAACACAGTGGCAATGGGGCGATCGACATTATTATTATAACTGCCATAGAGATGGTGGCGATTATGCTTGGTTCAAAGATAATTTAGAAAAAGCCGAAACTGCTCCGAAAGAAAATGAGATCACTGCAAAATGGACATTCGATGGCAAATGGGATCCGGAAGAAACGATGCCGTCGGTTCTGCCGATGGTGTTTTTGCCGCGGCCGAGAGATGGTGCCAAGCAAATTCAAGATAAATCGATCACACTAAAATGGGTGCCGGCAAGAAATGCAATCTCGCATAAGGTGTATTTTGGAAACACGTCAACTCCAAAGTTTAAGAAAAATCAAAAATGCAATTCGTATACACCCGGCAAATTAAAATCGAAGACGACCTATTACTGGCGTATTGATGAGGTCACTGAAACAGGTACATTGCGCGGCCCTCTCTGGCATTTTACAACAACATAGTCATCAGCAAGAAAAAGAAGTAGTATCAGATCATAGTGGCGCCGATCCACTGATGAAGGATAAGATCTTTAAAGATCCGCCTCTGCCAGATCCATTCAAGCATGTAGTAAATATTCGTGATGGGGCTATGTCTATCCTGATCGGTGTTGTAGCCCGTAAAAGTATTGATTTTGGAAAATCAGCTGCAATTTCAGAGTTGACTGACTTAGTGCCTCAAGCTACAAAGCTATGATAGCACAGGATTTATTCATTTGTCAAGATTCATTTTACATTTGCTTGCCTTTTTATTCGGTATTAAAAGAGGTAGGCTATTTAATTATATAAGGTGTTTTTCTTGCACGAGATTATTGGTATATTATTTTCCAAGGAAGATATTGTTTCATCAGCTGAGATTGAGCAGCATTTACTTTAGACAATAGAACAACAGGATAAGACGTTTTATATTATGCGTAATAGGCAGCAAGAATCAAGTATTTGATAATTTGGATTTGGATTGTATCACAATGGGTGGGTTAAAATAAGTGATCGCTTCCTAATAAGTAGAAGAGAAACATTATGAGAAAAGAATTTATTCACGAAGATTTCTTACTGGACAATAAAACTGCATCTAAACTGTATCACACCTATGCTGAACCACTTCCAATTATTGATTACCACTGTCATATCTCGCCAAAAGAAGTTGCTCAAAATCGACAGTTTGAAAATATGACACAGATTTGGCTTGCCGGCGATCATTATAAATGGCGGGCGATGCGCACATGCGGAGTGAATGAACGGTTTATCACCGGTGATGCCTCCGATTGGGAAAAGTTTGAAATGTGGGCGCGCACGGTACCTAAAACTATTCGCAATCCGTTGTTTCATTGGACGCATTTGGAATTGAATCGTCCGTTCGAAATTTCTGATACAATGTTGAATGAAAAAACGGCAAAGAAGATTTGGGGAAAATGTAATGCCAAACTTGCAACTCCAGGTTTTACAACGCAAGGAATCGCAAAACGGATGAATGTCGAGGTAATCTGCACAACGGACGATCCTATTGATTCTCTCGAATATCACGAGGAATATGCAAAGAATGGAAACGGATTCACGAAGATGCTGCCTGCCTTTCGTCCGGACAAAGCGATGGCAGTGGAAAATGTGGATGCGTTTCTTTTTTACATCCAGAAATTAGAAACTGCATCCGGAGTTGAAATAAAGGATTATGAATCACTGATCATAGCGATTCGCGCGAGGCATGATTTCTTCCATTCACGTGGCTGTCGAGTTTCAGATCATGGTCTTGAAACAACATATGCTGAGGACTATACTGAATCGGAAATCAAATCCTTTTTCAAAAAACTTCGTAAAGGGAAAAGTCTTGATATGACTGAGGTGATGAAATTCAAATCAGCAATGCTGCATGAATTCGGTGTTATGGATTGTGAGCGAGGATGGGTTCAACAGCTTCATCTGGGAGCGCTTCGCAATAATAATTCCAGAATGATGCGCACAATTGGTCCAGATACCGGTTTTGATTCGATTGGTGACTTTGAAATAGCGCGCACATTATCTAAATTTCTTGATAAACTTGATACTGAGAATAAACTTGCCAAAACGATTATATATAATCTTAATCCCAGAGATAATGAATTGATAGCCACTATGATTGGTAACTTCCAGGATGGAAGTGTTCCTGGCAAACTTCAATATGGTGCAGGATGGTGGTTCCTTGATCAACTTGATGGAATGCGAAAACAAATTGAAGCACTTTCTAATTTAGGCATCTTGGGTCAATTTGTTGGCATGCTTACAGATTCCAGAAGCTTCCTTTCTTATCCACGCCATGAATATTTTCGACGATTGTTGTGTAATATCTTAGGAAGTGAAATCGAAAGAGGTCTCATACCCAATGATATCAAACTCATTGGTGGTTTAGTTGAAGACATCAGTTATCGCAACGCGAAAAAATATTTTGGTTTCTAAAAGGATTGGAATTTTTTATTCCATCGTAACAAAATTGCAAACAAGGGGATGCACTGTGCCTGGGGCACTGCCCAAGTCAATTTGTTATGAAATTATATAATTACGATGGAAGGAATAAAACAAGTGATAGGCAGCACTAACGCTCGAATTGAACGATAGAAAAAATAATACCGAAAGGGCATTCCAGAAGTGAACTAGTGGTTTTTATCTTAATTCTGTGTTTTTTTGCTTATCATTATCCTGTTGCTTATACGTCGCATTTTAGTTTTCGCTTTGGCTCCAATATCAAGGTATTTACTTGCATTTAGATGTGCCTTGCTGTAAATTGACTCGGATATTCGTATTGTTTGTTTCAGAGACTGCGTTTGTTATTGAGAAAAATCAGCCAAATGGCATTGATTGGAAATTTTACACATAAAATCAAACTAATGCATTAAGAATTGTGAAAAGTAATGTCTTATTTTGATGAAAGTAAATTTTACTCTTTCGTAATTTTAGTGCATCTGTTATAACGAGGTTCTTATGTTTTCTTCTAAATTGTTTTGGAAAGTAACTTTTTATTTCGCTCTTCTTCTTATTATTCTTTCTGCAAATACAGTTGTCACACTTTACTTTCTAACGCAAATTCAGAAAAGTTATTCTCAAGCATCGATAGACATGACGACAACCTCCAACTTGGATCGCATGAGAGGTTTAATTATTGATATCCAATCCACTACCGATGAATATTTGTACACAAGTCTTCCTGAGAAGAGAACCGCTTACGAAGAGTGTTGGAAGGAATTCGATAACGAAATTGTCACTCTTCAGAAAAGTTATACTGACTCGCTCGCTCTGCAAACATTAAAAGAAATACGGACTTCCTTTTATGCGTGGGTTGCAAATATTGGGGATAAAAAAATAATACTTGCTTCTTCTGGTTTGAAGAGTGACGAACTTGGGAAAGAGATTTATTCCTTAGGTCGTCAGCAATCATCCCATCGGTATCTTGAAACGGCTCAAACGTTGATCCGTTCATTATATCAACAACGATTATCATCAGTACCGAAAAATATTGAGTATTCTATTGACCTTTCAAAAAATATTGCGTCATTCGTCGTTCTGGTGAATGTACTGTTTGCTGTCTTTGCTATAGCTCTCGGGTTTATCTTGACGCGTTCTATTACAAAACCTGTAGAACAATTACGCGGTGGTACGCAAAACATTATGAAAGGTATTTATGAGCCTATTACACTCCGTCAGCGAGATGAGTTTGGGGATTTGGCAAATGATTTCAACCAAATGTCCAAGATGTTACAATATAACTACAACCGTTTAACGGCATATTCAGAATTGATGACGGCCTTAAATAAGCATGAGTCTCTATCAACCGTAGAACAAGCAAGTTTGCAAATATTATGTTCACATACTGATGCTTCGGTTGGTGCATTGTATCTTATTGAAACCGATTCAAATATATTAAGATTGGTGAGCGGGTATTCTCTCCAGAACATCGAAAACAGAATGGAGTACAAAATAGGAGAAGGTATTCCAGGTCAATGCGCGGCGATGAAACAAACTATTGAAGTCAACGACTTTGTTGCTGGCAAAGATTTTATTATCGATACAGGTCTTGTTAGTGTTATTCCTATGTATATTTTAGCGACACCTATCTTGTTCCAGGAAAATCTTATCGGAGTAATTGTTCTGGGATCTATGAAATCCTTCGATGAACACCGACGAGAGATTATGGATAATTCAGTTCCACAAATCGGCGTCGCTATCACCAATGCTATGAATCTGGAATCAACAAAAAAACTTTCCAACGAAATCACTACAAAGAATAATGAACTAAACGGTAAAAATGCCGAACTGCAGAAAGCATATCGAGTTAAATCAGACTTCCTTTCGAATATGTCTCATGAATTGCGGACTCCGCTGAATTCCATTATTGGCTTTACATCGGTTTTGTTAGGACAGCATGCCGATCCGCTTACTATCGATCAAGCAAAAGCGTTGGAAAAAGTTCTGAAGAACGGTAAGCACTTGCTTGAACTCATTAACGATATTCTTGATTTCTCAAAAATTGAAGCAGGTAGAACTCCAATCAATCTAAGTACAGAAGAAATTGCAGATCTCATATCCAATGCAATGGTGACTGTAGAGCCAATGCTGATCGGAAAAGATGTGAAGCTTGTACAAGAAGTTGAACCAGGTTTGCCACAGCTAAATACCGATACGCTTAAGATTAAGCAAATCCTCTTGAACCTCTTGAGCAATGCCGCGAAGTTCACAGAGCATGGTGCTATTACAGTTACTGCCAAAAAACAAAAAGATATGATTTCTATCTCTGTCAAAGATGACGGTATTGGAATTGAAGCTAAGTATCTTGATCGTGTGTTTGAGGAATTTCAGCAAATAGATACGAGCAACTCCAGAAAGTATAAAGGTACGGGCTTAGGGCTCGCGATTGCAAAAAATTATGCTCGTCTTCTTGGCGGAAATTTGACAGTGTATAGTGAAATCGGAAAGGGTTCTACTTTTACACTTGTGATTCCGCCAGTGATTTCAGACGAAAAGATTCCAAAACCAAGTGATGAGACAACGGCTGTAAAAAATGCCGTTGTTACACAGGTATCACAATCTGTGTCCGAACAATCATCTTCACTATCAACAGGTATTCTTGTCCTTTGTATAGACGATGATGCGGAAGTCATTGATCTGCTCCGCCGGTATTTAGTCCCAGAGGGGTATTCTGTTAGAGGTGTTGCTTCGGGAGAAGAAGGCGTTCGACTAGCTCAGGAACTTCAACCCGCAGTTATTACGTTGGATATTATGATGCCGGAGAAAGATGGCTGGCAAGTATTACGGGAATTAAAAAATAATCCGGCGACAAGCGATATTCCAGTCATCATTCATTCTGTAGTTGATAATCGGCCGTTGGCACTTTCACTGGGTGCGTTAGACGTAGTCACCAAACCTTCTGAGCCGAAGAAAATATTAAACATTGTAGAGCGTGCTTGCCGCTTCAAAAAACAGCCAATTATGATTGTTGATGATAACCAGGATTTTGCTGAGTCATTGAAGATTTTGCTTGAAGTTGAAGGATATCATGCTGTTGCATTTTACAGCGGCGAAGATGCTCTCAAGGATATTGAAACCATCAATCCATCGCTTTTATTTCTCGATCTTATAATGCCTGGTATTGATGGATTCGCCGTTGTTCAGCGGCTTCGATCTCAGGAACGATGGCACAGCCTTCCGATTGTGGTTCTTTCGGGAGCCGATATCACAAACGAGCAGCGTCAGAGTCTGAATAAACTTACCGAAGAGTTTATAGACAAAGGACACTTCTCGAAGGAACTTATTACGAGCACAATAAAAAAAATTATTACTCCATCATACAGATAAAGAAAGAGCAGAAAAGTCTATGGAGGTTACTAATCCTACTATCCTTATTGTGGATGACACAGAGGATAATCTTGATTTACTAGAGTTCGCACTCAAACGGAAACCAGTTCGGATGCTGCGTGCGGGTAGCGGCAAAGAATGTCTGCGGCTGGCAGCACAATATCACCCTGATGTTATTCTTTTAGATATTCAAATGCCGGAAATGGATGGATTTGAAACGCTAAAGCATTTACGCGCATCAAGAAAAAGTGCAGATATTCCAGTTATCTTTCTTACGGCGCAGAGGAAGGATGCTTTAAGCATTGAACAAGGTCTTTTACTCGGAGCAGAAGAGTATTTGACAAAACCAATTGATATAGACGAATTGTTAGTGCGCACTCGTTCGCTTGTTCGTCTCAAAAAAATGGAAGTCGAACTTGAGCGAACAAAAGCAGACTTTATGGCTATGCTTATTCACGATATGCGTAGTCCACTAGGCGGCGTTAGTAGTATACTTGAATTATTGGAAGAACCATTGCTCAGAGGTGAAGCAGTACAGGAAGTACATCGGGAATTGCTCACCTCTGCGGAAGAAGCTACTAAGCGATTACTAAATTTGATTAATGATATGCTCGATCTTTCAAAATATGAAGCCGGTAAAATGAATTTGAATCGCGAGTATATTCATATTGGCAAAATAGCTGACAGGATAATAAAACAAATGCATCCTCAATTCAAGCAGAAAGGGATTCATATACAGCTTGGACTTGAAGACAACCTACCACTTATTTCTGCTGATGCAAATAAAATATCGCAGGTGTTTTCTAATATTCTCAGTAATGCATTAAAATTCACATCACCCAACGGAGCTGTTCATATTGACATAAAAAAAATACCGGAGAACGCTGTAGCAGGTGAATGTGTACAGACGGCGATCAGTAACAGCGGGATAGGAATCCATCCACAAGAATTAGCAACGATATTCGAACGTTACAAACAAGGAATTGCTTCAGAAATTGTGATGGCAAAAGGGACAGGGTTAGGACTTGCAATTTGTAAGCTTATTGTTGATGCACATAGCGGCAGGATTACGGCAGAGAGTGAACCTGGAAAATTAACGGTGTTTCGTTTCACTCTGCCGGTGAATCCTCCGACTGAAGGCTAAAAGAACATTTTCTTGAACGTTTAAACAACTGGGAAAAAAATATGTGGGAACAAAAACAGTTAGGGATTGTTAAAGAAGTTATTAACGCAACCGTCGTTGTGCTTCTTGATAGAGAAATTACTAATATGGTCAAAAAGATTGGAGACAGGGTCTATTACATAGGTCAGATTGGATCCTATGTACTAATTCCAATTGGTGCCATTTATATCATCGGTATGGTCTCAGGTATCAAGAAAGAAGAAACACGGGAAGATGGAGTGAGTTTTTTTCGATATTTAATGACGGTAACACTGGTAGGAACCATTCGGAAAGGAAAGTATGAAACTGGTGTTTCAGTTATGCCTACAGTGGATATGATCGTCTATTTACTTGAAGACAATGACATTAAATCCATTTTTGCCGCGTATCAGAGATACAATTTTTCTGTCGGGCAGCTTTCTTTGTTCGAGAATGAACGCGCGTATTTGGATCCAAATAAATTTTTCGGAAAACATATTGCAGTTCTTGGATCAAGCGGTTCCGGCAAGTCATACACGGTAGCATCTATTCTCCAAAAAGTTGCACAGTTCTCAGATACTCATATTGTTTTGCTCGATCTTCACAATGAATATCGGCAAGCATTCCCAGAGACAGGTCAATATTGTGAAATTGCCTCGTTGGAACTTCCATACTGGCTGATGAATGCTGAAGAGATGTTAGAAATGTTTGTTGAACCATCAGATGAAAATGCATCTATCCAAGGAGCAGTTTTGCAGGATCTCATCTACGCTGCAAAGAAGGCAAAAAATCCAACTATTGCTGATGTAATTACTATCGATTCACCGGTTGCTTACGATTTGAAAGAAATCCGTACAAAGCTACATTTTATGGATACTGAAAAGATAACAAGTGCAGTTGGAATGAAGGAAGGTACATACTTCGGTAAATTCTCTCGTTTATTGATTCGCCTTGATAATAAAATGAACGATCCGCGTTATGCGTTTATGTTCCAGCCAAATATTTGCGTGGAAACAGAATCAGTCGTGCCATTATTTATGACCCTATTTGGACTCGCAAGTAAGGCAAGGATTACAATTTGGGATATGAGTGGTGTTCCTTCTGATGTTGTAAAGACTATTTCTGCTCTTATAGCTCGAGTGACTTTCGATTTTAATTTTTGGAATCCCAAACGTAATGATTTACCGATATTACTTGTCTTTGAAGAAGCTCATAATTATCTATCAAACTCAACAGAAGGATCGAAAGCGGCACGACGTACAGTGGAGCGTATTGCAAAGGAGGGAAGGAAATATGGCGTCAGTTGCATGATCGTCAGTCAACGGCCATCAGATATTTCAGAAACAATTCTTTCGCAATGCAATAATTTTGTCATTATGCGCCTTCTCAATCCGACAGATCAGGCATATATTCGCCGTCTTGTACCAGATTCATTCAGCGGCCTGGATGCTGTCGTTCCACTATTGCGTCAGGGTGAAACAATAATTATTGGGGACGCTATTCCTATTCCGCAGCGCGTGCAGATTGATTTTCCGCAGCCGACACCGCACAGCATGGATGTTAAATTCTTTGACAAATGGAAACAATCTGGAACAAAGACGGACATCACAGAAGTAATGGATCATTGGTGGAATCAAAAAAGAAGTTAACCAAGAAACCGCTGAAGCAGATATGCCCATATGTGAAAAACACATTGAGCCCTTGAATTGGATTATTTCTTTACACATATTATAGATAGAATATTTTAGATAGTAGGAATTTATTATCTGTGGATAGATTGGAAATCATAGGTCTGAAAATCGGTATGAAGATTATCAATACACACAGCAGTACGAATAATGTTCAAGCGTTCCGACAATGTACTTGTTGTTGCATATTTATGAACGGACGAGCAGATTACTTGAAAACGATGTGAATATTATTTTTGTTTCTTGGGATAAAAGCTCGTCCAGATTCGTCGGGATGAGCTTTTTCTGTTATAAGAATCTATTTGAAATAAAATGCGTTATTACTATCACATTATTATTTAGTATAAGAAGAATAGAAAGTGAAAAACGACATGAAATATGATGAGTTTGCTAAAACGCTGAAAGAGCGGCGTGATGATCATTCTTTAGGGTTCCAGATGAAAAAAGGAACGCAAGAATTTGTTGATAATTTGCTTGCCATTTTATTTCCGCACTTTTGCAGAGAAGGATTCTTCACATTGGAGGAAATAGAATCGCGCCTTGTCTTGTTGGAACGCGATTTAAAACGCCTGCTTATTCCAATCTTGAAAGACACATCGTTGAATTTGGATGAAATAGCTATTCAGTTTATGCATGCGCTTCCTAATATCCACGATAAGCTTTGGCTTGATGCTGAAGCAATCACTAACGGCGACCCCGCGGCGGAAAGTGTTGATGAAGTTATACTTGCATATCCTGGATTCACAGCTATAGCCTATTATCGTCTCGCCCATGAATTTTATCTAATGCATGTTCCCATCTTCCCGCGTTTGATTACCGAATATGCACATCAAGTAACAGGGATTGATATTCACCCAGGTGCAGAAATCGGTTTGTCATTTGCGATTGATCATGGAACAGGCATTGTTATTGGTGAGTCCTCGATCATCGGTAATAACGTTAAAATGTATCAAGGCGTAACACTCGGAGCGCTAAGCGTGGATAAAAAGTTTGCAAAATCCAAGCGCCATCCAACCATCGAAGATAATGTAGTGATTTATGCACAAGCGATTATTCTTGGTGGCGAGACTATTGTTGGACGCAATAGTGTCATTGGAGGCAATGTTTGGTTAACCGCGAGCGTGCCATCGTTTTCATCTGTCTATCAAGAAAGTAAAATAACTGTGCGTCCTAAAGAAATTACAGGTGCTCCAATCGATTTTAGTATTTAATTTTGAATGGAATAAACTATGAAAACAAAATCCGTTTTGGAGACAATTGGCAACACACTCCATGTCCATCTAAATCGGCTCTTCGGCAGCCAATGAAGTATGGATGAAACTGTAACACACTAATCCCGACGGAAGCATCAAGAATCGAATTGCATTGTCAATGATCGAAGATGCAGAACGCCGTAGAAATTTGAATACACATGGCGTTGCGCACGCGAGGAAGGAATTTTTGTAGGTATTTCTGCTGCTGCATCACTTGCCGCTGTCGCAAAAACAATCCAGAACTTCCAAATAAGGGAAAAGTGCTGACTTTTGACTACGATACTGGCGGGCGTTATTTATCGGTCGAGGGATTGTTTTAAAAATAAACAAAATGAATTAGCGGCAAACTTTTTAAAAATAGTTTTCTTTCTCCAAGTATTAATTTCCAACAGAATAAATAAAGGAATACTTTTAGTAAAAAAACACCCCGACGCACTACCAGACGCCGGGGTATAGGGAGGCTAACTATGTGCAGTCGGGGAGACTGCACACCACAAGATATATTGAGAACGCTTAATTGTCAAGAGTTTTTTTAAAAATATTTAAATTTATTTTTAAAAAATGAATACTTCCTTGGCACAGCTATTCCACTTGGACAATTAATCTCTTTCTTTGAATAGGAATATAATTAACAAAGCTTAATATGGAATGGAATGTCTAAGAGGGTTTTGTTCAATTGGCGTAGAGATAACGCTTAATTTTTTGGGTTGGTGTTTTTTCAAATGGCTCTGTTTGTTCGATTACCCGAGCGAGGCGTGAAAACGAAGAAACCTGTTCATTCACTTGTTTCTTAATATCTTCACAAATCTGTCCAATACGTTCATGTGCTTGTAATTCCGTCAAACCTAGATCAGAGAATTCAACATCGAGTTTCTCATAATCTAAATATAAGCGTGCTACAAGCTGTCCCGCATCTTGATAGACAAGCGATTCGAGGATGATATCTAATCGGTTGATAACAGACTCGATTACCTCGGGATAAATGTTCTCGCCGTTTGGTCCGATAATGACATTTTTCAAGCGGCCATTGATATAGAGATAACCACTTTTATCGAAGCTTCCGAGATCGCCTGTGTGGAACCAACCATCTGATGAAAGCACTTTTGCAGTTTGCTCTGGATCGCGGTAGTACCCTTTCATAATGCTGGGCCCACGCACAACAATTTCTCCGATACCGGTTTTTGAGTCCTGATTTTCGATTCTTACTTCTAGTCCAGGTACAATAGGACCTGTGGATCTGTATCGTGTTTTTTCTGCATTCGCCCCTGCTATAAGCGGTGATGTTTCTGTCAACCCATAACCGATAGCATAGGGAAATTCTGCTTCGCGCAAGAAACGTTCAACTTCTGGGGCGAGAGCTGCACCACCAATTCCAAAAAATCTCATCGCACCGCCAAATGTTTCCTTCAATTTATCGCCTGCAATTTTGTGAATCCTTTTGCGAATCACTGGAAATTTATAGATAAGCCGAACTAAAAATCGCTTCTTAATTTCTGGTAAGATGCGTGTTTTATACATTTTTTCTATGATCAATGGAACAGTTAGCATGGCTGTCGGTTTGACCATCTCCAATGCTGGGAGCAGAACAGCTGGTGTGGGAGGCTTCTTTACGTAATAGACAGAAGCGCCGCACATAATTGGAAGCACTAAACCGAGTGTACATTCGTATACGTGAGCCAACGGTAAAATAGAAAGCATACGGTCGTTCACATTAATATCGGGTATCTTTGATGATGCAAATGCATTCCAGACAAGGTTTTTATGGGTTAGCATCACACCTTTTGAATACCCCATGGTTCCCGATGTATATATGATAGATGCAATGTCGTCTTCTCTAATTTCTTTGGGAATGAATCCTGCCAAACTTAAAACAAGGTTCTTAATTTTATGCAGTTCTTTACTTCCTTCTGCTACCAACTGACGTAGTGTTGCTTTTGATGTGGCAGGATTAATAATAGAAAAGTCGTCTAATAAAATAACGCTGTTGAATTCAGTAAAATTCAAATCTTCAATTTTATGATAATAACGTTCGGATATGAAAATGACTTTGCTGCCGGAATGTCCTAAAATATGATGAATCTCGGAAGTATTAAAATCAGGTAAAATTGGTACTACAACAGCACCCATTGTCGTAATGGCGAAATATGCGACACCCCATTGTGGACTATTCTCGCCCAGGATTGCTACGCGGTCACTATGTGTCACACCTTGGTTCTTCAAAAAACCGGAGAGATGATTAATCTGCCGTTTTAATTCAGAATAAGTTATTGGCTTTTCATCTGTATAAGTAAGTGCTATATTCGATGAGTTCTTCCGGCAGCTTTCTTCAATGATGTGCTGTAAGGTGAAGTGTTGTCGATCTGCTTTATCGCTGTATTGTGAAGACATAATTCAACCTTCGATAATTTCTATGGTTTAAAAGTAATAAGAAAAAGAGACAATTGAAAACATTCCATTCTTTTCGGCACACTTGCAGACAGTATAAAATATTCCTACCATGTTTTCATAAATTCATATTGGGATACCATTTTTTCTTGTTTATATTGGTTCGAGAAGGGTTTGGTAGTGATTTCTATCGTTATTAAAAGGAGGGTTTTTATGCGTTCAAGAACAATTCTTGTAAGTCTTACTGCACTTTTGGTTCTTACATTTTGTCAATTCAGTACTGCTGGACAAAAGCTACGCTACAAATTTGAAGATAAAAAGACATATAAATATTCTACCATTATTGAAAGTAAGACATCTGGTCAGGCAATGGGGCAGGAATTTACCATGACATCAGGTGCCAACTTCGATTATTCAATCTCGCTTATCAGTGCGAACACTGATGTGATGACATTGATGGTAAAATTCGAGAAGTTTAACATTAAATTAAATATACCGATGATGGGATTCAACGATAGCACGATAGTTATGCGGGAATATGTTGGCAAAAGAATAAAGGTTGTGATAACAAACAAAGGGAAGACACTTTCGGTTGAACCAATCGATACTATTCCTCCTTCACGTGAACAAATGATGGCAAGCTTAACTCCGTCGGATTTATTTAAGCAAATATTACTTGAACTTCCGGAAAAAGAAATGGATATAAATAGTTCATGGAAAAAAGATATGCCCGACACAATTTCCCGCGGTGGAATGAAAATGGTGATGAAGCAGAATCTCGAATTCAAAGTTGTTGGAGCAGAGAATAAAAATGATTTTAATTGCTGGAAAATTGCTATCAACGGAACAAGCACAATTGAAGGAAGCGGCACACAGCACGGATCCGATGTAACAATCGATGGAACAGTGAAGATTAACGGTGCGGCATATGTTGCTCCTGCAGAAGGTGTGTTTGTTCTTTCAGAACAATCCAATGAGACCGAAATGACAACAACGGCGACCGGGTCTCAAACTGGAGCTTCTACAATGTCAATTAATACAACAGTAAAAACTGCATTGAAAAAGTAATTTATTTCAATCATTTTATGGCGCCAGCGAGAATTGTAATTTTCGTTGGCGTCGATGAGTATATTGATTCCTTCGTTTCTTTCGATCGTGAGACGATATGAAACAAATTATTATCTCTTTCATTCTTCTCTCTTTGTTAAAAATCACATCCGCTTCAAGTCAGACTTTTATCAACCTGCCATTTGCACATTACGGAATATACGACACGGATGGCATCAAACCGCAAGAATATCAACAACGTCGTATAGCAGTAATTGCGATGATGGACTCTGGCTCTGTCGCTATTTTCCACGCAAACGATATATACAATCGTAATGGAGATACAGATTACAAATTTCGACAGAATGATAATTTATTGTATCTAACTGGTTGCAACGAAACGAACAGTACGCTGATTCTCGCACCAAATGGAATGCAAATTGATAGTATTACCATTACGAAAGAAATCCTTTTTGTCAGCAAATATATAAAAAGTTGGAGTGGCTACAATCTTGGCGTAGAAGGAGCAAAGCAGGTTCTTGGTTTTGGCGTTGAAGGGAAGAAAAGCATTGTGTTAACAACCGAAAAGTTGAAAGAACTCTTACCACAAATTCTTAAATCGAAAAAAGGACTCTATTATACGCCATCACTACCGGATAGTCTTTTCGATCAAATCTCAAATATGAAGTTCGTGGCAGTACGCGAGGTGAGAAAAGGGCTGGAAGAAAAATATCCGAATCTTACTATAAAAAGTTCAGGATTGTTAGTAAACGATTTGCGCTCCGTAAAATCTTCAGCAGAGTTAGTGCTAATGTAGAAAGCAGTCGGTGCTACGGTGTCGGAATGCATTGAAACAATGAAAAGCTGCGAACCTGAGATGTTCGAATATGAACTTCAAGCCGTCATCGAATATTGCTACACACGGAATGGATGTGAATTCTATGGCTTTCCATCAATCATCGGTTCCGGGCCCAATACGTTGAGCTATCATTACGAAGCAAATCGTCGGCAAATGCACTGTGGAGAGTTAGTTGTGATGGATATTGGTGCTGAGTACCATGGCTACTCAGCTGATTTGATGCGCACAATTCCGGTGAATGGAAAATACTCTTCAGCACAAAAAGAAATCTATGAACTTGTATTAAGCGCGTAGAATTTAGTTATTAAAGAAATCAGATCAGATGTGCCGATGAATGCGTTAGGAAAGAGGGCAATGGAGGTCCTCGTTGAAAGGTTAGTGAAACTTGGCATCATTCAAAATAAGAGCGAAGAAAAAAATTACTGTCCACATGATGTCAGCCACTTTGTAGGATTGGATGTGCACGATGTTAGTTTAACAAAAATATTGGTACCTGGAATGGTCCTCACGATGGAACCAGGAATATACATACCTGATAGCAGTGACTGTGATAAAAAGTATTGGGGCATAGGAATCCGGATTGAAGATGACGTACTAGTAACCGAGAACGGATGTAAAGTTCTTTCGGAAGCTGCGCCTCGAACAGTAGAAGAAATCGAAATGATAATGAAACAGGATGAAAAATCGACAGTAAAATGAAAATGGGAGATAGTAAAAGGAAAGAGTAGAAAAAGTAGAAATAATAGAAAGAGATAAAAACGCAATTACTTTATTTTAAATGTATTTTATTAATATAATTTATCGTTTATCAAGTGTTTCTCAATCACATCCAGTACATTTTATAAGGAGGTGGCATATGTCTCACTTGAAACCTGAAGAATGCTTACATTTTTTCTCTGAAGTCCTGAGCATTCTAAATTCTACACACGAACCGGAGCGCGTGCTTTCGCTCATTGTAGATCGAATTGTTCGCATCTACGGTTGTCAAACCTGCGCAGTAATTATCATTAATCCCGCAACAGAATACTTGCAAGTGTCCACAAATTATAATTTGTCTCACCGCTATGTAAAAGAATTCCGACGCTCGCTAGGCACCGGCGCAATAGCCAAAATGCTCTCTACCGGGAAACCAATATTAATTACTAATGGAGAACGAGAATCAAAACTTGTCGCTGAATTACAGTTAGAACACCCATTTCGTTCTGCTGTATGTTTGCAGATCTCAGCAGAACTTCGGACACTTGGTTATCTCTATGCAGACGCGCGTGAACCGGATGCCTTTACTGAACACGATATTCAAGTGCTTCAAAGCTTTGCCGATCTCACAAGTATTGCGTTGAATAAATCCTACCTATATGGAAAGAATTTACGTCTAGATAAAATTGATCATGAAACGGAGTTAGAAAAGTACGCGCCTTTTCTTGAACGGCTTAGTACAAGCATCTCGCGGGCCGAAGAGAGCCATGAGAGTCTATTTCTCTTAATTTTGGATATTGATAACTACAAGCAAATTGGTGGAACATACGGCTATGAAGCATCAAAAAGAGTACTGAAAGAAATAGCAGGTCTTGTCAAAGCGCGTCTTCGTCCAATGGATACTGCTAGCCGTTACGGATTTGACGAGATGATTGTGCTACGTGAGAATACCTCGCTGGAAGCAGGTATCGCATTTGCTGAAGAGTTGCGCAAAGCAATTGAAGAAACGGAATTTGCTCAACAGGAAATTCGCACAACAGTCAGTGTTGGCGCAGGTGCATTTCCAAAGAATGCTATTTCGGAAAAAGAACTGTTGATTACTGTAAAAGAAGCACTTTATGATGCCCAACGCAACGGTAGAAATAGAGTATCGCACCTATAGGTGGTGTGAAAAAACAAATAATTTCGGAAATTGCATTCGGACTGGATTTCTATTAGCTTTATTTTGCATCTGTGAGTTTATATATTTTACTATAAATGGGACTACTGACCGGGGTTTTTCAACAATCTGATAGTTTGATGATTTGGGTTTCCTGCCTCTGTTTTTTGGCAAAACCTTTTATCGCAAGTCCGGTGGCTTGAAAGGAATGTAGGCATTATGAAATTCAGACTGAACTTCCAATCATTTCCGTGGATGCCGATATATCTATTCCTTTTTCTCATTATGAGTATTCTCATAGCCGGGCAAATCCACTATCAAACGCAAAAAAATAAAATATTCGATGCAGCAAAAAATGAACTTGCAGTCATTGTAGATTTAAAAGCTGGAGAAATCGTTCAATGGAGGAATGACTATCTCGCTGACGGTAAATTTATCAGCGAAAATCAAGTTTTCATCCACCAAGTCGATACCTTCTTCAAAAATCCGAATGAAACACAGACCAGAGTTAACCTTGTTACATGGATGATATCGGCACAGACTTCACTGGGGTTTAGCAACATAATTTTATATGATTTAGATGGTGTTAGCCGACTTGTCGCTGGACCAATAAAAGATTCTTTAGGATTGTATGCTCACAGGCTTATCTCGGATGTGCTTCTTCATCATCGATTTATATTCTCCGATCTGTATAAGGAAGATGCATCGTCAAAAATTCATTTAGATTTAGTTATGCCGCTTATGCGTCATGATAAACGAGATAGCATTCTAGTCGGTGTGATAATGCTGCGTTTTGACCCAGACAAAATTCTCTTTCCACTGATCCAATCGCGACCCACACTAAATCGGACAGCAGAAACACTTCTGCTTCGCAGCGAAGGTGACAGCGTTCTATTTTTGAATGAACTGCTTCATCGTAAAAACGCAGCTTTGACATTACGCTTGCCGATTTCACTTCAGCAATTACCGGCGGCAATGGCAGCCCGTGGTTTTGAAGGTAAAACCGAAGGAATCGATTATCGAAATGTGCCTGTTCTTGCATCAATGAAACGAATACCCAATTCTCCATGGTTTATGGTCGCTAAAGTTGATCGAGAAGAAATTTATACACCGTTCCGCGAGCAAATGACATTTATAATGTTGATTGTCGTATCATCCGTTCTCGTCGTCGCTTCGATGCTCGGGTTATGGTGGAGGTACCAGCAAGCAAAACATAACAAGCAACAATATCAAATGGAACAAGAACGTCGAGCGCTGATTTTACACTTTGATTATCTAATCAAATACGCGAACGACATCATCGTACTTGCGAATAAGGATTTAAACATTATTGAAGCAAACGATCGAGCATTAGAGACGTACGGGTATACACGAAATGAATTAATTGGCTTGAATTTTAAACGACTTAGTGCACCACAGACGGCTGCGCAATTACCGGATCGGATCAAATTGCTTGATGAAATGAAAACTGCGACCTATGAGACTATCCACCAACGGAAAGATGGTTCAACGTTTCCGATTGAACTCAGTGCACGTGTAGTCGAGATAGAAAGGTATAAATATTATCAAACCATCGGGCGTGATATCACCGAACGTAAACAGGTGGAAGAAGCGTTACGTCAAAGCGAGGAAGAATTCCGAAAAGTTTTTGAAGAAGGTAAAATCGGTATAGCATTGGTAAAACAAGATTCTTCCTATATAAAAGTAAATCAGGCATTTGCCTCGATGGTTGGATATTCTCCGGAAGAGCTCTGTTCAAAAACCTATGAGATGCTGACTCATACGGATGATCTGAAAGAAAGTTTGACAAATGCGCGGGCATTGTGGCGGGGAGATTTACCATCTTACAAAACGGAGAAACGATATATTCACAAGGATGGAAGCATAGTATGGGCTTACCTGGCTTCAAGTGTAATCCGGGACAAGAATGGAAACCCGCTGTATTTCCTGACAATGGTTCAAGACATCACCGAGAGCAAACAGGCAGAAGAAAAAATACGGCAATTGAATGAAGAACTTGAACAACGAGTGAAAGATCGCACTGCCCAGCTTGAAGTGGCTAATAAAGAACTTGAATCTTTTGCATATTCTGTCTCTCATGATTTACGTGCACCATTGCGCGGGATTGATGGATGGAGCTTGGCATTGCAGGAAGATTTTGATAAACAACTGAACGAACAGGCTCATGAAGACCTGAATCGGATACGTTCCGAAACACAGCGCATGGGACAGCTCATCGATGATCTATTGAAACTTTCGCGGGTAACTCGCACTGAAATGGAACTGACATCTGTGGATCTCACTGCGTTGGCGCATTCTATTATCGCCCGGATGCAGAAGGAAAATGCAGATCGCAAAATTGATTTTATTATACAACCGGGATTATCATCCTGGGGCGACGCCAACTTGCTTGACATCGTGTTAACGAATCTTTTTGAGAATGCATGCAAGTTCACAAATCCGCGTGTACTAGCAAGAATTGAATTTGGCAAAACTGACGTTGAAGGCAAACCGGCTTTTTTTATCCGTGATAACGGTGTTGGTTTTGATATGCAGTATGCACAGAATTTGTTCGGAGCATTTCAACGAATGCATAGATTATCTGAGTTCCCCGGTACGGGTATCGGTCTGGCAACTGTACAGCGTATTATTCATCGTCATGGCGGGCGTATTTGGGCAGATGCTCATTTGGATAGCGGTTCAACATTTTATTTTACATTATAAGGAGTGGCATGAATAATAAAACCATTCTTCTTGTCGAAGATAATCCAAGCGATATTGATTTGACCAAACGGGCATTCGAAAAAGGACATATCGCAAACAAGCTCGTTGTGGTTGAGGATGGTCAAGATGCATCAGATTATTTATTCTGCGATGCTAAATATGCAAACCGGGATAAAAACCAAATGCCTGCACTTGTTTTGCTCGATCTTAAGCTACCCAAAATTGACGGATTGGAAGTGTTGAGGAGAATTCGTGCTACAGATAAAATTAAAAGATTGCCGATAGTCCTTCTCACTTCATCCAGGGATGATCCAGATGTAGCGGCATGTTATGATCTTGGTGTCAACAGTTATATCCACAAACCTATAGATTTCAATTAATTTGCAAAAGCCATCAAGCATCTTAATTTATATTGGCTTGTCATCAATGAGCCGCCGTCTTTTGTTAAGTCGCGGCGGGTTATTACTTTGTGAGTAAATATTTCTCGCAAAGACATTTCCGAGGGAATCATTCCGGGAAAAGAACACATAGAAAAAAATAGAGGAGTTTCATGAGTATATTACATGTTTTAATTATCGAAGACTCTGAAAGCGACACCGATTTGATCATTCGCCAGTTGAAGAAAGCAAACTATACGATCTATCATGAACGGGTTGAGACCGCCGATGAAATGAAAGCGGCATTAGATATGCTCGTCTGGGACGTTGTAATTTCTGATTACAAATTACCACAGTTTAGTGCGCCTGCCGCTCTTATGGTTCTTAAAAAAACTGGCCTAGATATTCCTTTCATCGCTATCTCCGGTAAAGTCGGCGAAGAAACTGCAGTGGAGCTTATGAAATCCGGTGCGCACGACTATCTGATGAAGGACAAACTTATACGCTTAGGTCCCGCTGTAAAACGTGAGATTGCCGAGGCACAGGTACGACGCGAGCGTCAACAAACAGAAAAAGCGTTACGTGAGAGCGAAGAACGCTATCGGTGTCTCGTTGAGGTTTCCCCGGATACCATTGCAGTGCATGCCAATGGAAGAATCGAGTATGTTAATCCCGCCGCCGTTAAGCTTTTCCGCGCGCACGGCGAGTCGGAACTGATTGGCAAACAAGTCCTCGATGTTGTTCATCCGGATTATAAAGAGTCCGTACGTAAGCGAATTATTGGAGCCATGGAATACGGTAAAACGCAACCCATAACAGAGGAAAAATTTTTGCGTTCTGATGGAACAGCCATCGATGTGGAAGTTGTATCCGCTCCAATTACATTCAAAGGAATGAACGCAGTTCAGGTCATAGCACGCGACATCACAGAACGCAAACAGGCTGAAGAAGCATTGCGCGTGAGTGAAGAACGTTATCGAACATTGTCCGAAGCGGCACATGAGATGATTTATATTGTCAACCGTGATGATATCGTGGAATATGTGAATACCTCTGCCGCCGAGCAACTCCACAAACGACCGGGAGAGATTATTGGAAAAACACGAGCATCATTGTTTTCGCAAGAAGTATCAAGCGGACAACAACGATCCCTGCAAAATGTCTTTAAAACGAGAATGCCTAGATATATAGAAAGTAAAGTAGCGCATGAAGATCAAGTGACATGGCTGGGCACTTGGTTGGTACCGCTACGTGATGATACTGATCAAATTACTGCCGTTATGGGTGTCTCTCGCGACATAACAAATCGGAAGTGGCTGGAAGAAGACAAACAAAAACTATTGGTTAAACTTCAGGAGGCACTCTCCCAAGTCAAGACATTAGGCGGTTTGCTTCCGATATGCTCGGTGTGCAAGAAGATACGAGACGATAAAGGTTACTGGCAGCAAGTCGAGGGCTATATTCAGACTCATACAGATGCAACGTTCACCCATGGTATATGCCCCGATTGTTTTCCAAAATTGTATTCTGACTTTGACTCTGTCAGACCAAAAGAAATAGAGAAACCAAAGGGAGCACAGAAACCAAAGGGAACACAGAAAAAAAAGTGACGTTGGGTATTATTTTTGTTCTATCGGAGTTTTTAAAAGTAGGAACACAATATTTTGTCTATAAACCATATGAACTCAAGCAAGTGCTAAAAGTGATAAGGGCAGTGTTGGACGGAAAATAGATTGTGGAACCTTCTTTTATTTTAGACTTGTTATAAATACGAATACAACGCTGTAGGGGACGCTGACAAGCGGATTATTGCACTGAGCGTTCGGTCAGGACTTTTGTCCTGATAGTGAAAAGGGAATGTGACCTTCCGAAGGTTACTCGGCATTGGAAAGGATGAACGCCGTGGAAAATTATAACCATAATAAACACCAGACAGGATATGTATTTCTCCTGATATTTATCCTCCTTTCAGCAGGTATTATCATCGGCGGTTATTTGGCTTACCGAAACTATGAGAAGAACTATCGCACTGAAGTAGAAAACCAGCTTTCCATTGTTGCAGATCTGAAAGTTAACCAATTGGTTCAGTGGCGAAAAGAACGTTTGGGAGATGGACAAGTCTTTTACAAGAACGATTTGTTTTCCGCAACTGTGAAACGGTACATCCAAAACCGGAATGACCATGACGCAAAGACAGGGATTCTAGCATGGGTGAGGCAGATACAGAAAGCTCATAACTACGATCTCATGATGCTACTGGATGCGCAATTTAATACGATATTAGTATTCCCTGAAAATAAGGAACGAACCCATTTAATCATTGACCAAAAGAATACTGAAATACTGCTATCAGGAAATATTGCTTTTCAGGATTTTTACCGTAATAATCAAGATCAGCACATCTATCTAAAAATTCTTGTCCCGATTCTAAAAGATAGTTCCCCAAAACAGTTGATTGGCGTGCTTGCGCTGCGGATTAGTCCGGAGGAGTACCTCTATCCACTCATTAAGAATTGGCCCACACAAAGCCGGACATCCGAAACGTTAATAATCCGTAGGGACGGAGATAGTGCAGTTTTTTTGAATGATCTAAAATTCCAAAAGGATGCGGCTTTGAGTCTACGAATTCCGTTGGAAAGTAGAGATGTTCCCGCTGTAAGAGCAGCATTAGGACAGAAAGGAATTGTCGAAGGTATAGACTATCGTGGAGTACCGGTGATTGCATATATATGCGCAGTTCCAGACTCTCCTTGGTTCTTGGTTGCCCGTACAGATATAGAGGAGGTATACACACTATTGAGAGAACGATTGTGGTTGATGGTATTTCTTATAGGTGCTTTACTTATAAGTGCAGGTGCCAGTGTGGGTTTTGTGTGGCGCCAGCAACACAGTCGTTTCTACCAGAAGCAATATGAATCTGCGGAAGCGCTTCGTGAGAGTGGGGAAAAATTCCGTGCGATATTTGAAAACAACTCATCCGCTATTGCAATTATTGAACCGGATACTACTATTTCCATGGTGAATGATGCCTACTGTCAAATGAGCGGTTACACAAAAGAAGAAGTTATTGGAATGAGTTGGACACAACAAATACCGCAAGAAGACCTTAAACGATTTAAAGAATATAATCGGCGAAGACTTAGCAATCCTCAAGATGCTCCTGACAAATATGAATTCAAGTTCTATAAAAAAGGCGGTGAAATAAGATACGGTCTTATGTCCGTTTCATATATGCAAAATGCCCGGAAAATAATAACTTCATTTATAGATATCACCGAACGCAAGCAAGCTGAAAACGAATTGCGAAAACTAACCCGCGCTGTTGAACAAAGCCCTGCTTCGATCGTCATTACGGATACAAAAGGTGCAATTCAATATGTTAATCCCAAGTTCGTTCAAATTACTGGATATTCACTTGAAGAAGCAATTGGTAAAAATTCACGTATTCTAAAATCTGATGAAAAATCTTCAGAGGAATATAAACAACTCTGGGATACGATAACTTCAGGTAAAACATGGCGAGGCGAGTTTCATAACAAAAAGAAAAATGGTGAATTGTATTGGGAATTTGCTGTCATTTCTCCTATTACGGATGAACTGGGAATTACAACTAATTTTCTGGCAGTCAAAGAGGATATCACAGAGCGCAAGCAGTTTGAGGCGGAGCGCGAAAAACTTATAACCGATCTTCAAACAGCGCTAGCTGATATAAAGACACTAGGCGGATTAATACCAATCTGTTCATCATGCAAGAAAATTCGTGATGATAAGGGATACTGGAATATTCTGGAAGCATATCTGATGAAGCATTCTGATGCTCAATTTACACATGGCATTTGTCCTGATTGCATGGCTAAACTATATCCCGACTTCGTGAACAGCCAATCAAACGAACAAGGGAAAAATAAAACCTAGAAATTTTGCAAATGCCAGAAATAAAGTCCATAAATGGCAAAGTACAAAACATACGTAAAAAAAAGTAAGAGCAAACAAGAGGTTCTAATGAAAGTACCACTGCGAGTTCTAATTATTGAAGATTCCGAAAGAGATGCTGAACTTATTATACGTCAGCTGAAGAAGGCGGAATATTCGGTTCATCATGAACGGGTTGAAACTGCAAAGGATATGAAAGCAGCATTGGAAAATCAAATATGGGATATTGTAATTTCAGATTACAGACTCCCTCGATTTAATGCACCTGCCGCTCTTGCCCTCTTGCAAAAAACCAAACTTGATATTCCTTTCATCGCTGTGTCAGGTACTATTGGCGAAGAAGCTGTGGTGGAACTCATGAAGCTTGGTGCAAACGATTATCTCATGAAGGATAAACTTGTTCGCCTTATACCAATTGTGAAGCGTGAGCTTGCCAAGGCGCAAGTGCGGCAAGAACACAAGCAATCAGAAGAGATATTGAGAAACAGAGAAGCTCAGCTCTCGATGATATATAATAATGTTAATGACGCCATTTTCACTATTGCAGTAGAACTAAAAGATCGTTTCCGGTTCACTTCGGTTAATCGTAGGTTTCTAGAACTGATAGGTTTGTCCGCAAATAAGGTTATCGGAAAACTCGTTCAAGATATTATTCCAAAATCTGCGAATACTCTCGTTTTAAAAAAATGTAAGGAAGCAATTCGCACTGGGCAGTCTGTTCACTGGGAAGAAATCTCTAAATCTCCGATAGGAGAAAACATTGGCGAAGTGACTATTGCTCCGATTTATAACGTAAAGGGAATTTGTACGCAATTAATTGGAACTGTACATGACATAGCAGAGCGTAAACAGGCAGAGAAAGAATTGCAGGAAAGTGAAATCCATTACCGATTTCTATTCGAACAAAATCCTGCACCCATGCTGATTTATGAAAAGGGCACATTGCAATTATTAGCGGTAAATGAAGCTTTCATTCAACGTTATGGGTACAGCCAGCAGGAAGTACTGTCTATGCGGCTTCCTGATTTATATCCTGACGAAGAGAAAGGCCCAATAACAGAATTGGCTGCCCGTTTGCATGGCCATGCTTGTGCTGGCGAATGGCATCACCGCACGCGCGATGGCTCATTGATTGATATTGAAGCATTTTCGCATGAACTTGTATATCAAGATCACAATGCACGCGTTGCCGTATTAATTGACATTACCGAACGTAAGCAGGTGGAAAAAGCATTGCGCGAATCGCAAACACTGTATCAATCATTCGTCCAGCATATACCCGCAGGTGTTTTCCGCAAAGACAGTGAAGGGCGTTATATTTTCGTCAATTCATATTTCTGTCAACTTAAAGAATTGAAAGCGGATGAAATCTTGGGTAAAACGTCCCATGAGCTGGCAGCATACGAATCGGCAAAAGAAAACTCCCGAACGCCTAAAATGATGGGCACGTGCCGCACATTGGAAGAGCAGGGTACGGATCATCATAAATTAATCATGCTTACCGGCAAACCTATTGAACTGGAAGAAATCTATCCTCAGCTAGACGGTACGACTCGATTTTTTCAAGTCGTGAAATCGCCGGTCTTTACCTCTGATGGAAAAATTATCGGTACTCAGGGTGTCCAATTCGATATCACCGAACGTAAAAAAGCAGAAGTTGAATTGAAAGAAAGTGAGGAACGCTATAGGCGCCTAATTGAATTTTCTCCGGAAGCCATTGCAGTGTATAGCGAAGGAAAAATCATATTTGTTAATCCTGCCGCTATAACGCTCCTTGGTGCACACAATGCTACTGAGTTGATCGATAAGCCATTCTTGGATATCATCCACCCGGACCATCGGAACTCAATCCATCAGCAGATCATCGCAGTAATGAAGGAAGACTATGCACTCCCGTTGACGGAGCAAAAATTTATACGGCTAGATGGATCCGTCGTCGAAGTTGAAGTTGCTGCATTACAGATTGTCTATAAAGAAAAACCTGCCATGCAGATTGTTGTGCGTGACATTTCCGAACAAAAAAGGTTACAGAACCAACTTCTTCAAACACAGAAAATACAGAGCATTGGCACGCTTGCCGGCGGCATTGCGCATGACTTCAACAATATTCTTGGCATCATCTTGGCATATTCTTCTCTTCTCGGCAAGAACAAGTTGAATCCGGATAAATTCTCTGTGAGTATAACCGCTATCAATCAAGCGGTACAGCGGGGAGCTGCGCTTGTTCGCCAGATTTTAACGTTCGCACGGAAAACTGATGTCGTATTTGAACCGATGGATATTTCCGAAATGATACACGAACTTCTCTCCATGCTGGAACAAACCTTTCCTAAGACTATCATATTCTCAGAGAGCATTGCAAACAGTCTTCCATTTATCTTTGCCGATCGTACACAAGTCCATCAAGCATTATTGAATCTTTGTATCAATGCGCGGGATGCTATGCCGCACGGTGGAACAATTTCTATTACGGCAGAGAAACAAACCAAAGAACAGATGGCTCAGCAGTTCCCAGCTGCCAATGAGGACGCATACGTATGTCTGACTGTAACCGATACGGGAAAAGGAATGGACGAGGCAACGCGCCTGAGAGTATTTGATCCGTTCTTCACAACCAAAGAAAAAGGAAAAGGAACTGGTCTCGGTTTGTCTGTCGTTTATGGTGTTGTGCAAGCACATCGTGGCTTAATAGATTTAAAAAGTGAACCGGGTCATGGCACAACCTTCCGGCTCTTTTTTCCTGTCCCAACTATGAATAAACAAGCAGCAGATGCTCAACAACCACTCCAATCATATGAAATAGGTGGTACAGAAACAATTCTGCTTGTTGAAGATGAAGAACTACTTATAGAAATGGTGAGTTTTTTGCTTGAATCAAAAGGGTACACTGTATTATGTGCGCGTAATGGCCTTGAAGCGGTCAATCTATATCAAGCCAATAAACAAAAGATCGCTCTTGTTATTACCGATATGGGACTTCCGGTTATGACAGGAACTGATGAATTTAAAAAGCTTAAGGAGATTAATCCAAATGTGAAGGTGGTTTTTGCTAGCGGATATTTTGAACTGGATATTAAATCGGAACTCTTGAAAGATGGAGCCAATGGTTTCATTCAAAAGCCTTATGAACCGGATAATATATTACGAGTGATTCGACAAGTAATAGATCAAAAAGAGTAAGTGGAATTGAAGATTCACCAAAACGAGAAAGCGAAATCGCAGATTGCGAATTATCAAATACGATATTTTGAAATGTATGACTAAAATAGCAACATAAAAGAGTATTCAATAAAAAAAGATGAACAGAAAAAGATAAAGTGGTACTTCTTAATCTCTCTTATTATTCAGTATTTCACTTTATCTTGTTTAATATTCCACTCGTTAAATGCGGCGAGTGCTTCGTTATGCAGAAGTTGCTCCATCGGAAGTTTCCTCTGTGTTGGTGGTTTTAGAAGTTCCCCATAGATAAACGAATCGTCAAAGCCAATGCTAGCAGCGTCCTGCTTAGTGTTACCATAGAAAACCCGTTCCGGCCGAGCCCAATAGATAGCTCCAAGACACATTGGGCATGGCTCACAGGAAGTATATATCTCGCATCCATCAAGCTGAAATGTCCCAAGAATTTTACATGCTTCTCGTATCGCGGCAATTTCTGCATGCGCCGTAGGATCATTTGTGCTTGTAACGAGATTTATACCACGGGCGATGATTTTACCATCCTTAGCAACGATTGCTGCAAACGGTCCGCCTGTCCCTGATTGTACATTTTCAATCGAAAGCCGAATTGCTTCACGCATAAATTGTTGTCGCTCACTATTTATTGTTTGTCGTTCGTTGCTCATGCTAAATGCTCACTGTCATAGTTTCCCGATGTCTTCATTCCAAAGTGTTGGATTCTTTTTTATAAATTCTTCCATTAATTCAATGCATTCGTCTATATCCCAATCATCCACTGCAACCCAATGATCCTTAAGAAATTCTAAGTCTCCTTTGAATGTTCGGGATTCACCTACAACTATTTTTTCTATCCCAAACTGCACAATTGCGCCGGAACAAAGATAGCATGGCATAAGAGTCGTGAAGAGGATTGTATTGGAGTATGAACCTATGCGTCCGGCATTACGGATGCATTCAATCTCTGCATGAGCAAGTGGATCACCATTCTGAACACGGCGGTTATGCCCACGTCCGATTATCTTGCCATCGCACATAAGGACAGAACCAATGGGAATGCCGCCTTCCTGCAAACTTAGTTTTGCTTCTTCAATAGCGGTTTCCATAGATTCTTCCATGTCCCTTTTCCTTTCCGATGCTCGTATGCCATCTTCTGTATTCTATGAATTATAGAATCAAGAATCAAATTGGAAATAAGCATATTAGCAGAATATTGCTTGAATTTTCAATTCTATTGTTCTATTCTTCATATTATTATTTAGGAATGAATATGACTCGCACACACGCATTTATCATTTTCTTCTCCATCGTTATTGTTCTGTATGGATTGATCAACACGTATATCTATCTCCGTGGTTTGCAAGCCATACCAACAGCTTCATCTTTGCGGCAATGGTTCACAGTAGTGTTTTGGTTTCTTGCGCTTTCGTACTTTGCGGCGCGACTCCTAGAACATTTTGCACTCTCATGGCTTACAGATGGACTCGTTTGGATTGGTTCGTTCTGGCTCGGGGCGATGGCGTATTTTGTTCTTTTTCTTTTAGTTATTGATATCCTAAGACTTGCAAATTATTTCGTGCCGTTCTTTCCAGCTATCATCACTCAGAATTATCAGCACGCTAAGCAAATCATTGCATTTGCTGTTGTGGGTATTGTGCTGCTGATCATAATCGGTGCACGTCTTAATCAAATGTCGCCGCAAATTAAAACACTGGAGTTGACGATTCATAAAAAATCCACGTTGAGCGAACTGAACATCGCAATGATCTCTGATGTTCATCTGGGCACCATTATTTGTAATAGTCATTTCATGCGTATCGTAGAGAAGATTAATTCTTTGAATCCGGATATTGTGCTGTTTGCAGGCGATCTGGTTGATGAAGATATCGAGCCGGTGATACGGCAGAATCTTGGAGAAACCTTGCGCCAAATTAAATCGAAGTATGGCATCTATGGAATCACTGGCAACCATGAATATATTGGCGGGGTGGAGGCGGCATGTAAATATTTGACAGAGCATGGTGTGGTAATGCTGCGGGATAGCACTGTGCAAATTGCAGATGCATTTACATTGGTGGGACGCGAGGATATAAGCATTCGTCAATTCTATGGTGGAAAACGCAAACCGCTTGCAGAATTGATGGAAAATGTCAACAGATCGCTGCCGATCACTCTCATGGATCATCAACCGCTGCATTTGAATGAACCGGTTGAGCAAGGTGCTGATCTACAATTCTCCGGTCATACGCACAATGGACAGTTGTGGCCAGTCAATTATATTACCGATGCTGTGTACGAAGTCGGTTGGGGTTACAAACAGAAAGGAAATACGCATATTTATGTTTCTTGTGGTGTCGGAACATGGGGACCGCCGATGCGTACAGGAAGTCGTCCGGAAGTTGTTAATGTAAAATTGAAGTTTGAGAATTAAACAGAAGAGAGATTGAAATATCGTGCGCTTTGTTCTAGCAGGTCGTTAAAAAACCGAGCACGAGCAAGAAACGGAAAACCATCCATCATGAAGTGTGTTGCTTCTCGAACTCATTTTCAGTATTTTTGTACTGTTATACGGTTCCTTAGCTCAGTTGGTTAGAGCAGCAGGCTCATAAAAATTCAGAAGCGCTTCAATCCCTTCAAAAGTCACTTTTTTTTCTACTAGTAACTAGATTTTGTTGCCTTCCACTTCAGAACGATGAAGATTATGTCTTTGGACTTCACGATTACAAATGACTTTCTGAATTCGTTGAGCGATATCGGAATGAACATCCTAAATGATCTCTCAGTAGGTTACTTGATGAAGAAAACATCCAAACGCAATTCCATCGACAAATCTCGCCTTCCATCCATGCATAAATCCCTTCAACTGGGCAATTATTACGTTTAGGAAACGCTTGCGTCTCACTATAGTAATGTATAAATTTTAAAAATTATAATGATGGTGCGCCGAGGACTAGAAATTCTCGATATATTGTTCGCAGATGAAAATCTTACAACCTTTTCATATAAACTGGAGGTAATAACGCAATTCAAACTGATAACATGACACTAGCCATACACAATAACGAGACACGTATCGAATTCATTCTTAGAATGTCAAGTTATCTCGTGATTCTCTTGGGCGTTACCGCCCGATTGGCTGCATTCCTTTATAACCGTTCTCTATGGTTAGATGAGGCCTTTTTAGCAAGTTCAGTTATTCAAAGGAACTTATTTGGATTATTCTCGGAACTCGATTATAACCAGGGTGCACCTGTCGGTTTTCTTTGCATCGTCAAATCTTTAGTTATGATTTTTGGGCCTTCCGAATACACTCTTCGATTTCTTTCGTTGATTTCGGGATTTGGGTCCATTTATCTTTTTTACCTTGTGTTAAAAATCATCTTTCAAGATCCAAGACCGTGGGTTGGAACCGCGTTTTTTTCTACCATACCTATTCTAATCACTTACTCCATCGAATTTAAGCCATACATGTTTGATGGCTTTTTGACCCTTGCAACGCTTCTTATAGTCTACTTCGCGAAAAACCGAACCATTCCCACTTGGATTTCGCCTGTCTATTGTGCAATTGCCATCTGGTTCTCTTTCCCTGTCATTTTCACCATTATAAGCATCTGCGCCGTTTGGTTATTTCAAACCTACCATCTTAAAAACAAGAAAGATATTCATCAAATCATTGAAATTGGACTAGCATCAGCCATAAGTTTTACAGTCTTTTATTTCTCACTTTACCACAACCTAGATAAAAACCAACAAGAAGGCTGTTGGGCGGTCATGCGAATTCCCATTCTTCCTCATTCATTCAAAGACTTTTCAATTTTGAACGTAGCCGCTTGGGAATACCTCGGGGTTTTCAACAGATTGTCGAGAATTCTCATCCTTCTTTTAACACTGGCCAGTCTTTTTTTTGTCTCTTTTTTAAAACGTACGGTTTTTGCGAAATTATTCCTCACTGAAGCCATTCTTATCATCATCGCTTCAGCCATCGGGCGATACGCAATCATGGCCCGCTTACTGTTGTTCTTCATACCTATTCACGTTCTTTTCGTCACAATAATCTTGCGCATCTTGAACAAGAAATATATGAAATTCGCTGTGTGGCTTTATTTCGTCTTCGTTTTCATCAATATAAGCGCTTGCAAATTTATTGCCCCGAGCTACGTATATCGTCCAGTAAGTGAAATTAATCCATTAATCGAATACCTAAAAAAATCCGATAAATCAATTCCCATTTACCTTTTCACTTATGCAATTCCCAACTATGAGTACAAAACAGGTTATACGAATGAGCTTCACGATTTGCCAACAATACCCTTCAAAAAGAAGGGAGTTATATACGGCACAAAATATTTCGACTTTCTTTTCAAAGAAGCCTATTCGTGGGAATCGGACATCAATCCGACTGAATTGAAAAATAATGTCGACGCTATCATTCAACACAAGCGAATATATCTTCTTTTTGCAAATTGCAACGACTTGAAGAAGGACACACTCCTTGGTGCTCTCTCAAAGTACGGCACAATAAACGAAGTATTGGCTTCGTTTGATACACACCTTTTGTTTTTTGAAAAGGGAAAAACAAAAGAACACATCAACCAGTAGCAATGATTATAGGCTACTTCCTAAAAACAAAATTCGCACGGCATATTCATCCGACGATATTTCTTGGATAAAACTCAATAAGGATATATTTAATAGATTCTTGATTTTATTCGGAATCATAATGTAAAAAGCGTTGCTTTGACTGATAGCATAATTGGTTGTCCTCATGAAGAAGGAATTGATTGTCCTGATGCGAAACCTTGCTCGCAATGTCCGTTCTGGGAAAACCGTGATAGATTTTCCTGTGAAGTGATTCATTAATCTTGTGTGTACAAGTCCATCTTGATGCCTTTGAGAAAATTCAATTTAACTTTGCTTTTAATGAAATCGCTAAGCAATCATTTGATGACCATAACAAGGTAGTTAGAAAGAGATATGTGCAGATTCTTCAAGAACAGGAAATTGATATTATATCCGAATTGAACAACGCTTCATACAAGTCGTCTGACGAGAAAGCATGTGAGTATCTTCGAAAAGTCAATCTTCGATTGCGGAAGCATATAGAATATTTTCCAACATACTATAACAATCCGAAGCGACTACCGAGACAGAAAGGACCATTGAAAAAGCCTAAAAGTATTTCAGCGATTAATGTTAATTGGTCGGAGGATTGATGAATTTAGCACGAACCACTGAAAAGGAACAGAGATAGTGTGAAGTCGGAGGGAAACAGTCATCGGTGGAGACTAAATTTCAGTAAAAGCAATCTTGCTTCCCCTATCATCCTTTTGTATATTATGAATGCTTATTAAGAAACTATAGCTTTCGAAAAATAAATGATAATCTTCAACCATAAAATTGGGACATGGGGTGTTAGAGACAAGGAGCTTCTTTACATTTGGCGTTCTTTTTTCGTGGCAGGTGATTACCAATTGAATGCAAGACTTGATTTGTGAAGTTCACTCAAATAAAAGGAGCGTTTTTTAGCTAAAATTGGCGCGGGCCCTTAGCTCAGTTGGTTAGAGCAGCAGACTCATAATCTGCGGGTCGTAGGTTCGAGCCCTACAGGGCCCACAAATCAATTATGAGTGAACGATCCTCGGAGTATGCCCAAGGTAACAAAATCCTCCCTTTGGTAGATGGCTTCATCGCAGTTCCATCGTAATTTGAGTGGTTATCGTTTTCCCTATCAATTATTTCAATTTCGTAGGATTGCTGTTTCCTATCTTATAGCCTATTTTGTCGAAAGCGGCATCATTCCATCCACGGATTCAATCGGAACCGAGCGCCATTCTGCAATTTGTTTCATAATCACGGTACGAACTGCATCGCGAAGCGTAGGAACATCCTGCATCTTTAACGAAGATGTTTCCATCGGAGGCAGAACTTTTAGAAATATTTCGGATGGTTTACCGAATTTCCAACTGTTCTTCGGGATGCAATCACGTGATCCTTCAATGACGAGAGGAAGTACAGAGACTTTAGCTTTGATGGCAAGATGAAATGCCCCGTCTGTGAATTGCCGAACGCGCCCATCGAGAGTGCGCGTTCCTTCCGGGAAAATCATAACCGAACATTTATGCTCAAGGATACGCTGAGCTTTAATGAGTGCCTGTGCACCGCTGCGCGGATTTTTTCGATCTACACTAATATCACCAGCGAGCCGCAGCATCCAGCCGAGGATGGGAAGTTTGAATAATTCTGTTTTCGCCAGCCATTTCATTTCCCATGGTAAGTTGCTGATCAATGGAATGTCAGCCATTGATTGATGATTACAAACAACGACATACGGCAGCCGCGGATTGGGAATAATTTCGCCGGTTATGTGAAGCCGCCAAGCAGGATTGATCCATGTGATTGCATTCCCGACTTTTCTGAATAAATATCCGGTCCGATATGCTACCGGATCACGGTCAAATAATGGACTTACAGCTAATAAAACAAGCCAAAGAAGGATAAGTATACTTGTAGTAAGCCATGTGATTAATGAACGTATCATTTTGATATTATTCCCAATATTTTAGTTGTCAAGTTGGTGAGATTGATCTGAGTGATGAAGGAAATTTTTAATTTCATATAAATCATCTTAGGGAAAATGGATGTCTTAATCAAGAGACGAAATACGCAATGAAATGAATAGAAACCGCCATTTATTCATTTGTTGATGCAGCTCACAAACAAAAAAATGCACTGGATTTGTGCTTGCATTTCTTGGTTTGAATAAGTATTATCAAAATAAGGTAAATGGTATCTTCTGCAAAATCGATACCAAGATGCCATTAAAAAAATTATTCATTATTAAATTTAGAGAGGGTGCATTATGAAAAACAAATACAGGATTCTGTTTTTTGGGATTTTGATGCTATGTGTTTTGCTTGCCTATATGGGATGCACGAAAGATGAAACCACAACGGGACCAACCAATAATACGAATGGTCCATATTATCCAGTAACTGTAACGGTGTTGGGTCCTTCAGGTGCACCACAAGGAGGTGTAACTGTTACATTACAGAACCCCCCCAGTGCGGATTCAATTTTTTCGGCAATCACAAACAGTCTTGGAATTGCAACTCTCCAAGCACCTACCGGCGCACAAGTCATTATTGCAACAATTGGAGTTTTTCAATCAACAATAACTATAAATGTTAGTGCTTCTACAACAGGAAATATTATCTCGGCACCGATAAAGTTGGTGCAGAATACTGCGTTGGGGAAAACTTTAGTTATCTTTGCCGGCTGCGAGAATATTGAAGAAGTGTTAGCCGATACAAGTATCGGATATACAAAATTTGATACCACCAATATAGATTATATGCGAGCTCGAGTTGAACAAGATTCTGTCGCTTTGTTGACTTATCTCAAACAATACACGATTGTGTTTTCGGATTGTAATTGTGGAGATGAGGATGGGTACCCAAAACTTGCAAGGTTATATGGACGGTACGTCCAGCAAGGAGGAAATATCTATGGTGGACATTTTAATTACATGAATTTGCAATATATATTCCCTGGATACTATACAACTCCTGGCTCAGGCTATGGAGATTCGCTAAAAATTATCAATACGAACCTGAGTACTGCTTTAGGATATAGTGTCATCTATTGGTCTACTGGTTGGTATTCGCCGTACACTAATCTACCGGCTAATTCAATAGTTTATGCTGTCGAATCCGGTACAACAGGATCGACATCATCACCACAGGGTATTCCGATTATTATTGAAAATCATGTGGGAACAGGGAAGTATGTCTATACAACATACCATAATCAGGATATCTTATCGACTCCTCGTTTGGTAGGGATTGTCAGGTATTTCCTTTACAATATGAAGTAATATTGTATTGTCCAAAATCTATTTAAAGTTTTTTAGACACCCCGACAACCACAGTTTGTCGGGGTGTTTTTTGTACTGTTAATGATATCTCGGCGATTATTTTCCTCAATTAATATTATTTAGTGTCCCATTCCGCTGATCGGCTCACGACTCTCTTTTGTCCATGACATTGCAAAGAAGAAAGCAGCCAATCCTAAATATGCCATAGTAAATTGATAGGGAACCTGTTTTGCTAATCCATCAAGTGTCCATGGCAGATACATTACACCATCTGGCATTGCAGAATGTATAATGCCGAAGAATGCGAGCACTGCAAGCACAACAAGATAGACGGAGGAGCTTCGCAATTTCCGATCAATCAATTCTGCAAGAAATGCTCCCCATAACATTCCTGTGACAATGAATCCGTTGCCGAGTGCAACGATTACCAACATCTCCGGAAGCGCTTTACCGGGGAGCGTCATCAACTTATTAAATGTTTCAGGTAGCACAACATCCGGGTTCCCTAATTTTATGGCAAGCAGCCGAGCAATAGTAGGAAAGAAGGCAAACGCTACTGCCGGTGCGTGCCGGGCCGGACATGCCTGAAATGACTGTGCAATAATATCAAACGCGACAAAAATAAGAATAGGCGCTAAGACTGCACGCGGAATTAATTCGACAATAAAGGAAACATATCCGAAGATGCCGCCCAATCCGATAAAAATGCCTGTAAGCAAAGTATAACCGGACCGTGAACCCATATGTTTGTATGCCGGCTGTCCAATGTAAGGAGTTGACTGCGCAACGCCGCCGCAAATTCCAGCGATAAGTGTTGCAAATGCCTCTGTAAGAAGAATGTCGCGTGTTTTATAATCATCCCCCGCAACGCGTGCACTTTCAGTAACATTGATTCCGCCGACGACAGTAAGAATGCCGAACGGAATTGCTATGGGCAGATATTTTAATGCCGGGCCAAGGCCTTTGATGAAATCCAATGTTGGCAATGGAAGGCCAAAATGAAGTTCGGCAGGCGGCGGGCCGACGTATGTTCCACCGATAATTCCCGAAGGGCCGATTGAGTAATAGAGCAATGTTCCAACTGCAACTGAGGCAAGCACTCCTGGAATTTTGAATGGCAGTTTGATTCCAGCGACCAAGGTATAGAATATCATACCAAGTGCGATGAGTCCAACAAGCGGCATACCGAAGATATCGATCAATGGTGTCATTGCGATGAGTCCGAGTCCAATGCCTGCTAATGAACCGAGAAGTCCTGCTTGCGGGACGATTTTCTGCACCCAACTTCCAAAAAAGGAAAACACCACTTTCACTAATCCCATAAAAACCATTGTTGCCATGCCGATGTACCATGTCATCATTGCAGCTTCGCGTTCCGGAATTCCTTCTGCCTTCAATCCGATAAATGCCGGACCAAGAACGACAAGCGCTATACCAATTGTTGATGGTGTATCGAGACCAAGCGGCATTGCTGTTACTTTTGTATTGCCAGTCTTTTTCGCGAGCCGAAATGCCATCCATGTATAGATGATATCGCCAAACAAGACACCGAAGGCAGTTCCAGGAAACATCCGTGTGTAAACAATGTCCGCGGGATACTTGAAAACGAAAATGAGAATACCGGCGAGAAAAGAGAGAACTGTCAGATTGTCGAACATAAGACCGAAGAACCCGTTCCAGTCTCCGAGGACGAACCACTTATATTTTTTCTGATTGTCGTTCATAGTGTGATCCTTGAGTAATACGTACAGAATTAATTTGTGAGAATTCCGGCGATCGAAGCAGTCATCCAGGTTGCGATCGTTCCGCCCAGAAGTGATTTCAAACCAAGTTTGGCGATGTCGCCACGGCGGTTTTCAGCCAATGGGCTCAACCCGCCGATCTGAATAGCGATCGATGAAAAGTTTGCAAACCCACAAAGTGCATACGTTGCGATGATAATTGCTTTTGGCGAGAGCATTCCTGCCGAGATCATATCGGTCATCCGCAAGTAGGCTACGAATTCATTCACAACGAGTTTGATACCCATCAGACTGCCGACATTGAGTGAATCGTGCCAGGGAACGCCTATGGTGAATGCTATGAGCTGGAAAACAAGTCCGAAGAGAAGTTCTAGAGATAATTTTTGATGGAACTGTATCTGGCAGACTGCGTTCAATCCAGACACATCTCCAACGTACCCAAGCAATGCGTTAATGAGGGCGATGATGGCAATGAATGCGATGAGCATTCCGGCAACATTGATTGCAAGACGCACACCGTCACCTGCACCTCCTGCTGCTGCTTCGATGATATTGGAATGAGTTCGCTCAATTTTAACTCGCACAGTTCCCATAGTTAATGGCGTGTCGATTTCCGGCATCAGCATTTTCGCAACAACCATAGTTGCCGGGGCTGCCATAATACTTGCCGCAAGAAGATGTCCGGCAAAATATACTTGTGATGCATCGACTGGCAGGCCATTAGCTTTCGCGTATGCCAGACCGAGCATTTGCATGTACGCGGCAAGGACTCCACCGGCAATGTGAGCCATACCGCTGGTCATAATGGTGAAGAGTTCGGAATTCGTCAGTGTGGCAAGATATGGCCGAATAACAAGTGGAGCTTCTGTTTGACCGATGAATGTATTTGCTGCCACATCAAGCGATTCAGCGCCGCTGGTTCCTAACAAACGCAACATTACATATGCAATACCTTGCACAATACGTTGCATTATGCCAAGATAATATAGGATACTCATAAAGCATGCAAAGAAAATAATAGTTGGCAGAACTTGAAATGCAAAGAAGAATCCGAGACTTCCTTCTACACCCACACTTTTTGCTAATCCGCCGAAAACGAACTGTGCACCATCGCTGGCGAAGCTGAAGAGCCACACAAAGAATTTACTACAATAGCTGAAAATCTCGCGCCCAAGTTCGGTCTTGACCACGATAAATGCGAAAGCGAATTGAAGGACGATGCCTGTGCCGACGAGTCTCCAATTGATCTTCTTTTTATTGTTGGAAAAAAGAAATGCAAGCGCCGTGATGATGGTAAGGCCAAAGAGACCACGAAGGATTGATTCGAGATTCATATTTATCCTATTCTAGAAAAAAATCTATTGAAATAATTTGCAGAAATATAAGAAACTTTAGGTTTCAATCCACAGGAGGTGTCATTTACTTTCTGAATTGAAAAATAAAAATTATTGCAGTTGCCCAACAAGAAGACAAGCTCTTTGATTTCCCATGGAACATGCACGATTTGCATCGGAGAGTGCTTCACTCTTATTTCCCTTGGCAATATAATTTAATGCACGATTATAATAGGCCTCTGCGTTATTCGGATTAAGCTTTATGATTGCATTAGTAGTAGTGATAGCTTCGTCATACTTTCCGGTGTGATATTGAATCCATCCTATAGCATCATATGCAGTCAGATCATCGCGTTTTCGCGAGAGTACTTCATTGTAATCTTTCAAAGCTTCTTCGTAACGTTTTAATTGAAGAAAACATGAACCACGCGCAAGGTAATTGTATGGTTCATTGCCGTTCAACCGAATTGCCTCTGTAAACTCAGAGATGGCTTCTTGAAAGTGATTCGATCGGGAAAGTTCCATTCCTTGTTTTGAATGATTATATGCTTTTACTCCATCGCTTTCATAAAAATCTTTTTGCTCTTGAACCCATTTATTTTTTGGATCTAGTCGAGATGCTTTTTCAATCAAGTCCTGGGCGTCACTCATTCTGTTCAAACGAAAGAGGACATTGGATTTTCTTCTCATATATTCAGGATTGTTGGGTTTTAGATCGAGTGCGTTATCGTAATCGTTCAATGCATCTTTATACTTTTCCAGCGCATAATAGCAATCACCGCGTTCTTCGTAGTAATCAGCAAAGTCACGATATCCTAAAGCTTTGGTAAAATATTGCACTGCTTCTTCATAATTGCTTTCGTACTCAAATACTCTGGCTTTATCGGAAAAAATGCGACTGCGCAGCGATTTGAGCTGCGGATTATACGTAGCATATTTTTCAGCTTCATCGCAAAACTCTTCCATAGCTTGATAGGATCCGCCCCAGCGTGGTGTGAGCGAATATAGATACACATCACGAACATGAAAACCATACGGATTATACTTTAAAGCTTCTGCAAGAGCATTCTTCTTTAATCTATCATCGCTTACGCACATTCCGATTGTGATCATCATGCTGTAACAAATATCTAGTTTTGGGTTTAATGTCAATGCGGATTTCATATCCTCCAATGCTAACGAATAATATCGCCTCATTTCTTGAAATTGTTTTTCAGTTGTTTCCTTTGCCCATTTAGTGCCTCGTGCTGCACCTCCGCATGCAGAGTAATATTGGGCTCTGGCTACATAAGGTTGATAAGTGTTCGCATACTGTTGTATCCAGCTGTTGAGAATTGCTTCATACAATGGAACGGCGGAAGAGAAAGTGTCGAATGCATCATAAACATTGGTTTCTTCTTGATTATCCTGTTCAAAGGCGGTTTGATATTCCAGCAGTTTTGCGTTTAATGATGGATAGATTTTGTTTTGAAAGAGAAAAAGAATTGTCCCTGTATCTACTTTGCGATGAAAACTTTTAGAATTAGTTTTTAAGGTAGTTTGTGTGAAGGTAAGCTGAAATAAAAATAAACTACACAAAAACATTTTACTAAGACGAATTATCATAAGATCTCCCAAGGTTGATTTCGTCAATTCTTAAAGTATAATACTAAATTAAGAATGAATACAAAACACTTTTTTAACTTGTAAGCTGAGTATATAAAAAACAATCTAATAAAAAGATTGCAGGACGTAAAAGACCTATTTATATTGAGTCATTCTTATACTTTGATAAGGCAGAAACAATGAAAATTATTACACGGGCTGTTTTACTACTTTCGGTAGTCAGTTTATTTACAGATGTAGCCAGTGAGATGCTTTATCCAATAATGCCGATGTATTTGACCAGCATTGGATTTTCAGTTGCGCTTATTGGTTTACTGGAAGGAATTGCAGAAGCTACCGCCGGTCTGAGCAAAGGATATTTTGGAAATCTTTCTGACAGCATCGGTAAACGAAAGATATTTGTTCAACTGGGATATTCCCTCAGCGCAATTTCTAAACCGATGATGGCAGTGTTTACATTTCCTCTTTGGATATTTGGGGCACGTACGCTCGATAGATTAGGAAAGGGGATTCGTACTGGCGCACGCGATGCGATGCTCTCCGCTGAAACAACTCCAGAATTTAAGGGAAGGGTATTCGGTTTTCATCGGGCTTTTGACACGATCGGAGCCGCACTTGGACCGTTGGCAGCTTTAATTTTTCTCATATTTTATCCAGCGCAGTATAGAACATTGTTTCTACTGGCTTTTATCCCGGGTGTAATTGCCATTGCGATAACGTTTCTTGTAAAAGAAGATAGAAAAATACAGAATACAAAAATGTCTGCACTTGTCGCAAGACCAGGATTCTTCTCTTTCCTCAAATATTGGAAAATTGCTCCTCGAGAATTTCGTCTTCTTGTTGTCGGTCTTCTTTTTTTTACTTTGATGAATAGTTCAGATGTGTTACTTCTTTTGATGATGAGGCACCAAGGTGCAACAGATCAACAGGTGATAGGAGTGTACATTTTCTACAATCTTGTCTACGCATTAATGTCGTATCCGCTGGGAGCGTTGGGAGATAAAATTGGATTAAAATCGATATTCATCGCCGGGTTGGTTTTATTTGCAATTGTTTATGGTGGTATTATTTTTGCTGCATCTGTGCCTATATTACTTGCTTTGTTTTTTCTCTATGGAGTGTATGCTGCAAGCACCGAAGGAATTTCTAAAGCGTGGATTTCTAATATTGTTTCTAAAAACGAGGTCGCAACCGCCATCGGATTTTACACTGGAATGCAAAGCATTTATACGTTACTGGCGAGCAGTTTAGCGGGATGGTTATGGTATGCATTTTCGCCAGCAACAACATTCGGTGTGTCAGCGATTGGAGCTGTTTTTACTGTTTTTTATTTGGCAGTCGTGTTTCGAATTCGACGATGATAAATATAATTTAATTATGAATGAATTTCTGAATATTGAGAAGTAAAGAAAAGTGTCTAAAATTACTAATCTTCAATATCGGGTTAAGCTCTTTGTTGTTATTCTCACGATGTTGTCTGCGGTCTGTAAAAGCCAGGATTTTAACTTCAAGGGTCAACTTTCATTGTGGGGCATAGGGACCAGATCTCAAAATGAGTGGGATGGAAATTCAGGCTTACGATATATTCCCCAATTCAATTATAGTCTTTTACGGGGTGAGAATGATCTGCTAAATACTGAACTGTTGTTCAATACATATTATGAAACTGGTCCCCTTTCCAAGGATTATGGATGTAAGTCTTATCGAGCTATTGTGCGTTATACAGCGGCGCAAACTGAAATACAGCTTGGCCTTCAAAAAATAGACTTCGGACCGGCGCAGCTTTTACGTCCTCTTATGTGGTTTGATAGGGTAGATCCCAGGGATCCTCTTAAGTTAACCGATGGAGTTTATGCGTTACGTTATAAGTACAGTTTTTTGGATAATTCTCTTGTGTGGCTGTGGTGTCTCTATGGAAACACAAATAACCAAGGTTATGAGTTTTTCCCTACTGAAAAAAATATTCCTGAATTTGGAGGGCGTATCCAATTGCCTGTACCGGCGGGAGAAATTGCAGCTACATTGCATACGAGGAAGGTTGATGCAACGTTATATTATTACAGAGAAAACCGTTATGCATTGGATGGACGCTGGGATGTCGGAATTGGCGTTTGGTTCGAATCGGTCTGGCAGCAGAATATTCCCAATATGTTGATTTATAAATGGAATACTATGACTACCATAGGAGCAGATTATACTATCCCGGAAGGGAACGGAATTTATATCCTGGCAGAGCATATGAGCACAACTTTTTCAAACTCGTTTTGGGGTACCGATCAAAACAGGCAGATATCGGCAATGATGGCCACATACTCGATTGGCGTGCTCGATAATTTATCGCTACAGGAATATTATGACTGGCATAATAAAAACCTTTATCAGTATCTTCAATGCCAGAGGACTTATGATAACTTTATTATTAATTTTGCTCTCTTCCATTATCCGGAAAATGGGGGGAGTTTATTTTTTAGTAGCAAAACCTCTTTGTTCTCAGGTTATGGACTACAAATGATGCTCATATATAACTACTGAACCTCAAGGAATATTTTATGAACGATTTCCCGATAATAAAAGTAAATAACCTCATTAAGGATTATGCAATGGGAAAACAATGCTTCAGAGCGCTCAATGATGTAAATCTATCTTTTAAAATGGGAGAGTTTTGCGGACTTGTAGGTCCGAGCGGGTCGGGGAAAACAACGTTATTAAATATCATTGGCGCTTTGGACAATCCCACCAGCGGAGATGCAATTGTCATGGATAAAAGTATTACTGTCTTGAATCATAAGGAAGCGGCAAAAATGAGAAATGAATCAATCGGATTCATTTTTCAGACATATAATCTTTTACCTGTCTATTCGGTTTTTGAAAATGTTGAATTTCCCCTTCTTCTCTTGAAGAAAAACAAAACAGAAAGAGAAGAAGCTGTCATGCGGGCTCTGGAGTGGGTCGGCCTTTCAGGCAAAGCAAACTCAAGACCCAATCAATTATCCGGAGGTGAAAGTCAGAGAGTTGCGGTTGCGAGAGCAATGGTAAAATTACCGAAGATAGTGCTTGCAGATGAGCCTACTGCAAATCTCGATGCGGCGAATTCGCATAACATTCTTAAAACTATGCAGAACCTCAATCATGAACTGAAGACAACCTTTATTTTTGCAACCCATGATGAAAAAGTTATCGGATATCTACATAGAAAAGTTATGCTGAATGACGGTAAGGTTATTGATGATGTCAATCTGAATTAATCATCTAAAATAAAAATGCTTATAATAAAATTAGCTTTCAGAAATATCATACATGCAGGACTGCGAACATGGCTAAATGTCATTGTGCTTTCATTTGCATTTGTATTAATAATTCTGATAGAAGGGTTGTATGATGGGATGTCAGAACAAGTGAAAGATGCCGAAATTGATTCCAATGTTGGAGGAGGCCAGTTCTGGCAGAAGGACTATGATCCGTATGATTCGTTTTCATTGGAAAGGTCGCATGCGGAAATCCCGGCCGAATTGAAACAAGAGATTAAGCGGGGAAATGCGTCAGCTGTATTAATTGTTTCTGCTTCAATATTTCCAAGGAATCTTATCCAATCAGTTAGTCTTAAAGGTATTGACCCCGATCAAAAAATTGTAAATCTTCCCGTCTCCATTCTGAAAGAGGAACGAGATACGAATGTAATCCCGGGACTCATTGGTTCTAGGATGGCAAAGAGTACCGGGCTGCAAGCCGGTGATTATGTCAGTGTCAGATGGCGGAATATAAATGGAACTTTTGATGCGGGAGATATTAAAATTGAAAATGTAATCGATTTAAATCTCCCATCGATTGACAATGGCCAAATCTGGATCCCTCTGGAAAAACTCCGCAACATGATGCGGATTCCTGGGCAGGCAACTATAATAACATTAAAAAAAAATATAGATAGAATTCCAGCAGACAGCCGTGATTGGATTTTTAAAGATTATAATTATCTGCTTAAAGACCTTAATGACAACATCAGCCGCAAAAGACTATATTCAAATTTTATGTTCAGCCTTCTTCTCGGAATGGCACTTCTCGCAGTTTTCGATACTCAGGTACTTTCGATTTTCAGACGACGCAAGGAAATAGGAACTCTAATGGCACTTGGAATGACAAGATGGAGTGTCATTGGTTTGTTCACTCTTGAAGGCTGCTTGTTGGGAATTCTAGCCTTTATTGCAGGCTCTATTTATGGGTATCCCATTCTGGCATATTTGGCAAAAGAAGGCCTCGTTCTACCGCGGATGATCGAACGATCGCAATTTGCAGTCCTCTTAACTCTCTATCCTAAATATGGATTACATCTTTATGTTGTGACAAGCCTGATCCTTCTTATATCCGTTATCATCGTCAGCTTCCTGCCCACTCGCAAAATAACGACGCTTAAACCGACTGATGCTCTCAAAGGAAAATTTTCATGATAAGATTCTTGATCAAAGGTCTAATGAGAGATCGTCACAGAAGTTTGTTCCCTATAATAATTGTTTCGTTTGGAGTATTATTAACTACCGTCCTTTATTCTTTTATCAGTGGGGAATTAAACGACCTCATTGATTCAAATGCCAGATTCGATACGGGACATCTCAAGATTATGACACGTCTATACGATTCATTGGCAAGCCAGATGCCTAATGATCTTGCACTTACTGGAGCAGAAAATCTTATGTTGTTGTTAAAGAATAAATACCCTGATTATGACTGGACGGCTAGAATAAAATTTGTAGGACTGCTCGACGTGCCGGATGAAAATGGTGAAACAAAAACCCAAAACCCAATATTCGGATTGGCTGTGAATCTGTTAGGCAAAAATAGTATGGAAAATGAACGACTTAATTTAGGCAAATCGATTGTAAGAGGCCGCATGCCTGAAAAGTCCAGAGAAATACTTATCAGTGAAGAATTTGCTCAAAGGATGAATACAAGTATCGGTCATCCTATCACACTACTTTCAACAACTTCGAGCGGCGCTATGGCGGTGCAAAATTTTATTGTATGCGGAACAGTGAAGTTTGGCGTTGCAACTATGGATCGTGGAGCGATGATTACAGATATCTCGGATATCCAATATACTCTTGAAATGCCTAATGGTGCATCAGAGATACTTGGATTTAATAAAAGCAAGTTCTATAATCCCGTCGATGCTGGAAAGATAAAAATGGATTTTAACAGTCAGTTCAGTCAAGCAGATAATCAGTATTCGCCTCTCATGGTAACACTAGAGGATCAGAATGGATTAGGCGAGTACCTTGATTACATTAACACAGTTGGGTTTCTCATTGTTGGAATATTTCTGGTCGCGATGTCTGTAGTTTTGTTAAATACAGGATTGATGTCGGGGATTCGGCGATATGGTGAAGTTGGAGTGCGTTTAGCTCTCGGAGAAGCTAAGAACCATATTTACCAATCAATGTTATACGAATCTGTTTTGATCGGTTTTGCAGGCTCAGTGATTGGGACTGGCTTTGGCCTGGCAATAGCTTTTTATCTGCAGGAGTATGGGATTGATATAACTGAAACCCTCAGAACCACATCAATCATGATGTCAAATATTTTACGGGCAAGGATAAGCGTAGCGAGTTTCTATATTGGTTTCATTCCAGGTCTACTGGCAACTCTCATCGGAACGGCTTTTTCTGGAATACAGATTTTTCAAAGACAAACAGCATCTCTTTTCAAGGAATTGGAGGTATGAAAAAAATACTGGCTGTCACAGTTTTTTTTATAACATTCACTATAACCGGATTCGCTCAGGTTCCATCAGGCTCAGATGTGATGAAGGAGATAGATAAAAATCTGGTTCTGGATAAAGCAATAAGCTATACAACCATGATCATCCATGGCAGAACTGGTACGCGTTCAATCAAATCTAAAAACTGGATTGAAGGGAAAGATAAAGCCTTTGTTGAATACACCGAGCCGGCGCGTGAGAAAGGGAAGAAAATGCTGAAGCTCGGAGATCAGCTTTGGAATTATTTTCCCGAGCCGATAGATAGAATCATTACCATTTCAGGACATTTATTAAGGCAATCTGTTATGGGCTCGGATCTTTCATATGAAGATATAACTGAAAACAGAAAATTGATGGACATGTATAATGCAAAAGTCACAGGCTCGGAAAAGATCAATGATCGGAATTGTTATGTCGTTGAACTTACAGGGAAACTGGAAGACATAACATATTACAACAGGAAACTTTGGGTCGATAAAGAAAGATGGATCCCATTAAAAGAGGAAAGATATGCAAAAAGCGGAAAGCCATTAAAGAGAAGCGAAATGCTGGAGGTTTTCTCTGTGGAAAACCGCTGGTATCCTAAAAGGATGCTCCATCATGATCTGATGCAGAATGGGGAAGGCACCGAGTATATCATCGAATCAATTATTCTGCATGCCTCTATTTCCGAGTCACAGTTTACAAAAGCTGCGCTAAAAAAATAAGTACTTCTTGTAAAAGTTTGGAAATCTGATAGAAAAGATAATGACATGGAACAAATAGTAACTTATAAGAAATATAGAAAGTAGCAGATACTGAAATATTTATTTTGATATTGCAGAAGGGAAATCGGCTGTAAAGCCTGAATGTGAAGTATAGATATATTGAACTCCTTTTAATTTGCAAACTTTTTCCATTGATTTTTTCATTTCATTCAAATCCATAACAAAAAGTTTCAGATTGGGAACTGCAATTTTCCCGTTTTTAATTTTAAAAGCATCGCCGGAGAATAGATACTTGCCGTCAATGATATATCCCATCGATCCAAGAGTATGCCCCGGAAGAGAGATGCATTTCACATTTAGATTATCAATCCACAAAGAATCATTATCGTCTACAGTGGTATAGCGTTTCAAGCGGACAGAATTTCTTATAAAAGGGAAATAACTCAATCTTGGTATCTTATTTGCAATCATTTCTATTTCCTTTTTTGGAAAATAGAAATGAGCTTTGGTAAATACTTCTGCAGCATTTTGATGATCTATATCTGAATGTGTAATAAATACAGCTTTAACATCGTCGGGCTGTATGTTATTATACGCTAAACCTTTTCTAATAATAGCATCATGAAAACCGGAATCAATGGCTATAAATCCCTTATTGGTTCTAATAAGAAATATTTCCGTGAATAAATCTTTAATAATAACAACATCGCTAATCGGATAAAAAGAAATTTCTTTATGAGCATTCATATAATGGGGCTCTAGATTATCATTGATAATTATTCCATAGTTATCCAGATTAACACATAATATAACTCTATAGTCAAGATTAATATTTTTAATGAAAAGATGAGAACCAGCCGGTGCTTCTCAAGCTAAATGATTTTAAGAGAACCATTGTCTGTCGCTTCACTTCTTAGGATGAACAATTGGTAGTATATCAAAAGAATCGCAACTGAAAAGAGGTTCGGAGATATCTATTTTCTGTCTCTTAGATTCAAAAGTATAGGATAGCTTTTTGTTTTCACTTCAGTTTTCAAATTATATAAATTCGGCATATCAATTTGATATGCCGAATTTATAATTACTGTTTATTCAAAAATAGATTGAATAACCCAAAGAGAAAGCCAGATTATTCATGCCACTTCTATTATCAGCACCTTTTGGGGTTAAATTGAAAAATATATAAGAGGCTCCAATGGCGGCCAATCCGCTATTGCCTGCAGCTATTTTAATACCAGCTTTTCCACCGTAACTAATACCTCCATAATCTAGATTACCAGAACCTCCAAGAGGATTGGCATCCGATTTAAGTCCGGTGTATCCTACCATTCCTTCTATGTACGGGTATATTTTACCTCCGGCTGAAAACGTATAACCTGGTGAGAGAAAGAGTGCATAATTTGTTATTGATGATGATGAGCCGGCAAGTTTCACTATATTAATTCCGGGAGCCAATGCTATAGAAAAACCATCTATTATAAAATAATTAACATACGGCAGAAATTGAAAGATTGATGTTGATTCATCCGCTGCCGTACCATTTGAAACCATCTTAGAACTCGAATAAGAAACACTGCCACCCAATTCAACAACATTCCTTGTGGCATATTGAGCATGAGCATTACAGGCCACTAATAATAAAAGGAATATAATGCCTGTAAGTATAGTAAAAGATTTTTTCATAATTTCCTCCTGATATTTATGAATACTAATAAAGGAATTAGTTATAAAAAATATCGTGAAAACTCTTAAATCGACTTCATAGTATCGAATAAAAATTAAATATTCAACAAGTTTTAATTAGAAAAATGGTTAACGGGCAAATGAAACAAGAAATACAAGGTCAGGAATCTAATCACGAAAATAATTTTTTTAATAGTTCTCATTAAATGAGGAGAAATAGGGAATGCTATCTCAGGACTTGAAGTAAAACTCGGAGAAATCCAGGAAGACAAATTCCGAAAGCAGGCGCTCAACCAGGTCTTGAAAGAGTCCGAAGCACTCTCTATGGATGCACCATTAGATGACAATAAGCAGATGATCGCAATAATTACGACAAAAATACAAGTATCTACAAAACGAAGAGAAAAAGAAGGGAACATTGGAATTTAAACTTTCGGGGCAATGGAACAGTTGTAAGACGCTGGAACGAGGTCGTAAACAAATGGGGAGTCTATTTGACTTCCAATGTAAGACTCTGTGCCAGAGGCGTATGAGCTTTCGGCTCAGAACCTACAGACTATATAAAAAAAGCCTGGCGATGAATCGACAGGCCTTACCTTGCTCCGCGAGTAGGACTCGAACCTACATCCCGACTCTGTCGGGATAATAGCCGTGATTTACAGAGTGATCTTGCCATGGATAAGCCGTTTAATCATCAATTTGCTTTTCCAGGATTTGATTTTGCATTCAGCTTTTTGAGCAAGATACTTTGAAGGAAATTCTTTGACGAACACTAAGTTCCAGGGACGATATCGTGCAGTGACTCCTTTTTCTATTGAATTATGATAAAGAAGACGACGTTTTGGATCTTCCGATGACCCGATATAAAATTTTTGATTTACTGTGGATTGCAGAATGTAAGGGAAGTAAGGCATACATGGAAAATCCCGTATGAATACATCACTACGAGATTTGCTCCGCGAGTAGGACTCGAACCTACAACCCTGCGGTTAACAGCCGCATGCTCTACCATTGAGCTATCGCGGAATCACATCATTAAAAAACTCATCACTGCTGATGAGCTTTACTTAAATA